>Ga0190270_10000292_pt1 | contig 21442 bp, 13 predicted proteins | sample Popmic320T_FD_133748 | JGI IMG/M metagenome (GOLD analysis project Ga0190270, IMG submission 133748) | Populus adjacent soil microbial communities from riparian zone of Weber River, Utah, USA - 320 T | ecosystem: Environmental > Terrestrial > Soil > Riparian zone | place: USA: Utah | collected...
CCCTTCGTCCTTCTGCTCGTACCGCTGCGGTCGCGTCACTCGCCCCATTTCTCCGACCCCCGAGGTCGGGCGTGTCGCACCAGTCCGGCGCAAACAGCCGATCGTCGTGGATGGGAAATGGCGTCCGGCCTTTGAGGCCGAACGAAGCGGGATCTCCTGGTGCGGTGCCGCGCACCCGAGCCGGACGGCCGCTTGACGCGCTGCAACCCCGGCGATCCCACCGGAGCAACCTGACTAGTTTGTCAGACCGCCCGGCGGGATGCCAAATCGTGGCCGCCCTTGACGGCTACGGATGCCCGGGCCGCCGTCCGAACTACCGACGATGGCCCGGCCACATCCGCAGGATCAGTCGGTCATATGCCGACCAGCCAGGAGACGAAGTTGCTCTGTGTCGAGGGGAACGAGTAGACCTCTTCGCACTGACGGGTCGACGCTTCGCAGGTCCAGAGCTTCGCGCGGTGGGGGACGCTTGTCATGACTGCGGCGGTGTCCGTGTCGAGCCACGCGATGCTCCACACGGTCCCGGCTTCGTCGTCCAAGCCCGTCACCGGCTGCGACGCATCACCACCGTGCTCCCATAGGGTCAGCGGCTTCTGGAGTTCCCAACGGTAGCCGGGTTCCTTCTGGATCGGGGACAGGAAGTACCGACCGTCGGGTGAGAGTGCGCCGTGGCCCTTGATCGTGCCGATTGGGCGTGCGGTCCCACTGCTGACGTCGTAGAGCTGGGTCATGGGCCGCGGGTCTCCGATGGCCACGATGTCCCCGCCGATCTGGGCCAAGCCCGAATTCTCCGCGAGGTGAGTCTTCGGTATCTCCACCCGGTCGGGTCCGAAACCCAGCATGTACGAGCTGCGTTCCTCCCAGAGCACCCGGTCGGAGTACCCATAGACGTTCGTCGATAGCGGTAGGCGCCGGAACACTTGGTTGGTGCTGAGGTCGTAGATGACGGTGTCACCTCGGTAGACGCCGGTAGCAAAGTATCGTCCGTCCGCCGACACCGCCCCGGTTCCGGCGACCTCGTCCGACAGCGGGATGCGCTCGAACCGCCACCGATCGCCTTGCTGGACCAGCTGGAGCCTTTCCAGCCCACCCTCGTGGGGCGCGATGATCGCACCGTCGCGCGTGCGACCGACAATGTAAACCCCACCGGGCTCGAACCCATCGGTATCGGTGTCGGTCGGATCGGTCACCTCGTGGATCACTCCGTCCGGAGTGAGCACCCGGGGACCGTTTTCGGTGTAGAACCAGATCGGGGGGCGGTTCGGGTCCGGACTCGCGGCCGCTTCGGACGCCGGGGCGGGGCCGATGTCGGATCCGATCTGGCTCACTGTCAACGGGACAGCGATGGCGATCGCGGCGATCGCCGCTGTCGCGCCGGCGATCGTGGCCCGCCGCTTGCGACGGTGTCTGCGGACGCGGCGGCCGAATCCCGCGTCGTCGATGGACGGCGCGTTCGTCTCGCCGGCGACCTGGCGCAAGGTCGTACGGATGTCGCTGTCGATGCTCATGACTCACTCCCCAAAACGGCCGCCGCAGGATCCCCCAAGGCGGCGCGAAGTCGCTTGATCGCGTGATGTGCCTGACTCTTGACAGCTCCGACCGAACAGCCGAGTTCGCGCGCGGTGTCGGCCTCGGACAGATCCGCGTAGTAGCGCAGCACCAAAACCGCCCGCATCCGGGGCGGCAGCGTCTGGATCTGAGCCCAGAGGTCGAGGTGGGTCTCGCGCCGGCCGAATCCGCCGTCGTCGACGGTCTCCGGAAGCTCGGCGCTGGACCGCTCACGTCGGTTACGACGCCACCTCCGACCGGCGTCGTGGACCATGATTCGCCGCACGTACGCGTCGGCCGCCCGCTTGTCACGGATGCCGCGCCACCGTACGCAGGTCTTCGCCAGCGCGTCCTGGAGCAGATCCTCTGCGTCGTGCCGGCTACCCGCAAGCAGGTACGCGGTCCGAAACAGCGTGCTCCAGCGAGCCCGCATGAACTCGTCGAAGTCGAGCTCGTGTCTGTCGCCAACCACGTTCCCCTCCGGACGTTCGGGTTCAGGCTGTCACAGGTTCAGAGCCCGCAGGCACCCGAAAGGTTGAGCCGGGACAGCGATCGGCCCCGCCCCCACGAAGGGGACGGGGCCGATCGGTTGCTGTACGGCGTGCGGCTAGCTCACTTGATGATCTTGGTGACCCGGCCGGCGCCGACGGTGCGGCCACCCTCGCGAATCGCGAAGCGGAGACCCTCCTCCATCGCGATCGGCTGGATCAGCTCGACCTTCATCTCCGTGTTGTCGCCCGGCATCACCATCTCGGTGCCCTCGGGCAGCGTGACGACGCCGGTGACGTCGGTCGTACGGAAGTAGAACTGCGGCCGGTAGTTGTTGAAGAACGGCGTGTGTCGGCCGCCCTCCTCCTTGGACAGGATGTAGACCTGGCCCTCGAACTCCGTGTGCGGAGTGGTCGAGCCCGGCTTGATGACGACCATGCCGCGCTCGACGTCTTCGCGCTTGGTGCCGCGGAGCAGCAGGCCGACGTTTTCGCCCGCCTGGCCCTCGTCGAGGATCTTGCGGAACATCTCCACGCCGGTGACGGTCGTGGTCTGCTTGTCGTCACGGATGCCGACGATGTCGACGGTCTCGTTGACTTTGATGATGCCGCGCTCGATCCGGCCGGTGACGACGGTGCCGCGACCGGTGATCGTGAAGACGTCCTCGACCGGCATCAGGAACGGCTTGTCGACCTCACGCTCCGGCAGCGGAATGAACTCGTCGACGGCGTCCAGCAGCTCCTCGACGCCCTTGGTCCACTTCTCGTCGCCGTTGAGCGCCGGGAGGGCACCGACCTGGATGACCGGGGTGTCGTCGCCGGGGAACTCGTACTCGTTGAGGAGCTCGCGCACCTCGAGCTCGACCAGCTCGATGATCTCCTGGTCGTCGACCATGTCGCACTTGTTGAGCGCGACGACGATCGCCGGGACGCCGACCTGACGGGCCAACAGCACGTGCTCGCGAGTCTGCGGCATCGGGCCGTCGGTCGCCGCGACCACGAGGATCGCGCCGTCCATCTGGGCGGCACCGGTGATCATGTTCTTGATGTAGTCCGCGTGACCCGGGCAGTCCACGTGCGCGTAGTGCCGGTTTTCGGTCTGGTATTCAACGTGGGCGATCGAGATGGTGATGCCCCGTTGCTTTTCCTCAGGCGCCTTGTCGATCATGTCGAAGGCCGAAACCTCATTGAGGTCCGGATACTTCTTGTGCAGCACCTGAGTGATGGCCGCCGTCAGCGTCGTCTTGCCATGGTCGATGTGACCGATGGTCCCGATGTTCACGTGCGGCTTGGTTCTCTCGAACTTCGCCTTCGCCACTGGGGGCTCCTCCTCGATTCGCTTTCCTACGCCGTACGCGTATCGCTGGACCTTACCCGAAGGTCCATGTCATTCGCCTCGGGCCTTCTTGATGATCTCGTCCGCCACTGTCGTCGGGACTTCGGCATACGAGTCAAACTGCATGGAGTACACCGCGCGACCTGACGTCTTCGAACGCAGATCACCGACGTATCCGAACATCTCCGACAAGGGCACCAGTGCCTTCACCAGGCGTGCCCCGCCGACCGCCTCGTCCATGGCCTGGATGTGGCCGCGACGGGCGTTGAGGTCGCCGATCACGTCGCCCATGTAGTCGTCGGGCGTCGTCACCTCGACCGCCATCATGGGCTCGAGCAGCACCGGCTGCGCCTTGCGGGCGGCCTCCTTGAAGGCCATCGAGCCCGCGATCTTGAACGCCAGCTCCGAGGAGTCGACGTCGTGGTATTGGCCGTCCTGAAGGGTGACCTTGATGTCGACCATCGGGTAGCCGGCGAGCACGCCGAACTCCATGGCCTCCTGGGCGCCCTCGTCCACCGCGGGGATGTACTCGCGAGGCACCCGGCCCCCCCTGATCGCGTCGATGAACTCGTAGCCACCGTCGCCGTCGCCGCCGGTGGGTTCGAGGTCGATGTTGACCTTGGCGAACTGGCCGGAGCCACCGGTCTGCTTCTTGTGGGTGTAGGTGACGCCGGTGACCGGACGCTTGATCGTCTCGCGGTAGGCGACCTGCGGCTTGCCGACGTTGGCCTCGACGCGGAACTCGCGCTTCATCCGGTCGACCAGCACCTCGAGGTGCAGCTCGCCCATGCCGGCGATGATCGTCTGCCCGGTCTCCTCGTCGGTACGGACAGTGAACGTCGGGTCCTCGTCGGACAGGCGCTGGATCGCCGTACCCAGCTTGTCCTGATCGCCCTTGCTCTTGGGCTCGATCGCGATGTGGATCACCGGAGCAGGGAACGTCATCGACTCGAGGACGACCGGGTTGCTCTGGTCGCACAGCGTCTCACCGGTCGTGGTGTCCTTCAGACCCATGACCGCGACGATGTGCCCGGCGCCGATGCTGGCGATCTCCTCACGCTTGTTGGCGTGCATCCGGTAGATCTTGCCGATCCGCTCGCGGCGACCCTTGGTCGGGTTGAGGACCTGAGTGCCGGTCTCGAGCCGGCCCGAGTAGACGCGGATGTAGGTCAGTTTGCCGAGGTGCGGGTCGGCCATGATCTTGAACGCGAGCGCCGAGAACGGCTCGGCCTCGTTGGGCTTACGGACGACGACCGTCTCTCCGTCGACGGAGTGCCCCTCGATCGCGGGCACGTCGGCAGGCGACGGGAGGTAGGCGACGACCGCGTCGAGCAGCGGCTGCACCCCCTTGTTCTTGAACGCTGTGCCGCACAACACCGGGGTCAGCTTGTTGGCCACCGTCGCGCGCTGGATCGCGGCCCGGAGTGCGTCGACCTCGGGCTCCTGACCCTCGAGGTAGAGCTCCATCATCTCGTCGTCGGCCTCGGCGATCGTCTCGAACAGTCGGTCACGCCACTCGCGGGCCGCCTCGACGTGGGTAGCCGGGATCTCCTCGACGGTGTAGTCCTCGCCCTTGACGGTCTCGCCACGCCAGGTGAGGGCGCGCAGCTCGACCAGGTCGACGACGCCGATGAAATCAGCCTCGGTGCCGATCGGCAGCTGCAACACGAGCGGGGTCGCGGCCAGCCGGTTTTCGATCATCTCGACGCAGCGGTGAAACTCCGCGCCGGTGCGGTCGAGCTTGTTGACGAAGCAGATCCGCGGCACGCGGTAGCGGTCGGCCTGCCGCCAGACGGTCTCGGACTGGGGCTCGACGCCGGCGACACCGTCGAAGACGGCGACGGCGCCATCGAGCACGCGCAGCGAACGCTCCACCTCGACGGTGAAGTCGACGTGCCCGGGCGTGTCCAGGATGTTGATCGTGTGGTCTTTCCACGTACAGGTCGTCGCGGCCGACGTGATCGTGATGCCGCGCTCCTGTTCCTGTTCCATCCAGTCCATCGTGGCGGCGCCCTCGTGGACCTCGCCAATCTTGTAGTTGATGCCGGTATAGAACAGGATCCGCTCGGTCGTCGTGGTCTTGCCGGCGTCGATGTGCGCCATGATGCCGATGTTGCGTACTCGGCTCAGGTCGGTAGTGATCTCGACTGCCACTTGCGGTGCTTCCTCTTAGTTCAAATGCTTGTGGTTGCCGCGTGTGCGCGCGCTGTCATATGCCTCGGATCATGCGATCCGAAATTGACCGCGGCTCACCAGCGGTAGTGGGCGAATGCCTTGTTGGCCTCAGCCATCTTGTGGGTGTCCTCGCGCTTCTTGACCGAACCGCCGAGCCCGTTGCTGGCGTCGAGCAATTCGTTCATCAGGCGCTCGGACATCGTCTTCTCGCGACGCTCGGCGGCGTAGTGGACGAGCCAGCGCAGCGCGAGAGTCGTGGACCGGCCGGCCTTGACCTCGACCGGGACCTGGTAGGTGGCGCCACCGACACGACGGCTCTTGACCTCGAGGGTCGGCTTGACGTTGTCGAGGGCGCGCTTGAGCGTGACGACGGGATCGGTCCCGCTCTTGTCGCGGGTGCCCTCGAGCGCGGTGTAGACGATGCGCTGGGCGACCTGCTTCTTGCCGTCCTTGAGCACCTTGCTGATCAGCTGCGTGACGAGGGGGCTGCTGTAGACCGGGTCAACGTCGACCGGCCGCCTCGGTGCCGGGCCCTTGCGAGGCATCAGCTCTTCTCCTTCTTCATGCCGTACTGACTGCGCGCCTGCTTGCGGCCCTTCACACCCTGGGTGTCGAGTGCGCCGCGGATCACCTTGTAGCGGACACCGGGCAGGTCGCGAACCCGACCGCCTCGCACCAAAACGATGGAGTGCTCCTGCAGGTTATGGCCGACGCCGGGGATGTAGGCGGTCACCTCGATGCCGCTGGTGAGCCGGACCCGGGCCACCTTGCGCAGCGCGGAGTTGGGCTTCTTCGGCGTCGTCGTGTAGACACGCGTGCACACGCCACGCCGTTGGGGCGAGCCCTTCAGCGCAGGGGTCTTGGTCTTGGTCGCCTTGTCCTGGCGGCCCTTGCGGACCAGCTGTTGGATCGTGGGCACCGCGCGCTTCTCTCTTTCGTCGCCTGCTGTTCGTTGTGCGAGATGTCGTCTTCTCGCGTCGTGTCGTGTCGTGGCCGGCCAAACGACCCCCGCGCTCGGGCGTGTCACGGGGGGCACGTCGAGCCCGTCGCAGTTGCGGCGAGGGAGTCGGGTTCACGCGGCCCGGTGAGCAATGTCTTGGTGGCACACGTGATGGCCTGGGCCAGCCCAGGCACGGAGTTGAAGGCTACCCGAGCGCTGACCTGCGGTCAAAATCGGCCGAGGTGGGGCACGTACGGCGTCATCATGCCGAGTCGGCTCGACTGGCGTCGGCGATCACCTCGGCGAGGTGGCGCGAGCGTACGCCGAGGAGGTCGTCGAGCTGGGTGCGACAGGAGAAGCCGTCGGCCAACACGGACGCGTCCGGCGCCTCGCGTACGGCCGGCAGCAGGTCGTGCTCGGCGATCGCGACCGATACGTCGTAGTGGCCGCGTTCGACGCCGAAGTTGCCGGCCAGCCCGCAGCACCCGCCGACCGACGTGACCTCGGCGCCGGCGTCGGCCAGCAGCCGCCGGTCGGTCTCCCAGCCGAGCACGGCGGCGTGGTGGCAGTGCGGTTGCGCCACGAAGGCGACACCGGACAGATCGGGCGGCTCCCACCCGTCGGTCGCGGTCAACTGTTCGGCGAGCGTCCTCGTGTGCTCGGCGACCGACCGAGCGGCGTCGGAGTCGAGCAGGTCGGTCGCGTCGTGTCGCAGCACTGCGGTGCAGGACGGCTCCAGGCCCACGATCGCGGCGCCGTCGCGTACGTAGCCGTCGAGCATCTCCACCGTGCGGGTGAGCTGGCGTCGAGCCGCGTCGAGCTGCCCGGTGCTGATCAGGGTCAGACCGCAGCAGGCGCGCCGGTCGGGCACCTCGACGCGGTAGCCCGCAGCCTCGAGCACCTCGACCGCGGCCCGACCCGTCTGCGGCGCGAGATGGTCGGTGAAGGTGTCGGCGAAGACGACGACCCGATCGCCGCCGCGGGCCGGCTCGCGTCGCCGCGCCCACGCGCGGAACGTCTCGGTCGCAAGCGAGGGCAGCGACCGACGCCGGTCGACCCCGGCGGCCCACTTGCCGAGCCGACCGAGCGGGCGGCTCGCCATGGCGGCGTTGGCCAGCCGCGGGGTACGCGACGCAACGCCGAGCCAGCGCGGCAGCCGACCCAGGCTGTAGTGGGCCCGCGGTCGCAGCCGCCCCTTGTAGGCCTCGTGGAGCACCTGAGCCTTATAGGTGGCCATGTCGACGCCGGTCGGACAGTCGCGGGCACATCCCTTGCAGGACAGGCAAAGGTCGAGCGCCTCGTGCACCTCGGGCGACCGCCATCCGCCGTCGACGAGGTCGCCCCGGACCATCTCCTGCAGGACGCGCGCCCGACCTCGTGTGGAGTCTTTCTCGTCCCGCGTCGCGACGTAGGACGGGCACATGACCTGACCCGACCGGGTGCCGTCGGCGATGCAGCGGCCGACCCCGGTGCAGCGGTGCACCTGCTCGGCCAGCGACCCCGACAACCTGATCGGGCCAGAGGTCCGCAGGTCGGCGTCGAGCGCGCGAGGCCGCACGAGTACGCCCGGGTTCAGCAGGTCGTCGCGGTCGAAGACGTCCTTGACCGCGGCGAAGAGGTCGACGACCTCCGACGGGTACATCAGCGGCAGCAGCTCCGAACGGGCCCGGCCGTCACCGTGCTCCCCCGACAGCGACCCGCCGTACGTCGCGACCAGCCGCGCTCCCTCGGTGACGAAGTCGCGGAATCGACGCGGCCCGCCGGCGTCGGTCAACGGGAAGTCGATCCGGATGTGCAGGCACCCGTCGCCGAAGTGTCCGTACGGCACACCGTCGAGCCCATGCGATCGGAGCAGGCCGTCGAACTCACGCAGGTAGGCGCCGAGCCGCTCGGGAGGCACCGCGGCGTCCTCCCAGCCGGAGTACGCCGGACGCGGCAGGCTGATCGCGCCGAGGCCCGCCCCGTCCTCTCGGATCCGCCACAACGCCGCCGTCTCCGCTGCATCGGCGACCACCCGGGCATCGAGGGCGCCGACGGCGGCCACCAACCGTTCGGCGGTCGATGCCACCTCCGCGTCGGAGTCTCCGGCCAGCTCGACGAGCAGCCAGCCGGTGCCACGGGGCAGCTCCGGCACCGCCCCTGGACCGCGTCGGCCGCGAACCACGTCGACCAGCCTGGTGTCGATGCCCTCGCAGGCCACCGGCCGATGCTCGAGCACCGACGGCACCGCGTCGGCCGCGGCGTACACGGTCTCGTAGCCGAGCACGACGAGTCGGGTGCGCGCCGGCTCTGGCACCAATCGCACGGTGGCGCCGGTGACGACCGCGAGGGTGCCTTCGCTGCCGACGAGTGCCTTGGCGACGTCGAAGCCCCGCTCGGGCAACAGGTGCTCCAACGCATACCCCGAGCCCTGCCGGTCGAAGCGGCCGAGATGCGTGCGGATGGGCCCGAGCGCACCGTCAACGAGCCGACCCAGCGCGGCGAGGGGCGGCGACTCACCAGCGTCGTGGCCGGTCCGTAGTCGTAGCGTCTGGCCGTCGATCGTGAGCGCGTCGAGGCCGACGACGGTGTCGGCGGTCCGGCCGTACCCCAAGGCACGGGAACCGCAGGCGTTGTTGCCGATCATGCCGCCGATCGTGCAGCGGCTGTGCGTCGACGGATCGGGTCCGTAGCGCAGACCGTGCGGCCGGGCCGCCCGCTGCAGCGTCGCGTGCACGACGCCGGGCTCGACCACTGCCGTGCCGCTGTCCGGGTCGACCGAGATCACCCGGTTGAGATGCCGGCTCGTGTCGACGACCACGCCGGCGCCGACGGCGTTGCCGGCAATCGACGTGCCGGCGCCGCGCATCGTCAAGGGCGTGTCGGTGGTCCGGCAGACCTCGACGGCCGCCGCCAGTTGGTCAGCGTGCCGCGGCCGCACGACGACCTGGGGCGGCACCCGGTAGAGCGACGCGTCGCTGCTGTAGAGCGCCCGAGCAAGGGACGAGTCGTCGACGTCGCCGACGCCGGCACGACGAAGGCTGTGCGTGAGGTCGCTCGCGGAGACGGCGATCACCACAGGGTCAGCGAGCCGGCGAAGATCGCCGCGATGTCGTCGGGGGTGACCGTCCGAGGGCAGGTCGCGAGCAGTCGCTGTTGCTTCAGGGTCCCCTCGACGAGGTCGTCGATGTCGTCGCGGCCATAACCCACAGCGCCGATGCCCGGCGGGATGTCGATGTCGCGCATCAGCTCGGTGAGCACGGCCGGGAGCGTGTCGGCCGGGTCGGCCGCCGGGGTCGTGCCGGGCGCGAGCAGCTCGGCCGCGCGCAGGTGCCGATCCGGCGATGCCGGGAACGTGAAACGAAAGGCCTCTGGCGCGGTCAGCGACACCGACATGCCGTGCGGAACCATCGGCTCGTCGTCGGGATAGCCCTTGGGGTGGAAGTCTCGAACCCGCCCGGCGATCGGGTAGGCGTTGGCGTGCGGGATGTGGACGCCGGCGTTGCCGAAGCCCATCCCCGCGAACGTCGCCGCCATGGCCATGTCGACCCGGGCCTGGAGGTCGTCGCCGTCCTCGACCGCCCGGCGGAACGACCGGCTGATCAACGACAGCGACTTCTCCGCCCACAGGTCGCCGACCGGGTTGGCCCCGCAGTACGGCACGCGCTGCTCGGGTCGCTTGCGCTCGAAGTCGGCGTACCACTGAGCGGTGTAGCTCTCGAGCGCGTGGCACACGATGTCCATGCCGGACGACGCGGTGACCCCGGCCGGCTGGCTGACGGTCAGAACCGGGTCGACCACGGCGAGCGTCGGGCGCAGCCGGGGATGACTGATGCCGGTCTTCACCTTGAGCGCGACGACGTCCATGATGCAGACGGTCGTGCTCTCGGCGCCGGTGCCGGTCGTCGTCGGCACCGCGACCAGCGGGAGCAGTGGTTTCGTCGGCGCCTGGCCGCCGCCGACCGGCACGTTGATGTAGTCCATGAGCTCGCCGGGGTTGGTGGTCATGAGGTTGACCGCCTTCGCCGTGTCGATGCTCGAGCCGCCGCCGACCGCCACCAGCGCGTCGATCGGCCCGTGGTCGCGGGCGAACGCGATCGCGGCCCGCATGCTCTCATCGGTCGGCTCGACGTGCGACTGGTCGTAGACCGTCGCGGCGATGCCGAACTGGCCCACCTGCTCGGCGACGCGGGCCGGATGGCCGGTGGCCGCGACGCCCGGATCGGTGACGACCAGGGCGCGCGCGACGCCGTACTGGGCGAGGTCGTAGCCGATCTCGTCGGACGATCCGGCGCCGAACTTGAGCTGTGGCGCGCCGTACGTGAAGACCGACTCGGAGGCGGTCGGTGTGGTCGACTCAGCCATGGGCGAAGGCTGGCATGTCGCATGCTACATGTCAATTGCCCCCGAAGACGCTAGCGTATGGGCCGTGACTGCTCCTGCCACCGGCTCTCCCCTCGGTCGGGGTCCGAGTCTCAACGACCAAGTCGTCGAGGCGGTACGCGCCGCCATCCACTCCGGCGACCTTGCGCCCGGCGAGCTGTACTCGGCGTACCAGATCGCCGACCGCCTGGGCGTCTCGCGCAGTCCCGTCCGCGAGGCGCTGCTCCGGCTCGCTGAGACCGGGCTGGTCCGCATGGAGCGCAACCGGGGCTTCCGGATCGTCGCGCCGGCCGCCCACGACATCGCCGAGATCTTCGCCGTTCGGCTCCTGCTGGAGGTCCCGGCGTCGGGCCAAGCGGCCCGGCACCAAACGCCCGAGTTGACCGAGCGGCTCCGACAAGAGCTGGCGGTCATGGCCAACGCGGCGTCCGCCCGCGCCGTGGCGCGGTTCATGGACCACGACCAGCGCTTTCACGACCACATCCTCGAGGCCAGCGGCAATCATCTGCTCGCGGCGACTGTGCGTCGGGTGCGCGATCTCACCCGACTGCTCGGCGCTTCGACGGTCGACCGGTCCCGCAGTCTGGACGACATCTTGGCCGAACACGTTCCGATCATCGACGCGCTCGAAGCCGGCGACGCGTCGGCGGTCGAGGACCGGATGCGCGGGCACATCGAGCACACCGGACGCCTGCTCGTGGCCCAAGCGGCCGCCTCGTCGCCGCATCCGGTCGACGCCGACGCCCTCTGGGCCGAGGTCGTCGGCTAACGCTCGAGAAGGGGCCGGATGTCAGGCGGGCGATAACCGTCGGGCTTCGGAGCCTTCGTGCCGGCCTCGATGGGCGACCCGCCGGTCTTGGTCAGGTTGGACCGGTGCACCTCGTCGAACACGGCGTCGAGCGGGATGCCGTGGACGAGTGCGGTGCCGTGCACGACGTACAGCAGGTCCGCGAGTGCGTCGGCGATCTCGACGATGTCACCGGCCTCGGCGGCGTCGGCGTACTCGCTGACCTCCTCGCGCATGAACTCGACCCGTTGCCGCCACGACGGCACCGACGCCGTCGGCCGAGCCGGGTCGACGATGCCGAGCGCCGTATGGAACGCGGCGACCGATCGAGCCGCAGCACTGGGCCGGTCGTACGCGGCCAGCCCGGCTCGGACCACGTCGAGCACGGGCAGGTCCCCGCGCGCGATCGCCGCCCGGTCGACCCACTCCACGGCGTCGGTCGTGCCCTCGATCTCGGTGATCCGCAGCGGCGCGTCCGGCGTCGGCGTCGACGCGGCGAAGACGAGATGGACGCCGTGGAAGTCTTCGAGAGTGCCGTCCGGCGCCCGCCCGGTGAAGTGGGTGTCGTGGACGTCCAACAGTTCGCCCACCTCGACATCGAGCCCGGTCTCCTCACGAACCTCGCGGGCCACACCGACCCGGGGCGGCTCACCGTGGTCGACGCCACCGCCGGGCAGGGTCCAGTCACCGACATGGTGACCGCGGCTCGAGATCCGGGTCAGGAGGACGCGTTCGCCCCAGGTCACGACGGCGTAGGCCGAAAGTCGCAGGCGAACGACCGGCTCGGGACTCGACATCGCCGGCAGTCTATGGCGTAGCGTCCTGCAAGGGGTGGGTTGGAACGCTCACCTCGCGAGACGTTGCGGATCGACGACGAGGAATGCGATGGGGCGGAACCCACGGGTGCTGTTGGCGAGCCTCGTCGTCGGCGGCTGCCTCGTCGGCACCGGCTGCGAGGAAGACGGCTCCGCCGAGGAGCTCGTCAGCATCGAGTCTCATCTGTACGGTCCGGGTGCCCGCCTCGGCCGCGGCGTGACGGTCCCGGACGGAGCGGCTCGGGTCGGCCCAACGATCACGATCACGCAGGACCCGACCGACATCCGCCAGATCTCCCTGCTGCAGATCGACGGCGACCCCGACCAGGTCCTGCGCGACCTGCTGACCGAGCTCGATCGGCTGCTGCCCGACGTCGACGTCGACGTCTCGCAGGCCCGACGACGGTGCTGGCTCGACGACACCGACGCCTGGATCCGGCAGTGTCGGCTGCTCGTCACGGGCCACACCGCCGACGGCCGTCCCCTGCAGGTCGACATCACCGCGACGCCGACCGCCGACGTCGACGGCGAGCCGCTGCCTGGAGCGTCCGGCCTTCCCTCGGCGCGCATCCTGGTACGGACCGGCCCGATCCGCGAGGTGGGCACCAATCTCGACCGGCCGTCGGGCTATCCGTACTCCGCTCGCGACCAAGACGCGGCCCAGTGGCCGATCTCGCCCGATGCGCACACGTCCGTTCCCACGAACGTCGACGAACTGCCGGGCACCGAAGACTGGCCGGTGCAGCCGGGCGGATCTCCGATCGGTGTGGTCTACAGCAACCCTCGCTACATCGTCGTCGCAGTCGACGAGGGCGACAGCATCGACGAGGTGGCGACGAGCTACGCGACGTCGGTGCCCAACCGAGGTCTGAGTACGCAGGTCGTCGCGACCGTCGGCGATCGGACCACGACGTCGTACCAGATTGACGCCATCGACGGCGGCCCCGGCGCCCACCTGTGGGCCGTTGAGCGCCCCGGGGCGGACTATCTCTTCCTGCGCTACTGGCCGCTGCTGGCCTGAAAAGACGTCAGCGCCATGTCACGCGATGACGTGACATGGCGCTACGATATTGGATCAGTTGCCGCCGTAGGACCCAAAACCGAAGTCGTCCAGCGCCACCGACTGTGTGCCCGGCGAACCGAAGTCGTACTCGTACGACTCGTAGCCGGCCATCGAGTACGCGGCCGCCCGGGCCTCCTCGGTCGGCTCCACCCGGATGTTGCGGTAGCGCTCCAAACCGGTGCCGGCCGGGATCAGCTTGCCGATGATCACGTTTTCCTTCAGACCCATCAGGGCGTCGGACTTGGCGTGGATCGCCGCGTCGGTCAGCACCCGCGTGGTCTCCTGGAACGACGCCGCCGACAGCCACGACTCGGTGGCCAGCGATGCCTTCGTGATGCCCATCAGCACCGGACGACCCGAAGCCGGCGTGCCGCCCTCGGCCACCACGCGACGGTTTTCCTCTTCGAACCGGACCCGGTCGACGAGGTCACCGGTGAGCAGATTGGCGTCGCCCTGCTCGATCACGGTGATCCGGCGCAGCATCTGGCGCACGATGATCTCGATGTGCTTGTCGTGGATCGACACACCCTGGCTGCGGTAGACCTCCTGGACCTCGTCCACGAGGTGCTGCTGCGCGGCCCGGACGCCGAGGATCCGCAGCACGTCCTGCGGCTCCGGCGTACCGTGGGTGAGCTGCTGGCCGACGTCGACGGTGTCGTCGTCAGCGACCCGCAGCCGGGCCCGCTTGGTGACCGGGTGGGCGTGCTCGTCCGACCCGTCGTCGGGGATGATGACGACCTTGCGGGTCTTGTCGGTCTCGTCGATCCGGACCCGACCGGCGACCTCCGAGATCGGTGCCCGCCCCTTCGGCGTACGGGCCTCGAACAGCTCGACCACACGCGGCAGGCCGTGCGTGATGTCGTCGCCGGCCACACCGCCGGTGTGGAAGGTCCGCATCGTCAGCTGCGTGCCGGGCTCACCGATCGACTGGGCGGCGATGATGCCGACCGCCTCGCCGATGTCGACGAGCGTGCCGGTGGCGAGCGAGCGGCCGTAGCACTTGGCGCAGGTGCCAACCCGAGCGTCGCAGGTCAGCACCGACCGCACCCGAACCGTCTCGACACCGGCCGCGATCAGCTCGGCGATCTGGACATCGCCCAGATCGCCTCCGGCCGGCACGAGCACCTCACCCGTGTCGGGGTGCTCGATGTCGACCGAGGCGGTCCGGGCGTAGACCGATGTCTCCACGTTTTCGGCGGCGACCAGCTTGCCGTCGTCGGTCTTGACCGCGATCGCCTTGGGGAGGCCGCGCTCGCTGCCGCAGTCCTCCTCACGGATGATCACGTCCTGGCTGACGTCGACCAGGCGCCGGGTCAGGTAGCCCGAGTCGGCCGTCCGCAGGGCGGTGTCGGCCAGACCCTTCCGGGCGCCGTGGGTCGAGATGAAGTACTCGACCACCGACAGACCCTCGCGGAAGTTGGCCTTGATCGGCCTCGGGATGATCTCGCCCTTCGGGTTGGCCACCAGACCTCGCATGGCGGCGATCTGACGCACCTGCATCCAGTTACCGCGGGCGCCGGAGTCGACCATCATGAAGATGGGGTTGGTCTTGTCGAAGGTGCCTTCCATCTCGCCCGCGACCTCATTGGTCGCCTGGGTCCAGATCTCGATGAGCTCCTGACGGCGCTCCTCGTCGGTGATCAGACCACGCTCGAACTGCTTCTGGACCTTCTCGGCCTGGTCCTCGTAGGTCGCGAGGATCTCCCACTTGCGCGGCGGCGTCACCACGTCCTCGATGGAGATGGTCACACCGGACCGGGTCGCCCAGTGGAACCCAGTGTCCTTCAGCGCATCCAGCGCCTGCGCGACGTCGACCTTCGGGTAGCGCTCGGCCAGGTCGTTGACCAACACGCCGAGCTGCTTCTTGGACACCTCGCTGTTGACGTACGGGTAGTCCGCCGGCAGCGCGTCGTTGAAGATCGACCGACCCAAGGTGGTCTCGAGCAGCAGCGGCTGCCCGGCCTCCCAGCCCTCCGGCGTCTCGTAGCCGATGGGCGGCACCACGTCGTTGATGCGCAGGCGGACGCGGCTCTGCAGGTTGATCTCGCCGCGGTCGAAGGCCATGATCGCCTCCGCCTGCGACGCGAACGCCCGTCCTTCGCCCGGCTGGCCGTCACGCATCGTGGTGAGGAAGAAGATGCCGATGATCATGTCCTGCGTCGGCATCGTCACCGGACGACCGTCGGCCGGCATCAAGATGTTGTTGGTCGACAGCATCAGGATCCGAGCCTCGGCCTGCGCCTCCGCCGACAGCGGAAGGTGGACGGCCATCTGGTCGCCGTCGAAGTCGGCGTTGAAGGCCGTGCACACCAGCGGGTGGATCTGGATCGCCTTGCCCTCGATCAGCTGCGGCTCGAAGGCCTGGATGCCGAGGCGGTGCAGCGTCGGTGCCCGGTTGAGCAGCACCGGGTGCTCGGCGATGACCTCTTCGAGCACGTCCCACACCTGCGGACGCGCGCGCTCCACCATGCGCTTGGCACTCTTGATGTTTTGCGCGTGGTTGAGGTCGACCAGCCGCTTCATGACGAACGGCTTGAACAGCTCGAGCGCCATCTGCTTGGGTAGCCCGCACTGGTGCAGCTTGAGCTGCGGGCCGACGACGATCACCGAACGGCCGGAGTAGTCGACACGCTTGCCGAGCAGGTTCTGCCGGAAGCGGCCCTGCTTGACCTTGAGCATGTCGGACAGCGACTTCAGCGGGCGGTTGCCCGGACCGGTCACCGGCCGGCCGCGACGCCCGTTGTCGAACAGCGAGTCGACGGCCTCCTGGAGCATCCGCTTCTCATTGTTGACGATGATCTCGGGCGCGCCGAGGTCGAGCAGCCGCTTGAGCCGGTTGTTGCGGTTGATCACCCGGCGGTAGAGGTCGTTGAGGTCCGACGTCGCGAACCGACCACCGTCGAGCTGGACCATCGGCCGCAGGTCCGGCGGGATCACCGGGACGCAGTCGAGCACCATGCCCTGAGGGCTGTTGGTCGTCGCCAGGAACGCCGACACGACCTTGAGGCGCTTGAGAGCGCGGGTCTTGCGCTGGCCCTTGCCGGTCTGGATCGTCTCGCGAAGCGACCCGGCCTCGGCCTGCAGGTCGAAGTTTTCCAGCCGCTTCTGGATCGCCTCGGCGCCCATGTAGCCCTCGAAGTAATCGCCGAAGCGATACTTCATCTCGCGGTAGAGCACCTCGTCGCCCTCGAGGTCTTGGACCTTGAGGTTCTTGAAGCGGTCCCACACCTCGTCGAGGCGGTCGATCTCGCGCTGCGACCGGTCGCGGCGCTGCCGCACCTCGCGCTCGGCGGCGTCCTTGACCTTGCGACGCTGGTCGGCCTTGGCACCCTCGGCCTCGAGGGCGGCCAGGTCTTCCTCGAGCTTGGCCATCCGCTGCTCGATCTCGTTGTCGCGACGCTGCTCGAGCTGCTTGCGCTCGACGTCGATCTTGGCCTCGAGCGACGACAGGTCGCGGTGCCGCGCGTCGTCATCGACCCGAGTGATCATGTACGCCGCGAAGTAGATGACCTTCTCGAGGTCCTTCGGAGCCAGGTCGAGCAGGTAGCCGAGCCGGCTTGGCACGCCCTTGAAGTACCAGATGTGCGTGACCGGTGCGGCCAGCTCGATGTGGCCCATCCGCTCGCGACGGACCTTGGAGCGGGTCACCTCGACGCCACAGCGCTCACAGATGATGCCCTTGAAGCGGACCCGCTTGTACTTGCCGCAGTAGCACTCCCAGTCGCGGGTCGGGCCGAAGATCTTCTCGCAGAAGAGTCCGTCCCGCTCCGGCTTGAGGGTGCGGTAGTTGATGGTCTCCGGCTTCTTGACCTCGCCGTGGGACCACTGGCGGATGTCGTCGGCCGTGGCGAGACCGATCCGCAGCTCGTCGAAGAAGTTCACGTCGAGCACTTAAATCCTCATCTCAAAGTTGAAAGACATACAGAGGTCATGCAGGGAACGGGGGCAGTGACGCAGACGGAGGTCGTGTGTAACCCCAGCCACCCCTAAACCTCCTCGACGCTGCTGGGCTCTCTCCTGGAGAGGTCGATGCCGAGCTCCTCCGCGGCGCGGAAGACGTCTTCTTCGGCGTCGCGCATGTCGAGCCTGGTGCCGTCGCTAGACATCACCTCGACGTTGAGACACAGCGACTGCATCTCCTTGACGAGCACCTTGAACGACTCCGGAATGCCGGGCTCCGGCACGTTTTCGCCCTTGACGATGGCCTCGTAGACCTTCACCCGGCCGAGCACGTCGTCGGACTTGATGGTGAGCAGCTCCTGCAAGGCGTAGGCCGCGCCGTACGCCTCGAGCGCCCAGACCTCCATCTCACCGAACCGCTGGCCGCCGAACTGCGCCTTACCGCCGAGCGGCTGCTGCGTGATCATCGAGTACGGGCCGGTCGACCGGGCGTGGATCTTGTCGTCGACCAAGTGGTGCAGCTTCAGCGTGTACATGTAGCCGACCGAGATCGGCTCCGGGAACCGCTCACCGCTACGACCGTCGTAGAGGATCGACTTGCCGTTGGGCTGGACCGTCCGGAAGCCGTCCTTGTTGGGGATCGTCGACGACAGCAGGCCCGTGATCTCGTCCTCCTTGGCGCCGTCGAACACCGGGGTGGCGATCTTGCTGTTGCGACCGCCCTCACCGGCGCCGATGGCGTGCAGACGCTTCTGCCACGGCTCCTTGTCGCCTTCGACCTTCCAACCGTGCTTGGCCACCCAGCCGAGGTGGGTCTCGAGCACCTGACCGATATTCATCCGGCCGGGTACGCCCAGCGGGTTGAGGATGATGTCGATCGGAGTGCCGTCGGGCAGGAACGGCATGTCCTCGACGGGCAGGATCTTGGCGATCACGCCCTTGTTGCCGTGCCGGCCGGCGAGCTTGTCACCGTCGGAGATCTTCCGCTTCTGGGCCACGTAGACCCGGACCAGCTGGTTGACGCCCGGTGGCAGCTCGTCGTCCTCCTCGCGGTCGAAGACTCGGACACCGATGACGGTGCCCTCTTCGCCGTGGGGCACCTTCAAGGAGGTGTCGCGGACCTCGCGCGCCTTCTCACCGAAGATCGCGCGCAGCAGCCGCTCCTCGGGGGTCAGCTCGGTCTCGCCCTTGGGCGTGACCTTGCCGACCAGGATGTCGCCGTTGCCGACCTCGGCACCGATTCGGATGATGCCCCGCTCGTCCAGGTCGGCGAGCATCTCGTCGCTGACGTTGGGGATGTCGCGGGTGATCTCCTCCGGTCCCAGCTTGGTGTCGCGGGCGTCGACCTCGTGCTCCTCGATGTGGATCGAGGTCAGGATGTCCTCCTGCACCAGGCGCTGCGACAGGATGATCGCGTCCTCGTAGTTGTGGCCCTGCCACGACATGAAGGCGACCAGCAGGTTGGTGCCGAGCGCCATCTCGCCCTGGTCGGTGCACGGTCCGTCGGCGATCGGCGACCCGACCTCGACCCGAGCGCCCTCCTCGACCAGCGGACGCTGGTTGATGCAGGTGCCCTGGTTGGACCGGTGGAACTTCGCCAGGCGGTAGGTGCGCGACGTGCCGTCGTCATGCAGCACCTCGACGTAGTCGGCGCACACTTCCGAGACGACACCGGCCTGCTTGGCGACGGTGACGTCACCGGCGTCGACCGCGGCGCGGTATTCCATGCCGGTGCCGACCAGCGGCGCCTGGCTCTTGATCAGCGGCACCGCCTGCCGCTGCATGTTGGAGCCCATCAGCGCCCGGTTGGCGTCGTCGTGCTCGAGGAACGGGATCAGCGCCGTCGCGACCGACACCATCTGGCGCGGCGAGACGTCCATGTAGTCGACCGCGTCCGGCGACACCAGGTCGGCCTCACCGTCGCGTCGACGCGCCAGCACGCGGTCCTCGGCGAACCTGCCCTTGTCGGTCAACGGCGCGTTGGCCTGCGCGACGATGTAGCGGTCCTCGTCGCTCGCCGTCAGGTAGTGCACCTCGTCGGTGACCTTGCCGTTGACGACCTTGCGGTAGGGCGTCTCGACGAATCCGAAGGCGTTGATCCGACCGTAGGTCGACATCGACCCGATCAGACCGATGTTGGGGCCTTCCGGCGTCTCGATCGGGCACATCCGGCCGTAGTGCGACGGGTGGACGTCACGGACCTCGTAGCCGGCCCGCTCCCGGGACAGACCGCCCGGACCGAGCGCAGACAGCCGCCGCTTGTGCGTGAGGCCCGCGATCGGGTTGGTCTGGTCCATGAACTGCGACAGCTGCGACGTGCCGAAGAACTCCTTCAGCGCCGCCACGACCGGACGGATGTTGATCAGCGTCTGCGGCGTGATCGCCTCGACGTCCTGCGTCGTCATCCGCTCGCGGACGACCCGCTCCATCCGGGCGAGACCGGTGCGGAGCTGGTTTTGGATCAGCTCGCCGACCGTACGCATGCGCCGGTTGCCGAAGTGGTCGATGTCATCGGCCTCGACGTAGACCGTCTCTCCGTTGGCGCCGGGCAGCTCGGTCTTGCCGTCGTGCAGCGCGACGAGGTAGCGGATCGCGGCGACGATGTCGTCGACGGTCAGCGTCTGCTGATCGAACGGCAGGTCCTGGCCCAGCTTCTTGTTGATCTTGTAGCGACCGACCTTGGCGAGGTCGTAGCGCTTGCCGTTGAAGTAGTAGTTGTCGAGCAGGTTTTGGGCGGCCTCACGAGTCGGCGGCTCACCCGGACGCAGCTTCCGGTAGATGTCGAGGAGCGCGTCGTCCTGCCCGGAGGTGTGGTCCTTCTCGAGCGTCAGCCGGATCGACTCGTAGTCGCCGAACTCCTCGAGGATCTGCGCCTCGGTCCAGCTGAGTGCCTTGAGCAACACGGTGACGTTTTGCTTGCGCTTGCGGTCGAGGCGGACGCCGACGGTGTCGCGCTTGTCGACCTCGAACTCGAGCCAGGCGCCTCGCGACGGGATGAGCTTCGCGGTGTAGATGTCCTTGTCACTGGTCTTGTCGGGCGTCCGCTCGAAGTAGACTCCGGGCGACCGGACGAGCTGGGAGACTACGACCCGCTCGGTGCCGTTGATGACGAAGGTGCCCTTGTCGGTCATAAGCGGGAAGTCGCCCATGAACACCGTCTGACTCTTGATCTCGCCAGTCTCGTTGTTCATGAACTCCGCGGTGACGAACAGCGGAGCGGCGTACGTGACGTCGCGCTCCTTGCACTCGTCGACGCTGTTCTTGGCCGGCTCGAACCGGGGCTCGGCGAAAGAAAGCGACATGGTGCCGGAGAAGTCTTCGATCGGGGAGATCTCCTCGAAGATCTCCTCGAGTCCGGACTTGGTCGACACGGCACCCTGGCCGGAGGCCAGCTCCGCCTCGGCTCTGGTTTTCCAGGTGTCGCTTCCGATGAGCCAATCAAAACTGTCGGTTTGCAATGCCAGCAGCTCGGGAACCTCGAGGGGTTCTGCGATTTTCGCGAACGAGATGCGGCGGGAAGTGGTGGTGGCAGTGGCGTTGCGCGAGGGAGCCAAGAGGCGTCCTTCCAAGGGCACGGACTCAACTTGTGTGTGCGCATGCAGACGACACCCTGTCAAGGGCAAGGCGAGAGAAGGCAGCGCAAATAAGCAGTCTAGCCTAAGCGGCGCACTGCTGCCAAGTGCGTGTCAAGACGCACATCGTCGCGGATGACCACTGCCCGTCGAGCATGACTCGTGGGTCGGCCCGCGTCAAGGACGGCAGGCGGTAACAAGTGGTCAGAACAGGTCAATTCCGGCTACCCGCCACTCGCCGTCGTCGGGTTGCATGGTGATGACCGCCCGATTGGGCGCCACCTCAGGCGCCTCACCGGCCACAGTGGTTTCGGTGTTGAGGAAGACCAGCATCCGAACGCTGGTGTCGGAGCATTCCTCTCCGCACTCCAGCGGTGCCGCCGCGAGCACCCGCGACTCGACCGTGGCCTGCTTCTCGGTCGTGACGTCTTGTGCTTGTTCGGGAAACACGTTGAG
>Ga0190270_10000293_pt1 | contig 21333 bp, 16 predicted proteins | sample Popmic320T_FD_133748 | JGI IMG/M metagenome (GOLD analysis project Ga0190270, IMG submission 133748) | Populus adjacent soil microbial communities from riparian zone of Weber River, Utah, USA - 320 T | ecosystem: Environmental > Terrestrial > Soil > Riparian zone | place: USA: Utah | collected...
AGGAGAATCGGGTGGTCGTAATGGAGATTCATGTCCTGGCCTGCTTCCACCCGGCTCTTGACCGCGTCGCGCACCGCCTTGGCGCTGTCGTTCAGCATTTGCGCGATGCGACCCGGGTCGCGCTCATCCACCCACTCCTCCTCGGGCATGTCTCTGGCGAACTCGGGGGCATCTTCGAAGATGAACACAAGTCGCACATAGTGGATGTGGGTGAACAGCTCCGCGACGGACGGACTGTCCTCCAAGGCTCTTGCCTCCAACCCGTCATCCGGCAGTGCGCGGAGCAGGTTGAGCAGAATGGCGTTATTCCGATCCCAGGAGTCCAGCAGGGCCTCAAGCAGGCGCTGGTCAGGCGCGTCCGACATATCCACACTCCGTTAGTCGATGCGAAAACTGTGACGAATTTTGGGGTTCGGGGCCCTGGTTACGAGACACGTAATCAGGCGTTACCGCAGGTTTTTGTTGAAAAATTCGAGAGTGCGGGTCCATGCCAGTTTGGCTGACTCCTCGTCATAACGCGGCGTCGTGTCGTTGTGGAAGCCGTGCTGTTTGCCCTCGTACATGTGCAGCGCGTACGCTTTGTTGTTGGCCTTGAGCGCCGTCTCATAAGCCGCGATGCCGGCGTTGATGCGCTCGTCATTGCCCGCGTATTGGAGCAACAGCGGCGCGGAAATTTTGGGGACATCATCCACGCCTGCCTGGCGGCCATAGAAGGCAACCCCGGCGTTCAGTTCCTTGCCCAGCAGCACGGACAATTGATTCACCATCCCGCCGCCAAAACAGAACCCGACCGCGCCCAGTTTACCGGTTGAGTCGGAACGCGCCTTGAGCCACCTGGCCGAAGCGACGAAATCTTCGGTCATCTTCTTTCCATCCACCGTGCGAAAGGCGGCGGCGGCTTTTTCTTCGCTGCCCGGATATCCGCCGACCGAAGTCAATCCGTCCGGCGCGAAGGCTATGAAATCGGCGAGCGCGAGGCGACGCGCGACGTCCTCGATATAGGGATTGAGTCCTCGATTTTCGTGAATGACGAGCACGGCGGGCAGCTTCCCGTCTTTTGCCGGACGCGCCAGATAGCCTTTGATCGAACCGTTCCCGGAGGGCGATTGCACGACTTCGTAGCCCACTTTGATGCGCTTGTCATCAGGCGGGACTTGCTGCGCCCAGGCGTAGTTGGGCGTCAGGCTCTCGAAAATCGCCGCGACGGTCAGGCCGCCGGTCGCAAACTTGCCAAGGCGATCAAGGAAAGTACGGCGGTCGATGTCGCCGTGCTGGTATTCGTGAAACAGGTCCAACAACTCTTGCGGATAATCGGATGCTTTCTTTCGTTCCATTCTTTCTCCTTGGTTGGGATTGGGGCGGAGTACGAGTCGCCTCTCCTGCCCCGCTGGTGAATCCGGAAGGCCGCTGAACCTGCGATCCCGACCGGGAAATCGCAAAAGCCCAAGCCAGCCGCTACGGTCAATCTGCTAACTTGCATTTCCTAAGACGAACGCGGGGCCGCGCCGGATTCAGCGTAAATGAAGCTAAATCTCTTGAATAGCGCTCGCTCCATTAATGTCGGCCTGCGCATTGCTTGCTAAAAATCCCAAACCAACCGATGCTGATATCGATTCGGCGATGATAAAGAGCAATCGCCGCGCTTTTCTTCGCGTCTCAGCTAAAAACCGTTTGCAATCAACACTGTGATTGGCGATAACCTGGGTACGCATCGCTTCCAGCGTGTAGTCTCGGCAGGAGGCGCACTGGGAAGCAATTGGCTGTCTAACCGAGACTGCACGCTGGAAGCGATGCGTACCCAGGGCGCGCCTACCGTAGATGAGGGTAACGAAGAATGGGTGTGGTAAAGCGCGACTAGATCTGATGAGACAATCACGGCCCTGTGATAGGCGGCGCAGCTATTATCCGGCTGTTATTCTCCGCACTGCGCTCGACCCTCTTGTGAAACGGGTCCAGCGCCGCAATTCCCGGCCTCTCCGATGTGCGAACTGTCAACACCTGCTTCCCGCTGCGCAGCCGATGTTTCGCGATGTACAACGGAGTAACTCCGTCAAGATTTTCTCTCGTCTCCGCAAACACCGCCACATCGAACCACGAATCAAGCGGCTCCTCGGTTTCTTTCCCGCGGCCATCCGCTTCGAACTGTCTCGCCGTGACTTCGATAGTCACTTCATACCCGCCATCAACCTTCCGCGCGCTGGCCGCATCCACCTGCAGATCGTAGAGCACGATCCTCTCGAACAAATCGGTGATGAGTTGCTGATATTCAGGGCCCGCTTCGGCGCGCAGCGCGTTGATCAGATCTCTGGAAGTGGGGCAGGGCGAGGTTTGAAAGGAGTAGTCCCTGAGAAAATTGCGCAGGGCCTGATGGAGCTTCTCTTTGCCGATGATGTCCTGCAGCGCGTACAGGGCCAGGGGGCCCTTGTGGCCCCTTTCTTCGGCGTACATCAGCGGCAGTTCGGCTTCATCCTCGTCGCTCCTGGAGTCGAGGTAGCCGCCCAGCCTTCCCCGGGTAAGGCGGTTTATATAAACCGGCGGGTAGTATTCCCGGAACAGCATCTGCGTGGCGTATTCCACCATGTTTTCATTGAGCATCTGACGGCCCTGCATCTGCGCGCCGGTGATGCGGAGGCCCCACCACATGTGCGCGAGCTCATGGATGACGCCGTAGTCGACGTTTTCCCATTCGCGCAGGTCGTTGACAAAGCCGGCGCCCTCGGAGTAAGGCACTGTACCGGGATGGAACCTTGCCCCCTTGAGGTAGCGCGGGCACTCCAGTATTCGGAGATACGAGTACTCGTAGGGAGCAAACTCCTTGGAGAAGAACTCCAGAGCGCGTTTGGCCGTGGCCATCATGGCGGCGATGTTGAAGGGGTGTTTGGGATCATAGTAGATCTCCAGCTCCACGTCGTTCCATCGGTCGCGGGCGACTTCGTAACGCGCGGAGTTGATGGAGATGTACGGCAGGATCGGGGCCTCGGCCTTGTAATGAAAGTAACGCCGTCCTCCCTGCCGCCATTCTTTCTGTAGGACTCCGGGGGCCACCGCAATCTGATCGGCGCTCGTGCTGAGAACGATCTCGAAATCGGTGCGGCTATCAACGCCGAATGCGAGTTTGTACAGACGCGCGGGGTCTCCCAGCGCCGCCGTGCGTGGCGCGGGGGGCAGTCCGTATTTGCGGCGCTGCGCATTGTCGGTAATCCGGCGGTTGTTGTCATAACCCGGGATCGGCGTCACGTCTATGTTGTTGACGTAGACGCCGTTTGCCACGACTTTGTTGTCGGGATCGGCGGCGACGAAGCCTTCGTTCCTGCACGTCACGTTCCAGGTCATTTTCACCGTGGCGCCCGGCGCCAGCGCCGCGTTGAAGCGGTAGAGATAGAACCCCTGCGCTTTGTCGGATTGCGCCAGCGTGGCATTCTCCACCGCCATCTGATTCATGCGCAGCGCAGGATTGACCGACACCACAAATTCGCTGATTGGCGCCTTCTTGTGATTCCCCAGTATCGCGCTGCCTCGCGATTCGAGCCGGCGTTCTTCGGGGAAAATATCAATAGCCATATCTATGCTGTCGTATGACGGCGACGGCGCGTCCTCGTGGCGCCCGTAGGCTTTTTCATAATCGGCTTTGCGCTGCAATCGCTTGTAGGGCGTCAGGTATTCATTGAGGATGTTCGTGTTGTAAAAGATCCAGCCGCCGACGCCGATGAAGGCGATAGCGGCGAGTCCGGCGGCGCCCCTGACCCCCGCCCCGAAGCGGGCGCGCGCATCCCGCAGTCTTTCACGCGCGGAGGAATAATTGCCGCGCGGGTAGAGCAGAAGCCCGGCAATGAGCAGCAGGACGCAGAAAGCCCCCCAGTAGGCGATCAGCGAGAACACCGGTTTGGCGACGTGGCCGAAGCCGTTCATGTCGGAGTAGACGGCTTCGGGGATGCCGAAGTTGATAAGCGCGTGGTCGAAGCCCATCAGCGCCAGGCTCGGCAGGGCGATGTAAACGCCCAGCGTCAACAGCATGCCCATCCATTTGTTCGGCGAGATCGCCTGAATCACCACGGCCAGGGCGCACAGCATGCAGTAGTAAATACCGTTGTAGATGAATGCGGATTGCAGATACAGGCCCGGCTCGAAGTTGGTGTAGCCCGCCGCTGCCTGCCACGCCATTGAGGCGCCCACCGCCACGAGCATCAACGCGTTGACGACCACGCACAACGCCGTGGTCTTCGAAAGGATCATGAGCCAGTCGGGGAAGGGAGATGCGTTGATAATCTCGTCAATGCCGGATGCGCGTTCGCGATGGATCAATTCGGCGGGGTACCAGAGGCCGACCAGCAGGATCGGCCCCAGCATACCGACACGCAGAAAGGGTAGCATCTGACTCGTCAGCGGGTACAGCGGCGTATTGAGCAGACCGACATTGCCCTGAAACTCGCCGATCAAGTTTATGATTTCGAGCGCCAGGATGATGTAGATGAGCGGGCTTTTGAGGACGCAGGACAGATCCAACTTCAGTTGCGAGACGAACTGCGCGAAGGAGGCTCGCGGAGAGAAGCTCTGTACCGGCGTGATCTTTTGCTTTGCGGGGCGCCTTGTTTGTTGCGTTGTGGCGGCGCCGCGGCTTCGTCGTTTGAAGCGGAACGGCGCCTTCTCCGCTAAATCCAGGCGAAAGCGCAGCAGCGCGAGCAGCAGGGCCGCCAGCGCCACCATCAGCCAGAGCAGGCGATTTTGCGGCAGCAATCCCCACGGAAGGTTTGCGTTTAGTTCGGCGACCGTCCAGTAGCGCGTCTCTACCGCCACGGCGAGCCTCGCCGACGGATCGGCCAGCGCAAACCATGTGTCGTTTCCGGGTTTCGCATAAAGATTCAGGAGAACGTCCGCGACGAAGAAGGCCATCGCCGCGGCGTATGTCAGCGCAAAGGAGCGAGTGAGCGCCGCGACGCTGAAGAAGATGGCGCATAAGACGAGTGTGCTGGGCAGAATGACGACAAAGAAGATGTACGCCCAGGGCAGCAGCGAGAAGGGGGCGATGCGCTCCTGATCCAGCCACGGCATGAATGTGCCGATCATCGCGCCCAGCAGTCCCGCGAGACCGATCAAAAGCGCAGGGCTCAGCGCTCCGAGAAATCTTCCAAGCGCAAAAGTCCTGGGCGAGATCGGCGTGACGTATATGAGCGAGGCGGTCGCGTGTTCGAAGTCGCGCGTGATCGCGGTAGTGACAAAGGCCACGATGGGCAGCATGCCGAAGATGAAGAGCGCCAGTTCGGTATTCAGCATGGCATACGCGCGGTTGATGGCGACCTGGTTGCTGATATCGCCGATGTTGACGACGCCGGTGAACGACAGAAAATGAATCAGCGCGAACATCAGCAGCGCGCCGAGAAAGAAGGGCGAGCGGAGCTGATAGCGAATCTCGAACTGCATAACCTCCAGAAGCGCGCGCATCCGTGTTACTCCAGATTGTCTTTGAGGTTGTGTTCGATCAGCGTGCTGAAGTAGACGTCTTCCAGCTCGGGGGCGGCGGGTTGCATGCCTTCGGGCTGAGTGTCGGACAGCGCGCGAATCTCCGTAGATCCTGCCTTGAGTCGCGTGGATAGCACGGTGTGGCGCGCGCGAATCTCCGCGACTTCCTCGCGCTTAACCACCCGCGCCCACAGCTTGCCGTTCATCTCGCGAATCATCTGCAGCGGCTCGCCCGCTTTCAGAATGCGCCCGCGTCCCATGATGGCCACCTGAGCGCATAATTCTTCCACATCGTCGACGATGTGTGTGGAAAGAATCACCACCGTCTCCTCGCCGACTTCGGCAAGTACGTTCAGGAAGCGCCGCCGCTCCGCGGGATCGAGTCCCGCCGTGGGTTCATCGACAATCAGAAGCGTCGGATTGCCCAGTAACGCCTGCGCGATGCCAAAACGCTGCTTCATGCCGCCGGAAAACTTGTCAACGCTCTTGTTTCGAGCGTCCCACAGATTGGTCTTGACCAGCAGATTTTCCACGACCTGCTGTCGCTGACTGCCGTGGATGCCCTTCAGGGCCGCGAGGTGTCTGAGCATCGCGAGGGCGGAGGTGCGGGGGTAGGCGCCGAACTCCTGCGGCAAGTAACCGAGTGTGCGGCGCAGCGCGGTTTTGTCCTGCAGGATGTCGATGCCGTTAAACGTGATGGACCCGCGATCGGGCTGCTGCAGTGTCGCAACCGTGCGCATCAGAGTAGACTTGCCGGCGCCATTGGGCCCGAGCAGCCCGAACATCCCCCTGGGCACGTCCAGATGGATGTCCTGCAGCGCCTGCGTCCCGCCTGGATAAGTTTTGGATATTCCGGTCAGGTTCAGCATAGGCCTCCGGGCGTGTGTTGTTATTGATGTTTGTCTGCCGACGTAAAGTAAACGGAAGGATTCGCCCAGGATTAACACATGGCCGTGTCAGAATTTCGATTAAAACGCGCGGCGCCTATTGAACCACTCTCGCCTGTATTGAGTAGCATCGAGACCTTCGCTAAAAAACTCCGCTACGGCCCCAGGCCAGGAGCCCGCCTTTCGCGGACTTATGGCATTTGAAAAAGTAATGCGCCCAGCAGTGTAGGGGCGGGTTTTCCCCGCCCCATCGACAGGATCATAAGCCTGGGCGGGGAAAACCCGCCCCTACGCCAAATTCGCAACGCTAATCATCGGCTGGCATGAGGAAAGGCGAACGGTAGCCGTTACGAGTCCACAGAATCGGGAAGAAGCTTTCATCCATCGTCAGGTCACCGACACGCTGGTAACGACCGTAAATGTAACCGGCGCCGGTGGGACGAAACTTTGTCTCCGCTGACAAAGTGTGAATCCCGATGCTGCGGCGGATTTTGTCCGTGCGCGTGTTGCGGCCTGACCCGTGCCAGATGTTACCGTGATGAAAGACGCAACTGCCAGCCGGCGCCTCGACGTGGACGATTTCCGGGGTTGTGACGCCGACCGCAGCGGCGGCCTGTTCCATTGTGGCGCGGTAGCTTCGCTCGGGCGCATGAAAATCGCCCGGCTTCTCGACCAGCGGCCATTTATGTGAACCGCGCGCGTATTCGATGGTCCCTGCGTCCCGGCTGGTGTCATCCAGGGTAATCCAGCAGCTCATCATCTCCGGCGGGTCAAGAAAGCTGATATAAGTGGAATCCTGATGCAGCGCGATTTCTTTGGCGGCGGGAGTTTTCCACCAGATCGTATCCTGCCCCAGCCGCGCTCCCGCCCACCCCGCCAGCGTCGCGCTTAGGCGGCCAATCTCCGCCGAAAGCGCCAGCCGGGCGATGGTCTGGTCGCTCTTCCACGCATTGCCCATGTGGCGCGTGACATCAGGCAGGCTAAGGCCCTCGCGCCAATACCATTCATCAGGATAAATCCCCGTATCAAATTCTCCGGCGAACAGCGGCTCGAATCTGGCTCTCAATTGAGCGACCATTTGCTCGTCTAGAAAATGCTCGATGATCAGAAACCCGTCCTGGTTAAACTGTCTAATCTGCTCTTCGCTAAGCGCAATCTTTCTGCAAACCATAATCACCTCTGCTGTGATAGCCATCGTTTTTTGACCTGAGCTTTCTTCAATATCCAACAGCCCGCGACGCCGCTCACGCCATCGTCACCGTGCGCCGTTCCGGGCCATCGGGGTCGTTCTTCACTTCACACTTGTTGTCGAAGATCATGGTCGCGCCCTTGTCCGCCGTGAAAGCCGGCCATTTCGGCAAGCCCGGATGATTCGGATCGCCCTTGCGCGCAAACGCGATCCAGGCCTCGCTCATCTTCGCGGCCAAAGCGCGCGCGTCCGCCCCGCCTCCGGTCATGTTTACGCAACGATCAATGTTGTCGAAGACGAAAGCCAGTTCAGCGCAATGGAACGCGCGCGGACGGCCGTCAAGCACCGGCGTCTGCCACGTGAATAGGTAAAGATACGCCGGGGCGGCGCCTTGCGCGGATTTTAACCCGGCTTGCGTGACTGAGTTGTGCCGCGTGGGCACTGTGGAGATGAACGAGAGAATGTCGAACGGTTTGGCTTTCGGATTAGCTTTGCGGAACGCGGCGATGATCTGGCCGCTGCGTTCGCCATACATCGCCTTCACCCGTTCGGCCAATTCGTCTTCGGTTAGAGCGTCAACGTTCGGATTGTTGATGCCGCTGGTAAATTCGTTGAGCGTCGTGCCGATTAGCAGCGGGACGTTGGCTGAAATCGCCGGCGCGGCAGGGTCGAAAGGATGTTGTGGCAGAATCTTTCCATCAACCGTCGGCGCCCAGCCGATTCGATCCGACCGCCTTTGAAAGATTCGCAGACCGCCGCCGGCCGGAGCCAGTTTGCGCGCCGCCGCCTGCCCTGCCGTGATCAAGCTTTGAACCGGCAATTTGTGGAGTTGGTCAAGCTGATCGCCGCTCAGGTTCAGCTCCGCCAAAGTCGCCGCCGCCAGCCTGGCCGTGTTTTCAGCCGAAGCCATTCGCAAACCCGAAGCGCTCTGAACGATGGCTTTGTGAAACAGCCCCCTGGCCGCCGGCATCGCCATCAATGCGCTGACTTTTCCGCCCCCGCCCGATTGCCCGAAGATCGTCACGGCGCCGGGATCGCCGCCGAAGTTCGCGATGTTGTCGCGCACCCATTCGAGCGCCGCCACCAGATCGAGTTGACCGGCGTTTGCGGCGCCGGCGTATTTCGCGCCGCCCGCTTCGGCCAGATTCAAATAGCCGAGAACTCCCAGGCGGTGATTGACCGAAACAACGACGACATCCCCGCGACGGCTCAGGTTCTCGCCGTCGTAAGAAGGCAGTTCCTGCCCCGAACCGGCCTGAAAACCGCCGCCGTGCAGCCAGACCATCACCGGGCGTTTCTTGTTATCGTTAATGCCAGGCGTCCATACGTTCGCGCGCAAACAGTCCTCTCCGGGAATCCCGTCGTCCCAACTGAAGAGCCAGGCCTCTTCATCGTTCGCCCAACCGGCGCGGGCGACCTGCGGGCAGACCTGACCGTATTGCATAGAGCTTCGCACGCCCGCCCAGGGCTTGGGTTTGGCCGGAGGCATAAAGCGCGCTTCGCCGCCGACCGGCGCGGCGTAAGGAATTCCTTTGTAAGTGAATATGCCGTTGCGGACATAACCGCCGACTTTGCCCGCCGTGGTTTCGACGACGGCTTTACCGCTTCCTGCTGAAACAGCGGCGCCGCAACCATTGGCGGTTGACTCTGTTTTCGTTCCCGCCCCAATCGCGGTCGGCAGCAGCGCGCCCCCTGCTAAAGTCGCCGCGCCTTTCAACAAAACGCGCCGACCAGGCTTCGACAATTCCGGGTTTTGATTTCGCTTGCTCATCACTTGTCCTCCAGTTGGTAAGATTGTGGTTATTCCGCCTTTGGCTTCGCCGCCACTGAGTAGAACGCGCCCGACGCGTTGCGCGTTTCGAGAAAGTCTTCCGGCGTTTCGCCGCGCATTGCCGCGTAACCGCGAATAAAAGCTGCGCCTATCCGGCTTAAAATTTCTGATCAATCGTAAGGGGGCGACCGTTCTCCTCGGACGCCGCTGAGGAAGTTATAACCGCGCCATCACGTCAGGCGGCGCCGTGGTTGCAAAACTGCCGGGTGTCATCATAACGATGAACAGATCAGGGTAACAACAGACCGAGATTCATTGATGGACGAGTTCAAGCCGGTCTCATACGCCGGTGGCTATTTGCCGATTGAAGATCACGGCCTGATCGGCGACGGCTCGACGGCGGCGCTGGTCGGGCGCGACGGCGCGATCTCGTGGATGTGCGCGCCGCGCTTCGATTCGCCGCCGGTATTCTGCCAGATTCTTGACGCGCGGCGCGGCGGCGCTTTCACCATCGCTCCTGAAGGCATGGTTGAGTCGCGTCAATATTACGAACCTGATACAGCGGTGTTGGTGACGGAAATGCGCGGGCCGGCGGGGTCAGTCCGCGTAACGGACGCGCTCACGCTTCGGCAGGGCGCGGATCTGACGGAGGACGCCGCCGCCGGGCGCTGCGAGCTATTGCGCTCGGTGGAGGCGCTCAGTGGCGGCGCGCGTCTGAGGGTCGAGATCGAGCCTCGCGGCGGCGCGAAGGTTGCGGCGCGCAGTGGAGGATTGTCCCTACGCAGCCTCTCCCACCCCCATCTGGATCTGCAACTTACGTCTTCCTTACCGCTGGAAGGTCTGCGTAGTGTGATGGAACTTAGTGAAGGCGCCAGTTTGCACCTGACGTTGCGTTGGGGCTGCGCCGCTTTCGGCAGGCATAAGCCGCTGTCGGCGGAAGCCTCGCTGATCGCGACGCGCGAAGCCTGGCGGCGTTGGGCCGCGCGCATCAGATACGAAGGGCCGCGGAAAGAAATCGTGCGCCGCTCTGCGCTGACGCTCAAGCTGCTTGATCACTTTGAGAGCGGCGCGCTCGTGGCGGCGCCGACATCTTCGCTGCCTGAGGTTATCGGAGGCGAGCGCAACTGGGATTATCGCTATTCGTGGTTGCGCGATACGGCGTTTACGGTTTACGCGCTCAATCGCATCGGCTGCCCGGAGGAGGCGTTGGGTTTTCTCGGTTGGGCGCTGGACGCGGTCGAGCGCGGCGGTCGTCCCAGAGCGCTCTATACCCTGGACGGCGCCGGCCCTCCGCCGGAGCGCACAGATGAGGGGCTTGAAGGCTATCGTGGTTCGCGTCCGGTGCGATGGGGCAACGCGGCCGCCGAACAGATTCAGCACGACGTATACGGCGAGATTCTCGATTGCGCTTACAAATGGGCGGCGCATTGCGGCGAGATTGATGAAAAGTTGTGGCAAAGGCTCCGCAGACTGATCGAATCCGCCGCCCGCGAGTGGCGAAATCCTGATCACGGCATCTGGGAAGTGCGTACGCAGGGCAGGGTATTTACTTATTCCGTGGCTATGTGCCAGGTGGCCCTGGACCGCGGAGCGCGAATGGTCGAACGATTCAAATTACAGGGCGAAGTGGGGGGATGGCGCGCTGCCGCCGACGAGATTCGCAGGGCGATACTCGACGAAGCCTGGGATGAAAAACTTGGTTCATTGACACAACATCTGGGCGGCGGCGGCCTCGACGCCAGCCTGTTGTGTCTGCCTCTGCGCCATGTCATCTCCGTCGATCACCCCAAAATGGTGGCGACGACCGCGGCGATAGCCGAACGGCTGAGCGCGGGCGGCGGCTTGTTGTACCGCTATTTGCCGTACGTCTCTCCCGACGGCCTGGGCGGGCGCGAAGGCGCGTTTCTGATCTGCAGTTTCTGGATGGTGGACAATCTTGCCTATCAAGGAAAGTTGGATGAAGCGATCGACCTGTTCGATTCTCTTTGCGATCGGGCCAATGCGCTAGGGCTGTTGCCCGAACAAGTAGACCCGTCGAGCGGCGCGTTCCTGGGCAACTTCCCGCAGGCGTTCAGTCACGTCGGACTGATTTCGAGCGCAGTAAATCTAACGGGGCTGATGAAACGAAAGCTGAACGTGACTGCTCAGGCCTCCTTGCCAGGTTAGCGGCGTCATGAACTCAGCCGTTGGTTTATGGTTTTTGAAGATAAAATGCGCCCCTACAATCCCAATGGCGTTAGGTTAAGCGCGGAATCGAAGAAGGCGCGACCACGACGCAGTTCGACCTGTTCATCCAAAACCGGGCCAGCCGGTGGCGCCTATTGATGTTAGCGGCCGGCGATCACAGGAGATTAACGGCGCGCGCCGCCAGCAGCGCGATAATCAACAGCGAGAGCAGTGACTGTAACATCATCAAGCCTTTCGCCCACCGGGTGAGCGCCGGCGTATCGGTCGGTGAAAAGGCGGTGTTGGTGTTGAAGGCGATGAATAAATAGTCAATGAAATTGGGAGACCAGCCCTGTTGCCCGGCTTCTCTAAGCGCCTTTTCGCTCATCATCATCTGGGGAAAGAGGAAAGCCCCGTTAGAGTGCCTCGCGCGCTTATCGCGTTGATGTGGCCCCCCTGCATCCAGTCTCCAGTACCACAGCGCAAAAACCAGAATGTTGGTGGCCCAGAGCGAAGCCGCCGAAACCAAAAGCGTCTCCGGCGCCGTCTTGTGCGCGGGCAAGGCTCCAATCAGGAGGATCAAAGAGATGATCAGTCCCAGCGTGAGCGCCACGCTCACCGCGAGCCCGAAGGCGGCGCTCAATCGGGATCTGCCGGCGTGATGAGAAATGACGGTGGGAATAAGTAAGACTAGAATGACGGAAGGGAAGAGCCAGCGCGGGCCGAAGGTGAGGGCCGTCGGCAGCGCTGTGTAGAGCCCGCCCCCGGCCAACACCGCGATGAAAGCCGGCCAGCGCGGTTCCGGATCATTCTGTCGCGCGAGCTCTTCCATAATAACCATTGCCTCCAACCTATTCCTCGCCAGGATTAAAGATCGAAACAATATCCCCATGGCCAACCGATCATCAACCGGAAAGGCATACAGCTTGCACAATACCGCGGGAGAGATGACGAGAAAGCGTCGTAAAGAGGAGTTCCTGTCAGAATCGGGCGTCCCGCGCCGGGCCAGCCTTCGTGCGCAGGATCGCTCTTGCCGGCGCCGGCGCGGCGTTTCAACTTGTCCGTTACGACGTCCGTGATGATCAAAATAGGAGGCGAAAGTTATGGCGGTGAAATTAAACAAAATCGCATTTGACCATGCCAAAAAACTCGTCAACGAAGGGCGCGTCGAGCTAGGCGAACGGGACGCGTGGAGCGAACACCGGTCTTCCGCAGAAGAAGAAAACGAGTTTATTCGCGCGCACGGATTCGGTGAATACGCGAAATGGCATTTGGGGATCGACGATGATGAAGATGAATACGCTAAAGGAAGATATAAATTCCCCTATGGCGATTTCGAAAACGTCCACCGTTGCGCGGTGATATCCGCGGAGAGCCGAGCCGGGCAATATAAATATCAGAACATCGAAAATGCGGCGGCGCATTTGCGCGGGATGCTCGATGAATTGTTGGCCAGATCAAAGTCGGCGACTCGGTAAGGCGACCGGGAGTAATAAAGAGAGAAGGGGTCGTATTACCCTCCGGCGCGCCCGCGTCCTCGCGGGCAAGTGTGTGGCCATGAGCCTGCCCGCGAGGACGCGGGCGCGCCGCTTAGGCGCCATTTCGACCTCACTTTTCACATCCACTGAGACTGTCTCTGATCGAACGCCACCTGTGACCGTTTCGCGCAAGCAGTTCGTCAGCTTCCGCAGGCCCTTCGCTGCCGGCCGCGTAGTTCGGGAATTCCGGGGGCTTCTGATTCCCCCATGCCTCCAGGATGGGAGCGATCAACCGCCATTGATTTTCGATCTCATCGCGCCGAATGAAGAGCGCCGCGTCGCCTTGCATCACGTCCAGCAGGAGCGTCTCGTAAGCGGAAGGCAGGCGAGCGCCGAAGGCCGTCCGGTAACAGAAATCCATGTGCACTGTGGCGGTCTTCATCTCGGCGCCGGGACGCTTCGCCCCGAAGGTGACAACGATCCCTTCGTCGGGCTGGATGCGCATGACAATCACATTTGGTTCGATCGGGTCTTCAGGCGAGCGCGCGAACAGCGCCTGCGGCGTACGCTTGAAATGCACGGCGATCTCAGTCACGTCGCCCGCCAGCCGTTTGCCCGTGCGCACGTAAAAAGGCACGTCCGACCACCGCCAATTCTCGACGCGAAACTCGACCGCCGCGTAGGTCTCGGTAATGGAATCCTTCGCCACGCCATTTTCATCCCTGTAGGCCGGAACCCACTGGCCGTTAATCTCGCCCTCGCCGTACTGGCCGCGCACTGCGCGCACGAGCGCCTCCTCCGGCGTCATCGGGTGAATCGAGCGCAAAACCCGCGCCTTCTCGTCGCGCACCGCGTCGCCGTCGAACTCGACCGGCGGCCCCATCGCGGTGAGTGTCAGGAGTTGCAAGAGATGATTGGCCACCATGTCGCGCAGCGCGCCGGCCTCTTCGTAGTAACCCCCGCGGCGTCTGACGCCGTCCGTTTCCGCCGCAGTAATCTCGACGTAGTCCACATAGTTGCGGTTCCAGATCGGCTCGAACATCAAGTTGCCGAAGCGAAAGAAAATGATGTTCTGCACGGTCTCCTTGCCGAGGTAATGATCTATGCGATAGATCTGATTCTCGTCGAAAACGTCCGCGATCAAGTCGTTCAGCGCGCGCGCGGATTCCAGGTCGCGCCCAAATGGTTTTTCGACCACGACGCGCGACCAGCCTTTTTCTTCAGAGGAGAGCCTTATTATGCCGAGTCCGTGGACGATTGAAGTCGCGACCGACGGCGGCGTGGAGAGATAGAACAGGCGGTTCTCGCTCGCGCCCTCTTGCAGCGTCATCTGTTCGAGACGCCTGGCGATCAGGCGGTAAGTTTCGACGTCGTGGAGATCGCCCTGCAGATAATGCAGGCATCCGGCAAACGCCCGCCACTCGGCGTCGCTGATCTCGCCCGCCTCTTTCGAGCCGGCCCGCATACGCTCGCGGTATTCTTCATCGTTTATCTGCCCACGCCCCACGCCCAACACCTTGAAGCGACTCGACAGACAGCCCGCGCCGGCCAGACGGAAGAGGGCGGGAACAAGCATTCGTATAGCGAGATCGCCCAACGCGCCGAAGATCACGACGACGCACGGATCGGCCTTCGGCAAAGTTGGTTCGGCTATAGGAAATGGCGTCGCTTCGATAACTACATCCACCGTCTAACCTCTCAAATCAAATGACAGTTGCGGCGCAGACCGGACTCCGACTTCATCCAGATGGCGCATTAAGTCGGCAGGATCGTGGTAGACGCGGTACGCTCCGGCGCGTTCAAGCTCATCCTGACCATAACCTCACGGTCGCGGTACGGTACCGCGCGCGTAAGCAAGCGGTTCCTGAATACAAGCGTCGAAAATGCTGCAAATATCAACGCGCTACTCATTTCAAATGAGTTCTTAAGCCCCCGCAGGCAACTGGCGCTCGGTTTCTTCGTGGCGAATGCGATGGAAGTTCAGAATCGTCTTTATTCCATCTTCGGATTCAATCTCCATCGCCTCGTCTCCAGGTAATCCAGGTTCCTTAACCCAAATGTGTTTCGGCCTCTCGATGATGCGCGTCAAGTCGACGTCGGGTCTGCCACCGACGATGATCTCGACTCGGTTCTCGCGAGCTTTCAGATCGGCGCTGATCCCCACCAAGGGTAGGTTGTTAGCTTCCTCCTGATCGCCGATATCGGCGCCGAGAACTTCCAGAGTAACAATCCATCCTTCGTGGTTCTTGCTGAAGTCGTCGAAGAATCTGACCCATTGTTCGCGTGGAATATCTCTCGTCTGCATGTTTTACCTCCTCCAAAAATCCCCTGGGTACGCGTCGCTTCCAGCGCGCCAGGTTCTATCACTCGTACATTGATCGAAGACTGGCGCGCTGGAAGCGACGCGTACCCAGGGCCGATTTTCATTACCTTCTTCCACTGGCCGCCTCCTCAATTGCGGTCATCAATGAGCCGAGGTCCAAGGAGCCGTCGTGGCGCAAGCCGTTGATGAAAAAGGTCGGCGTGCCGTTGACCCCGCTCCGAGTCCCGCTCAGGAAGTCTTCGCGTATCCGGTTTAGATACCGGCCTTCCCGCATATCACGAACGAATCGATTAATATCAAGACCGACCAAGGTAGCGTGTTCCATCAGATCTTCATCCTCGAGCGCCTGTTGATTTTCATAGAGGATATCGTGCATCTTCCAGAACTTGCCCTGAGTCCCGGCGGCCTCCGCCGCTTCCGCGGCGCGCTCGGCGTGGGGGTGGACGGTGGTTAATGGAAAGTTGCGGAAGACGAACCTCATCAGATTCCCGGCGCGCTGTTCGAGCTCTTTCACCACGTAATAGGCCTGGCCGCAATACGGGCACTCATAGTCGCCGTATTCCACCAGTGTGACGGGGGCCGCGCGCGGCCCCCAGATATGATCGCGATCCTCGCTAACCGGAACGGCTAGCCTTGCCCTGATCATTCTTGCTTGAGTCATGCCGCCACCTCCCTCTTTGATTCGAGCGCTTCCAGGGCTTCGAGAATGCCGTCGGCGCCAGGATTGACGTCGAGCGGCGACAGATAGCTCCAGCGAATCGTCCCCTGGGCGTCAATTACGAACAACGCCCGTTCGCTGAACCCGTCTTGCTGGCGATACGCCCCGTACCTGTGGGCGACTGCGCCTTTCGGTTCGAAGTCCGATAACAATGGGAATCGCAACTTCCGATCCTTCGCGAATGCGGAATGACACCAGAAACTATCAACCGAGACGCCGAGCAGGGCGGCGTTAAAGCGCTGAAACTCCGGAAGGAGCTCGTTGTACAACACCACTTGATCCCCACACACCGGACTCCAGTCGGCCGGGTAGAACACGAGAATCACGGGGCGGCCGCGTAATTCACTCAGCGAAATGAATTGATCGGGCGGCAAAGTTTGCAACTTACTTTCAGGCGCCGTGGCGCCGGGCGCGCCTGTTTCGCGGTCCGGACGGAGCGATTGTGTGCTCCGCAATTTGAAATCTGGCGCCGGGACGCCATGTCCGAGCGGTGAGTCGGCGCCTGACGTTTCTTGCTTGTTTTTATCTTTACTCATATCAGACTCTCTCCTTCCCATTGCTTCTATCAGTCAGAGTTCATCATTGATTTAGCTGGCCGCCTCGCTGGCGCGCCAGAACTGGAATATGTTGCGCCGAAGGGATGCGCTCCCTGGGTTGGCGGAACAATTCCATAAACCCGTACACGTCGGCAGGCGTATCAGTCGAGACCGGCAGCTCGAACGCCGCATTAGGATTCATGACGATTTCGTCTTCGCGTCATCCGTCGCGCCTTCAATGCGCTGACGGTTAGAGGAAAGCGCCTCGGCGCGGTCGGGGCGCCGAGACCGACCTGAACTTCGTCAAATGCGCGCCTGATCGTCGCTCAGCTCGCTCTCGGCGCCCCGACCGCGCCGAGGATCATCCCTCAACGTGTTTCTGACCTGCGGTGTGACAACCTGCATACTTTCACGTTTTAGATTGGCAAGTTGAATGCCCAAAGAGAATTATTTTGTAATTACTCTGGAACTAAGTTTTCTTGCGCTTAGCTTTTTTTTTCTGATAGAAGTAACTAGCGTTAGCGCTATCCAGATTAACTACAAACGTCGGGAGACAGCGTATAGAGTAGCGGCTAAAGCCGCTACTCTATACGCTGTCATTCGATGGTCGTAATTTCATGGGATGTGTCGATTTGTGTGGCGGATTGGGCGCCACGCGCATACAACCATGGCCCCGGCCAACCTACGACTTATATTTGCTGAGCTTGCGGTAAAGTGTGCGACGATCAATTCCAAGAACCTGGGCCGCGTGAGCATGATTGCCGCCCGTTTCTTCCAAGACGCGTAGGATGTGGCGACGTTCGACCTCCCGGAGTGAGCGCGCTTCGCCCGCAAACTCCCGCGTCACTATCTCCCCGACAAACCCGTTGATGTGCGGCGGCAGGTCGGGAATTCTCAGCGTCGGCCCCGCCCCGATTGCGAGCGCGTGCTCGACCGCGTTTTCCAATTCGCGCACGTTCCCGGGCCATTCGGAACTGAGCAGAAGTCGCATCGCTTCATTCGAAAAGTGGCGCGTCTCCTGGCGGTTCGGTTCCGCGTGGAGCTTCAGGAAATAGTCTATCAACAGCGGAATGTCTTCGCGCCGTTCACGGAGTTCGGGCAGGCGGATGTTGACGACGTTGAGGCGGTAATAGAGGTCTTCTCGAAACTCCCCTCTGCGCATCGCCTCGACGAGATCCTGATTGGTGGCGGAGACTACTCGCACATCAATCTCTTTATTTTCGCGCCCGCCGACCTGACGAATCACTCGTTCCTGCAGGACGCGCAGCAGCTTCGCCTGCAGATCGGACTTGAGCGCTTGCACTTCATCAAGAAAGATGGTGCCGCTGTGCGCCGTCTCCAATAATCCTTTCTTGGCTTGGGTAGCGCCGGTGAACGCGCCCTTTTCGTAGCCGAAAAGCTCCGATTCGATAAGTTGTTCCGGCAGCGCGCTGCAATTGATGTCGACAAAGGGCCTTGATGCGCGCGTGCTGTTGCGATGGATTGATCGAGCCACGATCTCTTTGCCCGTGCCCGTGCGCCCGCTGATGAGCACCGTGGCGTTGGTCGGCGCCACTCGCTCAATGATCCTATAAATGCGCTGCATGGCAGGGGAGCGTCCTATGATTTGGCTGAGGCTATGGGGGGCGCCGCCCCCCGTTTCGAGCGTTCGAGGCGCTTCACGGCCATGGAGAGGCGTCGGAGGTAACTCACATCTGGCAAGCTTCCGTGGAAAGTTTCTTTCTGCAGCGAGTCCTTCATCTGACTCGCGCATCTGAGAGCGATCGAAAATTTTCATTCTGAGAGGCAGAGCTTCAGCAATAGATCAGTTTGCGATTGCGTGTACGGGAAGACTCGATGGATCAGTACCGCGAGCGGTAGCGAGCGCGCTCCATTTTGAGTCTCGCTCGCTACCGCTCGCGGTACTGAGATGTAGGCGCATTTCAGTACGCCGTACATTGATTTGCAATCCGATCTAGTTTCAAGGAAGGGAGGTAAAGGCAAACGGGAGTTGATGAATGGGGAATTCTTGCGGAGCATCGAGGGCGTGGGCGCTGCATTTCTGCGGTCCAAATAACCTGATTCAGGTCGAGAGCGTCAAAAGCGCCGTCACTCCGAAGCGTTAAACAGGTTATTGCATGCGCGGCGTGATGGGTATTGGGCGTTGAGGCGATAGTATAGGACTTAGGTCCAATGCCGCTAGTCCTTTAGTCCTTGGGGGAGTTGATGCCCATTCTTTCGGCCATGCGAACCAACTCCGCCAGTGACTCCGCCCGCATTTTTTTCATGACGTGGCCGCGGTGAACTTTGACGGTTTTCTCACTGACGCCGAGTTCAGCGGCGATCTGTTTGTTAAGCAACCCACTGACGACCAGCGTCATTACTTTCCGTTCGCAGGCGGTAAGCGAATCATGGCGCCCTTGCAAATCCGCCATTTTAGCTCGCCGCTGGCGCGCCGCGCGGTCGCGTTCGAGCGCCTGCCAGATCGCGTCCAGCAAATCCTGGTCTCGAAAAGGTTTGGTCAAGAACTCCACCGCCCCGGCTTTCATGGCCTGCACTGACATCGGGACGTCACCGTGTCCGGTAACGAAGATGATTGGGGTATGGATGCCTCTTTCTTTCATTTTCCGTTGAACTTCGAGGCCGCTCAGGCCAGGCATCCGCACATCCATGATCAAGCAACTCGGCTCATCTGGTAGTTCGCTATAGAGGAATTCCAGTCCCGACTCGAAGGTCTTTACGCTGAAACCCATCGCTCCGACGAGCCTCCCGATTGCCGTACGCGCCGACAGGTCGTCATCAATTACGATGACCATTTGATTTCCATTGGTCATAACCGACTTTCGCAGTTTGTCGGAAGAGTAAACCGTAAAGTTGCGCCCCGGTCCTCGTTGGGCGCGGCCCAAATCCTTCCGCCATGCGCCTCAATAATCCTTCGACTGATCGAGAGACCCAGCCCCAGTCCGCCCTCTTTGGTGGTAAAGAAGGCGTCGAAGAGGCGTTCCGCAGTCTGCGGGTCAATGCCGACGCCGGAGTCTCGCACCGACACCATTACCTCATCGGTCTCACATTTTCGCGAGCTGATCAGCAATTCCCGCGGCCGCCATCCCGACCCGCTCATGGCTTCGCAGCCGTTGAGGATAAGATTGAGCAATACCTGCTGCAACTCTACTCGGTCTCCCAGCACGGGCGGGAGATCGGCCTCCAGTTCCGTCCGCAGCAAAACCTGATTCTTTCCCAACTCGCCGGCAGTCAACGCGATCACCTCTTGAAGGGTCTCATTGATGTCGAGCGGCGCTTTCCCATGCGCATTTTTTTTCATAAGCGCGCGTATTCGCATGATCACTTTGTGCGCGCGCATTGCGTCGCTGATCATACACGCGACCGCTTCCCGCACCTCCTCAAAGTCCGGCTCGTCGCGCGCTAGAAGGCGCAGACAGGCCTGGCCGTCGGCGACTATTGCGCCGAGCGGCTGATTGACTTCGTGGGCGATGGAGGCAGTCAGCTCTACCAGAGTCAGCGCGCGGGCGGCATGCGCCAATTCCGACTGGGCGCTGCGCGCCGCTTCTTCGGCGCGTTTGCACTCGGTCATGTCCACGACTGTTCCGACGTATTCGATGAGGGCCCCGGGCTCGTTGAAAACAGGATGGCACAGGCTGTGTATGTGCCTGATCGTTCCGTCCGGGCGAGTGATTCGATAGTCAGACTCGAAATCGCGTTGTTCGTTAACCGCCTTCTCAAAGTCGCGCCTCAGGGTGGACCGGTCTTCAGGGTGAACTATTTCAAAAACCATTTCATAAGACGGCTTCACATTCTCAGGATGAAGGCCGAAGATGCGGTATTGTTCCTGCGACCAGAAAAGATCTCCTGTGTGAACATTCCAGGCCCAACTGCCTGTATGGCTCAGTCTCTGCCCCTCGGCCAGGTAAGCCTCACTGCGCCGCAGCTTCTCTTCCGCCCGCTTGCGTTCGGTGATGTCTCGGGCGATTTTAGAAGCGCCGATCACTTTTCCGCTCTTATCCAGAACTGGCAAAACCGTTAGCGAAACGTCAATCTCACATCCGTCTTTGCGCCGGCGTAAGGTTTCGTAATGGATGACCTGCTCGCGGCGCTTGATGCGTCCGAGGATTTGTGTTTCTTCGTTCACCCGATCCGGAGGAATGAGGATTGTCACCGGCTCTCCGATGACTTCCGCCGCCTTGTATCCGAAGAGTTTTTCCGCCCCACTGTTCCAACTGGCAATAATTCCATTCAAATCCTTGCTGACGATAGCGGTGACAATGGCGTCGTCGGACGATTCGACGATAGCCACCATTTGAGCCGCCACTGCCATGGCGTCGTGGACATTAGCGATCAGGTGGGGCTGATTGGACGGGCGCTCTTCCGCCTGTCTTTGCGCGGAAAGGAACGGGATAAGTGTCGGATAATCGATGTAGTCTTGAAGGCTTCGATTTTTCTCGATTCCATCTTCCACAGGGTAACTTCATCCTTATGTGGTTATGGACGCGCGAAGTCCCATCTGGACAAATGGCCCCGCAACTCTCGCATGAGTTAGTCATGCGGGGCTAAAGGAAGTTTTCATGAAGGACGCCGCCGCTGAAAATCATCAGGCGCTTCGCATGGGGGCATCCGACGTCTGCGCTAAACTTGGCGTGTTTATGCGTGCAGATGACAGGGTCTATAACTTGGCGGGGAGGGGAAGGACACAATAGGTCCCTTGCCTAATAGGATGGGGAATATCAACTACATTTCCATTATACACACATGCGTTAACAATCTCGACAACAAACTGGTCCCGTCAGAAAAAAATTGATGAAGAGTAACGTGGC
>Ga0190270_10000294_pt1 | contig 21319 bp, 14 predicted proteins | sample Popmic320T_FD_133748 | JGI IMG/M metagenome (GOLD analysis project Ga0190270, IMG submission 133748) | Populus adjacent soil microbial communities from riparian zone of Weber River, Utah, USA - 320 T | ecosystem: Environmental > Terrestrial > Soil > Riparian zone | place: USA: Utah | collected...
AGGCGGGCGACCGCTCGCTCCTGAGGGGTGCTGAGCCCCACCAGCTCCTCGTGCGGTGCCGGGTTCGTGCCGACGAGCTCCGTCTCGGCTTGGATCCGACCGAAGACCGAGGCGATCAGCTCCTCGTCCTGCATTCCCTTCTGAAGGACCCTAATCCGTGCCGCCGACTCGGCGGCTCCAGGCTCGGGCAATGCGGCGAGCTCGTCGGTCAGCTCGGTGATGTGGGTGTTGACCGTCTCGTGCACTGGGTTGGCGGTCACCTCCCTGAGGGCGATCAAGGCTTGCCGTTCCGCGTCGACCGCCGATGTCGCCGTACCTCGTGCCCCGGCCAGTGAGGTGTTCGCCGCCGCCGTCTCCTCCGCGGCTGGCGGCGGGCCAACGCCGGATGATGCCGCGCGTTGCTCCGGCGTGTGCGGCACCGATGGCTGGTCGGACGGCAACGACCGCGTGCCCACCGGTGGCGACGCCTTGGAGGGGGTGGTTGGTCCGACCTCTTGCGTTGCCGGTGCGCCGGAGGGTGCGGTGGGCGCGGGTGGCGGTTCCGTTGACCGCGGACCTGTGGTGGGTGCGGTCTTACTGTCGCGCGGCACGGCTGTCGAGCGGCCCGGTACGGGAGAGCTGGTCGTTCCGCTCGGTGGCTGCTCTGCACTTGGGTGCGGTTTCGCGCCGGACTGCGGCCGCGCTGCTCCGCGGCTCGCTGCGGTGGTCGCGGCCGCCTCGTCTCGCGGTGAGGTCCACCGGGGACCTGAAGGAGCCGGCTCTTTTGGTGCGCCGCCGACCGGCTTGCCCGCGCGTGGCCCGCGCGCACCTAGGAAGAAGGCGATCGCTGACAGCAGCAGCATCGACCCTGCCAGGGCGGTGCGCGACCAGTCGACCGAGCCGAGCCGGGCCTCCTCGACCTGGAACCCGGTGGCCTTCGCCGCCCCGACCTGCTCGGCGTCCTCGGCCCAGACCATGCCCAGATCGACTGCTTGGGCAAAAACGCCCACCCCTCCCAGTGTCACCGAGAGCACCCCGATGCCGACCGGAGGTGCGAACACGCTGGCGAGGATGCCGAGGGCCACGCTGGAGAAGGTCAGTAACGGGTGCAGGACACCCGCTCCCGAGTGGGCCCTGCAGACCGCGGTCAGGAAGAGCTGCAGCCCCGGTACGCTGCCGAGGCCCTCGGCCCTCGCGGCTTGCCAGACCAGCCCGGGGAACCGCCACAGCTTCTGCGGATCCGCGCGCAGATCGGTGAACAGATCCGAGAGCGCCTGACCGGCTTCGTCGACGAGGCGAAACGCCATCGCGACGCCGCCGCTCGCGCCGTTGAACAGAAACTCCCTGATAACGGTGACGCCCTTCGGGTGTGCGAAGAGGATCGACAGGACGGGGTCCTTGCACTCGGCCACATGTGGTGCGAGGGTTCGTCGAATGTCCGGCTCCCAGAGGATCCAGTCTCGCTCCTCTGACTGGATCGGCATCGCTTCGCGTACCAGCCCCGTTTGCCTGGCGCGATCCTTCGCCCGTTGTTCCCTCCAGCCGTCGAGGCTCTTGGCGGTGTTGACGGCGTTGGTGTGGAGCCGCTCGGCGACACCGGAGCCGGTGAGGGCCGTTGCCAACGGGACGAGCGCGGTGGACATGGCCAGGAACTGGTCGGGGTACGCACGCTGGGCCCGTTCGAACGTCATAGGTACGACGAGCTCGAAGTCGCGTCGGTACAGGCCCGGCAGCTCGTAGTCCGCCGGTGCCTTGGATCCCTGCTTCTGCTCATCGCGGTAGACGACCGAGTAGGCGGCCTGCAGGGAAGGATGCATCTTCTTCGATGAGTCCCAGGACGGACCGCTCGGCAGCGACCGTGTGTCGAACGCCCTGAGCTCGCGCGTGTTCGCGAGGTAGCGCGCGGCCTTCCCGAGGCGCCGCGCCGCGTCCAGGACATCCTGTCCCGGCTGCTGCAGCGGCTTCTTGCCGTCGGGCGCTCGGTCCTTGGTGGCGCCGGCCGCCTGACCGCTGTTTTGCGACGTGGCGTCGGGTGCCTTGTCCTTCGTGGCGGTAGCGGGTGCCTTGTCCTTCGTGGTGACGGCACCACCTGCAGCGTCCGCCATCGCAGTGTCGAGCCGTCAGTCGGTCGGGGTCTGGACGCCGACCGACGCCCCTTCGACGACGATCTTCTTCTCGATATCGGGATCGTCGCGCCGGCCCTCGAGGTCGCGGGCCGCAAGACGGATGTTCTCCAACTCGGCGCGACGGACCTCTGCTTGGACCTTCTTGACATCGAGCGCGCGATGAATCAGCTTGAAGTCCTCCAACAGGGGGTGCGTGCCGACGAGGCATTCGATGTACAGCGAGGACGTCGGAACGATCACGAGTTCGTTGTCCCTGTTGGGCGAGGTTAGCCGGTCGATGAGCAGCTTTTCGAAGTCCTCCTTGATGTCCTTCCAGACTTCAGGTTGCTTGCGGGCGACGCATTCCGCCAGCTCGCGCAGCTCGTCGACAGAGTAGGCACCCTTCTGGTCGGGGTCTCGGATGCCGAGCTCGTTTCCAAGGTCGAGGTAGTCCTGCATCATGTGCCAGGTGACGTAGTTGTTCCGTTTGAGGGCGAACACCATGTAGTTGCCTTTGTATGCCAAAACATTGTCGAGGTCGGCGATCTCGACAAGCTTCCTTGTGACAATCTGATAGTTCGGGACCGGGAAGTGAGCGTTGGCGATTTCCTCGCCGAACAGTTCTCTGAGAAGCCGGCGTAGCGGGTCGTCTTCAAGGGTCGTTACTGAAGCCATCTGCCCGGTGGTGTCGATCTCGAGATCTGGGACTTCAAGGTCATACAGGCGGAAGTAGCGCTGATCAGGGGGTTCCTGGCGCCAAATGGCTTGCATGTAGTAGAGGATGTTTTCCTTCACATGCAGCCGCAGGCGGTCGACGCCGGCGACCTGATCGTAGTGCTCCTTGACCGCGGTCGAAAACTTGTCGACCGCAACCTGCAGGGCGGTCGCCGCTGCCTCCAGTTCGGATGTAAGGCGGGCGCGTTCGCGCTCGGCTCGGTTTACGGTCTCGCGCGCATAGTCGACCATCAGTTCCGCCGCGTCGACCGCACCGGTGTCGGCGTCTCCGGTGATGCCGATCGGATCGAAGATCCGCTTGACGAAATTCAGTTGACCCTGAGTCTGCGTGCTTTGGACCATCCCCCCGACCGCATCGTCTAGGCTGCGCTGGTTGGCCGCGAGTATGTTGAGCTGGAGCTGCAGCTGCTGGTTCAGCCTGTCCACCAGCTCCTTCTGCGCCTGAGCGTTCGCTTGCAGGATCTTGATGTTGACCTCTGCGCCTGTGAAACTCTTTGTCAGGTAGTCGAGCGCGGGGCGGAACGAGTCGTCGAGGATGGCGCGGTTCAAGATCCAGTCGTGCTCGATCAGCCAAGCGTCGTCGATCTCGTTCGGCGCCGGAACTTCGTTCGCCACGAGGATAACGGGCGTGAGTTTGTGCAGCTTCTCGCTGATCCGGTACGTGCGCTCTAACTCGTAGAAGAGGTAGGTGACTGCGAGTTCGTCATTGGGATTCTGAATCTCGTGGAAGGTGGTCGTCTCCGTCTCGAGGGTTTCGGCGACGTCGACCTCTACCCGGTGCTGCTCACGGTACTCCCTGGCGCTCTTCAGCACGGCCTCGCGGAAGTCCTTCTTGGTCTTCGTGGAGTCGTTCGTGGAGCTGCCGCCCCCGCTTTGGGTCGCTGTGACAGACCAAGATCCCTCCTGGCCGAATGTCTCCTGGGCGCTCACATTGAAGTTGGTCTTCTTGATTGCCTTGGTGACGATGGCTTCTTCCGCCCGCGTGGTGTCGGTCGCCTCGCTTCGCTGGGTGGTGACGTTGTCGTCCAGCTCCTTCTCCGCTCGCGTCTTCTTTGTGACCGATCGGGTCGTGTAGCGCCGGACCTCCTTGGGACCCAGCGGAATTGTCTTGACCAGGTCGGCAACCTGATATCGCTGCGGTTCCCATTCCTGCCGGTAGGTGATCATCACGCCGAAGTTGATCGCACCCGGGGCGAAGACGTCGAAGGCGTATCGTTCGGCTAGCTTCTTCTCAAGCTTGTCGAGCAGATAGGCCAGCCGGTTCGTGCCGCCGAGCGGGTTTGCTTCGGATGCATCGGCGGTTCTGGCCACCACGTCCGCTGAGTCGATGGGCATGTCAGCTGTCCTTCCAGTAGAAGACCAGCCGCCCGCCGTCGGCCACGATCTTGTCCAGGTCGCCGAGTATGTATCGGCCTAGCGCCAGCCCCGGCCTTTCCTCCGACGCGAATTCCAGCACGCATTTGCCGTCCAGCAGTGCGGAGGAGATCAACGCCCGATCCACATACCATGTAGGCTTTCCAGTGCCGCTGTGGTTGACGATCTCGCCCTTCCAGTTCCCAACCCTTTCTTCGTTCCGCGGCTTTTGGGAGCCCTGGTCCCAGACCTGGAAAGCGATCTCCTTCCTGTTAGTGAGGTCGGTCCACAGCACGAGCTCGAAATTGCCCGGTGCGACAACGCCAGGTTCGACCGACCCCTCGATACGGTCGCCGCGCGGAAGTGTCCGGTCGTTCACCAGGTCGTCCCAGATCAGCGGGTCCTTTCTTCCGAAAGTCGCGGACTCCCCGATAAGCCACAGCACCAGTTCGCTGATTCCGAGCGTTCCTCCCGCGAGGATAACCCGCCCGCCGGGAACGTTCTCGTCCAACCACTTTCCGGCGTCTTCCTTGAGCCTATTCGCGTCCTTGGGAGTATTGCCGTCCGTCCCCCCGCCATCCGCGCCGCCGCCTGGAAGGCTGGACTGCGTGATCCGACTCAGAGCACGAATCTCGCCGATCAGCCACGCGAGATCGTCGCGCGAGCTGATCGGCCGGGCGGCCGTGTCTGGGTCATAGCCCAGAAAGTCCAAAAGTCCGACATACTCCCGGTACAGCTGACGGCCGAGCGCCTCGAGCTCGCCATCAAGGATCCTTGTCCAAACGTCCTCGAAGGCGATCTGGAGCGTACTGAAGTCATGAACCGAGGTGACATCGGTCGGGCCGGGCCGCAGCTGAAACGTTTCCAATAGATGTGCCTGAGCCTCGTTGCTGTTGGCACCATTGGGGATCAGCCCGTACGCCAGTCTCGCCTCGGGCGCGGTCGCCGGGTCCATCTGCTCCTGGACGTTCCGTTTGACGAACTCGCCGACCTTCACAGATTTGCGGGCTGTGCCGTCGCCGTCGTGCGTCTCAGAAGCCTCGCCAACATTCTCGTCCTGGCCGTTCTTGGTCGTGCTGTCGATCTCGGCCACAACGGCTTGGGCTTCGCGCTCGGCCTCGCACGCCGCCACCGCCGACGAGGTCGCAAGCGTCAAAGTCGACACGTCGCGCGCGGTCAAGGAGTCGAGGAGCTTGCCAAGCTCGATGTTGCCAGTTCTGACATGACCGGGCTCCGTGTCGCCCCCTTCCCACTGGATGAGAGGACTCTTCGCCCGGATAGCCATGCCCGAGCCAGGCGGCGCGGCTTCGAGGGTGTCGAGCCGTTCTTGCATTATCCGACCCAACGCCTCGAACGGAGCGACACCGGGCTCGAGGTGATTGCCTCCCGCGGGCCGCTCACCCTTCGCAGGCGCAGCCGCGTTGAACTCCTTGAAGGCCCGTTGGACTCGTTCGTCCAACCTTTCGCTCTGAATGCGCGCCTGGCTCAGATTCTCGGTGAGGCCCAGCCGCAGTTCCGCGTCGTTCCGGAACGCTGCATCGAGCGCCATCCGACGAGGAGACTGAAATGCAGCGTTGTCGCGACCCGGGGGCGGCTCCGCTTCTGCAATGTCCTCGGCTCGCGTTGGCGCCGCCGTGACTTCGCCATCATCTTCAGACCTGGCCGGTCCGGGCGATGGCTTCGAATGGCTATCGCGTGACGACTCGACCATGGCGCCTCCCAAAATTCAGACTGCGGCGCTTGTCAGATCGGGAGCTAGTCTAGAAAGTGCGTCTTTCCGGTATCAGGGCTATAGGTCCTGGCTCGGGCGGGTAACTCGACTAAACTTCCGCTCTACCATGCGATACGTGGCGCAAACAGGCGACTCTGCCGTATTTCACCGCCAAGTGGCTACCCGGCGCATCAACAGAGGGCTGGTGAACCAGTGGGACCGGGACGAGCTCCCCAAGTGACCACTGCAACCCGCAGGTTCGCTGATCAACCTCGATCGAGTCATGATGCGAAGCCCGGACGAGGTCCCCGGCAAGTCGTGACGCGGTGGCCTGGCGTAGCGCTGTCGGCCTCGGTGTCAAGACTCAGCTCCACTGACGTTTCGGCCGGCGCGCGGGCAGAAACTCGTGTCGGCGCTACGCATGCTGCGCTTACTCCGCTTACTTCCTCCACAATTTCCGCCCACGATCCTGGCTCCCTTGCCTTTGACATCGAGCCTCGCCGACAGCGCTCTCCCGGCGGCTATCCATGAAGGGCACAAGGCCCGCCCGGCCGACAAACGGCCACCGACAGCTGGACCGACAAGGACACCGGCGACAAGCGCACCGTGCAGCGCGTCCTCGTCGACGCCGCCGGCCGCTCCCTCCGCTGGGCCACCGCCACCATCCGCAAAGCGCAGCGCACCACCGCCGAAGCGGGTGAGACGACATGGCATGTCCGACCGGGCCGGGCGAGGCGCAGACCACGCGCCGCGGCCCGTCACAAGAGCATTAGCTCAGCCGAACGAGTAGACGCGCCAGTCAAGTGCGCTAAGCGCCCCAAACCAGCTCCCGGACCGCGTGCCGCACCCAGAGGCGAAGGCCCATCAGGCTGGCCGTATGCCCGCTGACCTGCAACGATGACGTCAGGCGAACCCCAACCGTTGGTCGGGCTGGCCGGATTCGAACCGGCGACCCCTTGACCCCCAGAACTATGCGCCACGCACCACCTGCGAAAACAGCAACAGCAGCGGCCGAAAACGGACTCCCCTCCCCCATCTTTCGCACCTTTCGCCGGTGTCTTGGGGACACCGGGTCCCAACGTGGTCCCGCCTGTCCCCAACCCCACCGGCAAACCGGCACACCGGCATCGGCAATGCAGAGTCGAACGCTCCGCCAGGTTTGCTGCGTGGCACATCAATCTCCCATGTCGCGGTCTGATCGGACGGACCCAAAGGGGGCACCGCCCTGAGGCGAAAGGCGAGATGGTCAGGGCGGCGAAGGTTCGCCCATGGCTCTTCATTAGTAAGCCCTGGCGTGCTTGGACGGGATCTGGTCCATATCGAGCCGGACGAGGATGCCAGAACGATGCGGGGCGGTCGCGCAACCTCTTTGCGAGGAGCCCGGTCATTCGTAGTAGAACTTCTGCGGCCCTGGATAGATCCACGTCAGGGCGTCGCGGAGTCGGTCCCGCCAGTTTTCCCAGTTGTGCCCGTCGCGCGCCTCGACGTACCGCACGGTCATGCCAGTCGACTCCAACGTCGGCACCATCGAGCGGTTAGGCGCGATCAGCGGCTCGTAGACGCCGCAGGTGACGAAGAGACGGTCGGCCACGTGCGTTGGTCGGGAGCGGTACCGGTTGACAAACTTCACGACCGGGTCGAAGGCCTCGCCTCCTCCGTGGTCGGTGCCGATGTCGGTGAAGACGAACGACCCTGACATGAGCACGAGCGAGCCGTAGGTGTCGGGAGACCTGACGGCCGCGGAGAGCGAGGCCACCGCACCAAAGCTGGAGCCCAGCAGGCATCGGGCGGACCGCTTGCCCATAAGAGGCAGCTCGGTCTCCAGCTGCGGGACGAGCTCATTGGTGAGGAAGCGGGAGTGGGCAGCCGAGTTCGCGTACTCGGTGAGCCGGTCCTTCGGATGGAGGAAAGCGACGACCGTCTCGGCCATATCCAGCCGGTGGATCAGGTTGTCGAGAACGGTCTTCGCGGCGGCGTACTGGAGGAAGTCCGGCCCATCATGGACGAGCAGGAGCGGATACGACGCGGTGCGTCGGAAGCGGGCGGGCAGATACAGGGTCACCGGACAGTCGCGCCGCAGCGCCCGGCTCGGCACGGTCAGCTCTACGAGCTCGCCGGACCGGGCTTCGGGATCGGGCATCGTCCACTCGGGTGTCTCATACCCATGTCCGAAGCAGACAGACGAGGTACCGACCGGGCTGTACGAGAGCTTCTCGTTGAGCGGATCGTTGGTCCGTTCGACGTGGTCTCCTCGCCTGATCTCGAGCTGATAATTGACCCGCGATCCTTCGGGGATGTCCAGGACGAGGTACCACAGGTCGGTTTCCCGCAGGCGGCGCAGTGGCAAGAGCTCCGGCAGGCCGACGATCCTCTGGACGACGAACACCTCGTCGGCCTCACCGCGGAAGAGAAACGTGCAGCGTGAGCCTTCGACGACGGGGACCTCGTGACGGGCGAGGAAGCGGTCAACCGCGGCCGCGTCGAGTGGCTTGCGGTCCTTGAGCCGGTCGATGGCGAGACGGCGGGTGGAGGCGCCGGTGGAAAGCTTGTTCATACCGCACCTGCGTCCGAGACCCGGCCGCCTTCGGACAGCACGCGCGCATCGGCGGGGAGCCGCCCTTCGGGTGAGAGGGGCAACCGCGCGCCGTCGTCCAGCACCAAGCACTGCGTAGGGGCGAACCGCCGCGCCAGCACCGACATGCGGACCCGGTCGTCGATGCGCAGCCGACGACGCATGTGCGGAAGCGGCACGAGACCGCGAATCACGCCGAGGCCCTCGCCGAAGACCTCGGTCTGGGCCACCCCGTGCGGCCCGAAGTCGTGGAAGAGGATGACACGCTCGGACAGTGCCATGGCGCCGGCCGACCAGGCAATGACGACGTGTGGCAGGTGAGGCTCGACGTGGAACAGGTGCAGCACCCGCGTCAGCTCACCGACGTGCCCGCCGGCGACAACGACCGCCTGGGACTGCTGCAGGATCTGCCGTACTTCGTCGCGGTGCCGGGCGACGACGGGTCGGTCCTGCGGCGGCCACGCGGTGTAGAAGGTGTGCTGGGCGCGACGGACGCGGGCCAGGTGCTGCTCATCGACGAGACGGACCACCTCCAGCGCATCGCCGAGAGCGGACTCCCGCCAGCGCGGCTGACCTTCCTTGCTGTGCGCAACCTCGTACGCCGCTCGCAGGACGTGGTCCAGCTGGCCGACGTAGAGACTTCGCAGGTCGGCAAGGACCGCGTCGTGCTCGCGCTCGGCATGGGCATACTCCCGATCGCTCTCGTGGACGTCGAGCCACCGGGCGTGCAGCGCCAGGTTCACCATGCGCCCACCGAGCAGCTCGTCGAGCTCGGCATCGTCGGTCTCGCGCTCTTGCCAGCCGGCTGTCACCGCGGCCACCGGCCGCTGTTGGTCCAGATCGCGCACGACATGCTGAACGCTCGGCCGGCGTTGCGGCCCGAGCAGCGTCACATCGCGGCTCACGCGGCGTGCACGTGAATCGTGCGCCCGACATCGTCCAGCATTCCCCGGAGGACGTCGTAGTCGGGATGCCGCATGCGGACATACGCGTTGGCCATGTAGCCGGCCTCCACCGGCTGCGTGGGCGTACCCGGGTCCGGCAGATGCGCGTCGAGCACCGCGTCTCCGTACTTTGCCTGCATCTCCTCGACACCGGAGTACCCGGAGATCTGGCCGTCGCGTTCGGGGCGCAGAGCGACGATGCCGCTGGCGAAACGGCGCGAGGGCCGAGTCGCTACGCGCCCGTGCACGACGGCGTTCGCCCATTCGCGATAGAGGTCGACGTCGTTGCCGGCCGAGTAGAGATCCCAGGCCCCGACACCCGGCGGGCGGCAGCCGATCTCGGAGAATCGCAGGCCCTTGGACCCGAAGAACCATTCCATGTGGGTGGCGCTGGTGTCGATGCCGAGCGACTCGACCACCCGATGCCCGAGCTCACGAAGCTCGTCGTAGTCGGGCACCGAGTCCACGCGGTTGGTGCTGACGAACTGGGGCGAGATCCAGCGGGTTCTCATCGCCTCGAGCACGTTCGGGAAGTAGTGCGACACGAAGTCGAGGGCGGCGTTCCCGTCAACCGACAGGGTGTCGTAGAACCCCTCGTGACCCTCGACGAACTCCTCGACCGCGATCGACGTGACGCCTTTGGCCCCGAACATGGACAGTGTCGCCTCGAGCTGCTCACGGCTGTCGACGCGGGTCGTGTCCTGAGCGCCTGCTCCTGCTCGTGGCTTCAAGATGAGCGGATATCCGACCGCGTCCGCGAAAGCCCACACCTGTTCGGCATTGTCGGCTGCGGTCGAGGCCGCGGTGGGCAGTCCGACGGCACGCAGCGCATCCTTCATGGACGGCTTGTCGCGGCACAGCCACGCGGTACGCCGCGACGTCCCAGGGATGGTGCAGCGCTCGCGTACCTCGGCGACCGCGAGGGTGTGCGCCTCGATCGTCGTCTCCAGACGGTCGACCCAGAGCTTGGCTTGTATCCAGCGGACCGCGTCGGTGATCACTCCGACATCGCCGACGTTCGGGACCTGGTGGTAGTGCACCATCCAGCTCTTCAGCTCGTCGTCGAGGAACTCCTGCGGTGACTCACCGATGCCGATCACCTCGGCGCCTACCTCCGCCAGGCCGCGGACGAACTGGCGCTGGTTCTTCGGAAAGCCGGGCTCGACGAAGATGACTCGCACCTCGGTCATGCTACGGCCTCGTCATGCGACGTCCCTGCCGGGCGATGGGCAACGTCCCGGGGGCTGTGTCGACGACTGACGCCCCGGTAACGTCCGTGGCGTGATCGCCGCCGCGTTCGTCGCGCCGTACCTGATGGAAGCCACCGCGCGCTTCGTGACGTGCGCTGCTTCCCTGCCCGGCGTGCGACTCGGTCTGGTCACCTGCGAGCCGCTGGACCGGATTGCCCCGGAGCTTCGCAGCCGGCTGGCGGGTCACTGGCGGGTGGACAACGCGCTGGACGCGCGGCAGATCGCCGAGGGCGTCTCCGGGCTCGGCCAGCAGATGGGGCGCATCGAACGGCTCGTGGGAGCGCTCGAGCAGTTGCAGGTGCCACTCGCGCAGGTGCGCGAGGCATTCGGGATCGAGGGCATGGACGTCCGCACGGCGCTCAACGTGCGGGACAAGCCGCGGATGAAGGACCTGCTGCGTGCGGCCGGCGTGCCGTGCGCCAGACACGCGTTGGTCCACGACGCGGGCCAAGCGAGGACCTTCGCTGCCGACGTCGGCTTCCCGCTCGTGGCTAAGCCGCCGGCGGGTGCCGGATCGCAGGCCACCTACCGGCTTGACGATCTCTCCGCGCTCGAGGGATGGCTCGATGCTCAGCCGCCGAGCGCCGCTGCCCCGGCGTTGCTCGAGGAGTTTCTCATCGGAGAGGAGCACAGCTTCGACAGCGTGACGGTCGGCGGCGAGACGGTCTGGTCGTCTATCGCCGACTACCGGCCGCCGCCGCTCGAGGTGGTGCTCAACCCGTGGATCCAGTGGACCGTGTTGCTGCCCCGCGATATCGCCGGCCCCGAGTACTCCGGCATCCATGAGGTCGGCCCCGCCGCACTCCGCGCCCTGGGTGTGACCGACGCGCTCACGCACATGGAATGGTTCCGGCGACCCGACGGGTCGGTTGCGGTATCGGAGGTGGCAGCGCGACCCCCCGGCGCACAGCTGACGTCGATGCACGGCTACGCGCACGATTTCGACCTGTACGCCGCCTGGGCGCGGGTCGCCGTACTCGGCTCCTTCGAGGTCCCGGAGCGGCGCTTCGCTGCGGGCACGGCGTACCTTCGCGGCATGGGCCGGGGAACGGTCGGCGCCGTTCACGGCGTGGAGGAGGTGAACCAGCTGGTGGGTGACCTCGTTGTCGAGTCGCGACTCCCACGGCGGGGGGAGCCGGCCAGTTCGGACTACACGGGCGAGGGGTACGTCATGCTTCGAGACCCGCAGACCGAGATCGTGCGCGAGGCCCTGCAGCGCATCATCAACGGGATCCGAGTCGAGCTGCTGGAGGCGCTGTGACGAATGTCGTGATGATCTCGCCGGGCTATCCGCAGGAGATGTCCTACTTCACCCGCGGGCTGGCCGCGGTCGGGGCAACCGTCATCGGCGTGGGTGACCAGCCTCGCGACGCGCTGCCGGAGCTGGCGCGAGCTGGCCTGGCGCATTACGAGCACGTCTCCCTCGCCGACGAGGCTGCCGTCATGGCGGCGCTCCACGGTTTGGGCCGTCACATGCACATCGACCGGGTGGAGTGCCTCTGGGAGCCGTACATGATCCTGGCCGCGCGCCTGCGCGAGTCTTTCGGCCTGCCCGGCATGACGGTTCAGCAGACCCTTCCCTTCCGCGACAAGGAGCACATGAAGCGGACCCTCGACGCCGCCGGCATCCGCACCCCATGGCATGCGAGCGCGACGACCGTGGCCGGCGTCTGGGAGGTGGCGGAGACGGTCGGCTACCCGCTGATCGTGAAGCCGATAGCCGGTGCCGGATCAGCGGATACTTACCGCGTTGACTCGGCCCCAGCGCTGTCCGAAGTGCTGCCACGGCTGCGGCATGTGCCGGAGGTGAGTGTGGAGGAGTTCGTCGAGGCCGAGGAGTTCACCTACGACACCGTCTGCGCGGGCGGTCGGATCCTCTTCGAGCATGTGCTCTGGTACCGCCCTCGCCCGCTGCAAATGGCGCAGCACGAGTGGGTGAGCCCGGTAGCGATCTCCCTGCGTGACCTCGGCGCGCCGCATTTGCAAGCGGGCCGGCGGATGGGGCAGCAGGTGATCGAGGCGCTCGGGTTCGAGACCGGATTCACGCACATGGAGTGGTATCTCAAACCCGACGGCGAGGTCGTGTTCGGCGAGATCGGGGCCCGGCCGCCGGGGGTGCGCGTGGTCGACCAGATGAACTTCAACACCGAAGGCGACGTGTACGTCGGCTGGGCAGAGGCCGTGGTCCACGGACGGATGCGTGAGCTGGAGCACCGGTACAACGTCGGGATGATCTGCAAGCGAGCGCATGGGGTCGGGCGGATCACGTCGGTCCAGGGCATGAACGGCCTGCTCGAGCAGTTCGGCGACGACGTCGTTCTCGTCGATCTGCTCCCGGTAGGAACCCCCAGGCGGGACTGGCGTGCGACGACCATTGGTGACGGCATCGTCATCGTGCGGCACCACGAGCTCCAACGAGTGATCGAGATGACCGAGCGCTTTGCTTCGGACTTGACCCTGTACGCCGCCTGATGCGCGCCGTCTCCGACGTACACGCCGCCCTAGCGGAGGCCCTGCCGGCCGCGCGTGCCAGCCTCGAACGGCTGGTGCGCATTCCTTCGGTTTCAGCTGACCCTTCGTCGCACGCCCAAGTCGAGGCCTCGGCGGAGGAGGTCGCCCGTCAACTGGACGAGGCCGGACTGTCCGAGGTCGAGGTGCTGCATGCGGACGGCGGCCTGCCGGCAGTTGTCGGGCGACTTCCGCCCCGTCGGGGCGCCAGGACCGTGCTGCTCTACGCCCATCACGACGTCCAGCCGGCCGGCGACGTTTCCGCCTGGAAGAGCGATCCGTTCGAGCCAGTAGAAAGGGACGGCCGGCTGTACGGGCGTGGAAGTGCGGACGACAAGGCCGGCATCACCCTGCACTGCGCGGTGCTGAAGGCTCTGGGGAACGATCCCGGCCTCGGCGTGACGACTCTCGTCGAGGGCGAGGAGGAGATCGGGTCGCCGACGCTACCGGCCCTGCTGGCCGACCACCGCGAACGCCTGGCGGCGGATGTGCTGGTCCTCGCTGACTCGACAAACTGGCGGGTGGGCGTGCCCGCCCTGACGACCTCGCTGCGTGGTGGCGTCAGCGTGGTCGTCGAGGTGGCGACGCTGCGACACGCCGTACATAGCGGGGTGTACGGCGGTCCCGTGCCCGACGCCCTCACCGCACTCACCCGGCTGCTCGCCACACTGCACAACGAGCAGGGCGACGTCGCAGTGGAAGGGCTTGTGAAGGGGGACGCCGAACCGCTCGATCTGACAACCGAACAGCTGCGGACCGACGCAGGAATGCTCGAAGGAGTACGGCTCATCGGCTCCGGATCCTTGACGTCGCGCTTGTGGCAACGACCCGCACTGTCGATCGTGGGCATCGATGCACCGCCCGTCGATCGGTCCGGTTTGGTGCTGGTGCCCACGGCCCGTGCCCGCCTCGCGTTGCGGATCGCGCCCGGCGACGACCCCGGCGTTGCGCGTGACGCTCTGGTCCGGCACCTGGAGGCCAACGCGCCCTGGGGTGCGCACGTGCGGGTGACCTCGGGCCGGCCCGTGGCACCGTTCGCTCCGCGCACGACGGGGCCCGCCTACACCACAGCCCAGAAGGCGTTCGCCGCGGCGTGGGGCGTGACACCGGTCGAGATCGGCGTCGGTGGCTCCATCGGCTTCGTAGGCGCGTTCGCGGACGCATTTCCCGACGCCGAGGTGTTGATCACCGGTGTCGAGGACCCTGATACGCGCGCCCACGCGGCGAACGAGAGCCTACACCTCGAAGAGTTCGAGCGCGCGTGCCTGGCGGAGGCGCTGCTACTGCACCGCCTCGGGCAGCCGTCACCGGCGGCGCCCCGCTAGCAGACCTCGCCGAGATACGGCGGCAGCATCCGACACCAGGTAGCCCAGTCGTGCTCGAACTCCAGTCCCCACGAGTCCACGCGGATCGGCACGCCCTTGCGGCCCAAGGCGTCGGCCATCGCCCACGACTCGCCGATGTCCTCCCAGGCGCCTTCGCCCGAGGCGAGGATGACTCGTCGCTGCCGCAGCGTGTCCAGCTGCGGACCCTCGATACCCGGGAGGAAGTCCAGAGGTGAGGCGAAATAGAGGTCGTCGCTGAACTGGCCGTCGACGAACCGCTGCAGTCGGTAGGTCCCACTCATTCCGATCGCCGCATCGAAGAGCTCTGGATGGCGGCAGACCAGGGCCACGGCGTTGAAGGCGCCGATCGAGGCGCCCGCGGTGACGATCGGCGGATGCTGGCCGCCGAGGTCGGCGAAGATGGCGGGGACGACCTCGTTCACCACCGCCTGGTGGTACTGGTTGAGGAGCCACATGCGATAGGCCGGAGTACCCGCACCTGTCGCGAGGGCACGCCCCGCCACGCTGTCGCAGGAGTAGAGCTTCACCTGCCCGCTGTCGACCAGATCCCAACATGCGCCGACCAGGTTGTTGCGCTCGATCTCGTCAGCGTCACCGCCGGCCGTCGGGAAGACCAGCACCGGCCTGCCGTAGTGACCCCACCGCGCCAGGCTGATCGGCTGTTGCATCCGGTCCGACCGCCACCGCTCTGTCGCCTTCACGTCACTGCACCTCCGTCGTGGGCACTCCGGGCCTTCCCCTGAGCATGGCCCTATGCCGATGCCGTCTCATAGGGTCGTTCCCGTGAGAAATCATCTGATCGGACTCCTTCTCGGCGCGGAAGAGGACTGGCCTCAGGCGTTCGAGGAGATGTTGGCCATGGTCGGGTCGATCCAGCACGGAGGTGAGACGCACAGGTTCTCGAGCGAGAGGCTGACAATCGAACCGTTCCGGCTCGACGACCCCGTCCGTACGCCGCTCGTGATCGACCGGCTCGCGCACTGGTACTACCACCCTCGCGAATGGCTGAAGAAGGCCGCGATCGTCAACGGCGCGTATCTCCTCAACAGCCCGTTCACCTTCCAGTCGATGGAGAAGCACAGCGCATACTGCGCGATGGTCAGACTAGGGCTGCACGTGCCGCCCACGACGTTGGTGCCGTACAAGAACCCTGTCGACAATGTGCGATGGGTCTACACCGCGGAGCGCTACAACCGCTCCTTCGATCTGGACAGGCTGGCCGAGGAGCTCGGATATCCGCTGTACATGAAGCCGTTCGACGGCGGCGGATGGCGGGGAGTCTCGCGGATCAACGGCCGCGACGACCTGCATCGGGCGTATGACGAGTCCGGCGAGATGCTCATGCATCTACAGGCGACCGTCGACTACGAGCATTTCGCTCGGGCGCTGTCTATCGGCCCCGAGACCATGGTCATGGACTTCCGTCCCGACCAGCCGATGCACAACCGCTATGCGGTCTCCCACGGGTTCCTGTCAGAGTCCGCGGGCTCGCAGGCCGTCGCGATCAGCCGCATCGTGAATGCGTTCTTCTCCTGGGAGTTCAACTCCGCGGAGATGCTCGTCCGAGGCGACGAGGTCTACCCGATCGACTACGCCAACGCCTGTCCGGACGTCGCGGTGACTTCGCTGCACTACTACTTCCCATGGGCCATCATGGCGCTGGTGCGCTGGTCGGCGTTTTGCCTGGTCACCGGCCGCAGGTCCAACGTAGACCTGCAGACCAGCCGGTACTTCGCGATCGCCGACGACCCCGACATGACGTACGACGAGAAGGTGACCGCCTACCTCGCATTGGCTGACGGGTACTTCGAGAGCGAGCGCTACTGGGAGTGGTGCGCCGAGCACCTCGGCCACCTCGAGGAGCGGGTGCACAACTGGGTGGGGTCCGACGGATTCGACCGGATCCTGCGCGAGGCAGTCGCTGCAACGTATCCCCCACACGAGCACGAGCAGTTTCTGGCCCACTTCCGTGGGCTCATGAATCTCTGGTTGGACGACAACGCCCGCTCGCCTCAAGCTAGGCGTTGGAGCACTTGACTTCCCGCGTGGTTCAGTCAAGCGCGTTTGGGGACACACGTGATCCCGTGTCCCCACCAAACCGGACGATCGCGTCACAGCCGCCGACGCACCCTACAACGCTTCTGACCTGCGACGACGACACCTCAAGAGTCCGGACCAATGCTGGTCGGGCTGGCCGGATTCGAACCGGCGACCCCTTGACCCCCAGAACTATGCGGTACGCGCCACCTGCGAAAACAGCAACAGCAGGCGCCGAAAACCTGCTCCCCTCCCCCACATTTCGCACCTTTCGCCCGTGTTTGGGGACACCCGGTCCCAACCTGGTCCCGCCGGTCCCCAAGGCCGACGGCGCACGCCAGCCAACAAGTCGTCCGCTCATGTCGATGAACGCGCACCGCACGCAGTGCTCTTGGCGCCGCGCAATTCAGTTCGGAGCAAGGGCTGCGCGGTTTCGCTTCAGGAGTACTTAGGCACCGCCCCAGCGACGTACTGCGAAGCACGGTAGCGTCCCGAACTCGAACCGAGCTGTCGGTCGGCTCCAGAACGTATTTCACTCGCTGGGCGCGAAGCATCAGCGTCTCCGGGTGACGTCCCGCTGGTTGGTGTAATTCTTGACACCGTGCGGGTCAGTGGTCTGATCATGCCGTCATGAGTTCGGGTTTGGCCAACTCCTTGGTCGTCTTCTGGGCGAGTAGGGTCGTGGATCGTTCGGAGAGGAAGCGGCACCTTGCCACCGCCGGGCGGAGCGGCTCAGCTAGTCGGCGAAGGCCTGGAACTCCGCGGCGCGAACGACGCCGGCCTGTGCGCTGTTGGTCGCGCAGTCGGTGCCGGCTCGCGGATCTGCATCTTGTTCACCGGCGAAGTCCGGCCCACCTGTGCATTGGCTGGTGACCACCTCGAAGCGCAGGTGCGTCGCGTTGACGTCGGTGATGTCGAACGCCCGCAGGATCAGGTCCGGAGCCCGCGGCCGCGGCGCGACCGAGGGGAACGCGTCGGCGGGGCTGGTGAAGACTGCCGAGAAGTCAGCCGGTTCGCTGCAGTCCACACTTCCGGCGGCATTGCAGGCGAGGACGCGGAATTGGCGCAGTGCGGTGAACCGGTTCTGCGCACCCGTGTCGGGATCGCCCGTGATTTCCGGCCGCAACATCGCGCTGACCTGTACACGGGTGACCCGATGCCGGCCACCGGCGAGATCGACCGTGATGCCCTTGCCGGCGACCGGGGCTCCGATGGACGCCCAGTTCGTCGCTTCGTTGTCGTCGATGAGCCGAGCGATGTTGATCCCGTCGCCCGCGGCGGTCGCACCCGCGGCAGCGGATGCCAGGTTGGTCGGCATGGTTACGTCGAGATCTAACGCCTGGCCAGCAGACACCGTGACCGGGCCGACCCGCACGAGGCCGCGGCCCGGCGCTCGAGCGACGAACTCGTAGCTGCCCGGGACCAGTGCCACCGAGGCTGGCAGGGTGCTACCAGGATCGGTGTCGGCGACCGGCACCGCGCGGGCCTGGTATCGACCGACGAACAGCTGGGCGCCCGTCACCGCACCGCCGGACTCGTCCACCGGTGCGAAGGTGAGGGTGGCTTCCGTGGCGAACGGCGACGCGAAGCTCGGCGTGGGGTTCGGGTCGCCGGCGCCGTTGCTGGCGGCCGCTTCGCCGAGGCCACGCCTAGCGAACGCGTTCCACATGAGGTCGAGATCGGCGCCGCCGAACCGGATCTGGTCCGCCGCGAGCAAGGCGTCGCGCGCGTCGACCATGCTCTCCTGGCTTTGGGCCATGAGCAGGAAGGAGTCGAACACCGCCTGGACCCAGCGCCGGTTGCCCGGGCACTGGGTCGCCGGCGTCAGTCCGTTGGCGCACGACTTCTGCAGTGCGGCGGTTCCCACTCCGTACTTGTCGATCATCGCCGCCCGGATGTCGAAGTTGGTCGCGCTCCACAGCTCGCCGGAGGCATGGACCTGAAGTCCGACGAAGTCGTAGTCGACGCTGCTGTAGTTGAGCGGGCTCTCGCTCATGTTGTAGTTGCGGATGCCTTCGACCGGATCCTGCGTCACGTACTGGCCGATGGTGAACGCGCGTATACCGGAGGGAGCGTATCCGTGCTCGATGCCGTACTCCATCGCCAGCAGGTCGGACCAGCTTTCGCTCATACCCTGCGGCGAACTCAGACCGTTGCGAGGCCCCGCGATCATGCGGTTGGTGATGGCGTGGCTGTACTCGTGGGCGATGACGGTCATGTCGTAGTCGCCGTCGACGCACGGCGCGTAGAAGGAGCCGGCGATCGGCTGCCACAGGTACATGTTGGTGATCGGCGGATGCCCGTCCCCGGGTGTGATCTGGTTGGCGTTGTCGCGCGCGGCGAAGTTCGGCGGGCCGCCGGTCACTCCGCCGGCTTGGGCGTTGCCCTGCTCAGGGTCGTTCCCTTTGCCGCCCCGACCGAAGTTGTCGTCCTGCAGGTTCCAGGTCGCCTCGGTGAAGCCGAGGTGATAGGCCCAGTCGTGCATCCGGTTGTGCATCGCGAACAGGTTCGCCCGGGCAGCGTCGATGTCGTTGCGTTGCTGGCTCTCGAAGACCGCGGGCGAGCACCTCTCCTCGCGCCACTGGTTCGTCCATGGATATGCGTAGTCGCGGTCGGGCCGCGGGGTGGCCAGTTCCTTACCCACGCTGAACGGGTCGTTGCTGAACCAGTTGTGCACCGCGAATGCGTTGTTGCCGAGCGTTGTCTCGGACGGCTTGCGGTTGGACGGGTCGATGTCCCAGTCCAGTGGGGACGCCGGCGTCCCCACGACCTCGTCGCATCCCGGCCCAGGAGCGAAGCACCAGCGCACCCTGGCGTCGGTCGACGAGTAGTCGACGGGGGGTGTGCGAGGGAACACCTCCCAGTCCGGGTTGTCGACGTCGTAGTCGACCAAGTCCTCCCGAACCAGCAGGGTTCCATCGCGAGCGTCGATGTAGGAGGAGACAGCAATCGGCGCAGCTTGGGTGCCCCCGATGATCAGCACGGCGTACGCGGCGCGTGCGCCGTCGTTTGGAGTGGGCACAGCGACCAATTCGACGTTTCGGACCGCGCTGGAGTTGACGCCCACGTTTCGCACGGCGACACGGGCCGCATCCTCAGCGGTCAGTCGCGCCGGCGCCGGTTGGGCCGCGTCACGGGCCAAAGAACCGCTGACGATGAAGACCTGGCCGTCGCGTACGCCGACGGTGAGGAGGCCGTCATAGCCGGCGACGAGATTGCCGAAGTGCTGCTGCAGGATCACGGCCGCCCCACGGCCGATGGGCGCCACGGTGAGGACCTTGAGCGAGTTCGCCGCGCGTGTCGTCAGTCCGAGCAGTTGTCGGTTCCGAGCGATGTAGGCACGAGCGGCCGCTACGGGATCCGCCGGCAGGCCCGAGGCGAGTGGGCGTCCGGCGGACGTCAGCATTGCTGGCGTGCCGAGATCGTTGAACCGAGCGCGCGCCTTCACCGCCGTCGCGGATGCACGTTGGCTCGCCGACGGTTCGACGCGGCCCTGCCGGTTGTCCTCATCCAGGGACTCGGAATCGTCTCGGATGAGTCCCGATGGGGCCAGCGCCGCAGAACTCTCGTCATCCGGCGAAGCCGAGCTTCCTGGAGAACCACCAACTGCCAGCGCGCCTAGCGCGACAATGATTGCCAATCCCGAGATGGTGAACGACTTGCGCATGTGCCACCACCACACACTTCGATGAGCGTCAGAGGCCGATAGGGTGACTCTGCTCCTTACCCGGCCGTCTGTAAACCCTTTCGGTGGGTGACGTCCCGCTGGTTGGTGGAGTTCCCGACACCGTGCGGGTCAGTGGGTCCGATGATGCCGTCATGAGTTCAGGTTTGGCCACCTCCTCCTGGGTCTTCTTCTCGGCGAGCAGTGCCATGGAGCGCTCGGAGAGGTAGCGGCGTTCGGCGGTGACTTGCCATTCGTCGTGAGCCTCAACCAGGACCGCGCCGGCCATCCATTCTGCCTATGCCTGGACTGACCGCACGAGCCACCCCCCGCGCTACTGCACTCAAGCAGATACCCAGAACGTGTGTTCTATGGCTTGACGTAGGCTCTCAGATCATCGCGCCGCCGAGCGCGGGCCGAAGGTCCCTTCATGGTCGAGACGTTCGGAGGGTCCGCTTTGTGCGGTCTACGGGCATCCTGGCCAGGGGTGCGCCAGACCACGTCGAGCGCCCTCGCCACGCGAGTCGTTGCGGTTCGACTTTGGCTGAGAGCGACCGCTAACGGGACTGACGTGCCACGAACGGGAGGTCGACGCATGAACACACCGGGCGATTGGATCGGGTGGGGAGCGCTGATCCTGTTTGCGGGCAGCGTTGCCGCCGCAGCGTTGGCGGCGACCACCGACGAGCCCCTGGCCGCATTAGTGGCCTTACCGGTGGGGGTCGTCGGCGGGGTGATGGTCCAGGTCGGGGTGATCGGTTGGGGTGTTGCGCTCGACATTCGTCAGGCCGAGTCGAGGCACGACCAGCCACGTGCGGCGCAGCCCCGCAGTCAACCGGGGATCCCGCAGCAGCCGACACTAGGCCAGGACCCGAGACCGCAGGACCCGAACCTGCCGCCATGGGACCAACCCGAGGGGCGGGGCTATCGATGAGCAGGATGAGAGCGAGGCTGCCGAGACGGTCCTGGCGGAGGTACTGGGGATGGCTGCTTCTCGCGTTGCTGATCATCGGGTGGTTCAGCGGGTTCGGGTGGCCGGTCCTCATCATCTTGTCGCTCCTCTCAGCCAGCTACTTTCTATTCGTCCAATCGATTTGGTGCGGCGCATCTAACCG
>Ga0190270_10000295_pt1 | contig 21294 bp, 22 predicted proteins | sample Popmic320T_FD_133748 | JGI IMG/M metagenome (GOLD analysis project Ga0190270, IMG submission 133748) | Populus adjacent soil microbial communities from riparian zone of Weber River, Utah, USA - 320 T | ecosystem: Environmental > Terrestrial > Soil > Riparian zone | place: USA: Utah | collected...
CCGCCGGTGCCGACGTCGAGCCACCGCTCGCCGACCTTCGGCTCGAGCAGCGTGGCGAGCACGTCGTGGGCGTTGGCATTGCCCTGGTTGAGCCGCTGCCACGGCCAGCTCGTGGGGGATGCGCTCATTGCCGCTCTTGCGACAGGGCGGTGAGCTCGTTGCGGACGCGCCAGAGCTCCGGGAAGAAGACGTGCTGGATCAGCCGCCCGAGCACCTCGACCGGGGTGCCCTGTGTGCCGACGACGGAGTCCCCGATCACCCGCGCAACGACCTTGTAGTGCCGGATCCGCCAGAAGTTGATCCGCTCGTCGAGCTCGATCACGGCCTCTGCGAGCTGGTACAGCTCCTCGTTCTCGCGGCCCTTGACGTAGACGTCCGTCAGCGACAGCCTCGCCTGCTCGCGCAGCGCGTGGAAGGCCTGGCCGAGCGGCGGCACAACGCGGCGCAGCTCGCGCCAGCCGGGCGAGTCGAAGCCGCTGCCGTGGCCGAGCACCTTGCGGATCTCCTGATACTCCCACGGCGACATGTGCTCGAGCATGTCGAGCTGCTCGGTCGCGAAGCGGATGCAGAGCGTCGCGCGCCGCAGCAGCCGCAGCGCCGGCTCGACCTCGTTCGCTCCGACGTGCGCCGTTGCCGCCTCGACGTCGTTCCACGCGAGCTTGAGCCAGAGTTCCGACGACTGATGCACCGTCTGGAAGAGGAGCTCGTCGCGATGGACCCACTCGTTCGCGGTCTTCTGCAGCGCGAGCAGCGCGTCGGTGTTGAGGTAGCGCTCGTAGTCGCTGGCGCCGTCGCCGGCGAGGATCGGCTCCGAGTAGTCCTCGTGCGTCGCCACGGCCGGAGCATACTGCGAGCATGAGCGACCTCTTCGCCGACGCGGCGCGCGAGCGCTCCGCAGCGCAGGCGCCGCTGCCGCAGCGGCTCCGGCCGCGTTCGCTCGCCGAGCTGGTCGGTCAGACGCACGTGCTCGGAGAGGGATCGGCGCTCCGCCGCGCGATCGAGGAGGATCGGCTGCGGTCGTTGATCCTCTACGGGCCGCCCGGCGTCGGCAAGACGACCCTGGCTCGGATCGTCGCCGCCGAGACGGGCGCCGAGTTCGAGGAGCTGTCGGCCGTGTCGGCGCGCGTCGACGACGTCCGCGGCGTGATGCAGCGGGCACGGGACCGACTCGGCGGCCACGGGCAGCGGACGATCCTCTTCCTCGACGAGATCCACCGCTTCAACAAGGCGCAGCAGGACGCGCTCCTGCCCGCGGTCGAGGAAGGCCTGCTGACGTTGATCGGGGCGACGACCGAGAACCCGTACTTCGAGGTCAACTCGGCTCTGCTCTCCCGCTGCCAGGTCGTCGAGCTCGAGGCACTGTCGGAGGAGGAGCTCGCCGAAGTCGTGCGCCGTGGCGCGGCCGCGATCCGGGCGGACGCGCCGGACGAGATCGTCGAGCTGATCGCGCGCCGCGCCGGCGGCGACGCCCGCACGGCGCTCGCCACGATCGAGCTCGCCTGGGAGACGGCCCAGGCCGAAGGCGCGCCGCTCGAGGAGCGGCACGTGGACGACGCGGCGCGCAAGCGGCCGCTCCGCTACGACAAGGGCGCCGACCAGCACTACGACTTCGTCTCCGCCTTCATCAAGTCGATGCGAGGTTCCGATCCCGACGCGGCGGTCTACTACCTGGCCTCGATGCTCGAGGGCGGCGAGGATCCGCGCTTCATCGCCCGCCGAATGGTCATCTTCGCCTCGGAGGACGTCGGCAACGCCGATCCCCGTGCGCTCCAGGTCGCGGTTGCGGCGGCGCACGCGCTCGAGCACGTCGGCCTGCCCGAGGCGCAGCTCAACCTCTCCCAGGCGGCGATCTACCTCGCCAACGCACCCAAGTCGAAGGCGAGCGCGAACGCGATCTGGTCCGCCCGCGAGGAGGTGCGCCGGGGCGGGAACCTGCGGCCGCCGGCGATGCTCCGCGACGCGCACTACGCCGCTGCGAAGAAGCTCGGCCACGGCGAGGGGTACATCGACCCGCACACCGATCCGCGCGGCTTTCAGGTCGACTACCTGCCGGAGGAGCTGAAGGGACGGCGGTACTATCGCGCTTCGGGCAACGGGGAGGAGGCGCTGGATGATCGAGACGGGGAGTGACGCACCGGACTTCGACCTCGAGGTCAGCAGCACGGAGCGCGTCCGGCTCGCGGACTTTCGGGGCAGGCGCAACGTCCTGCTCGTCTTCCACCCGTTCGCGTTCACGCCCGTCTGCGAGGAGGAGGCGCGCGACCTGCAGGAGAACCTGCCGTCGTTCGAGAGCGCCGAGACCGACGTCGTTCTCGTCTCCTGTGACGCCGCGCCCGCCCGCCAGGCGTGGAAGGAGAAGCTCGGCCTCACGTACACGCTCGCATCCGACTTCTGGCCGCACGGCGCGGCGGCGAAGGCGTACGGGGTCTTCGACGAGAGCCGCGGCGCCGCGGTGCGCGGCACGTTCCTGGTCGACAAGAACGGCGTCGTCGTCTGGAGCCTCGTCAACGACGCCGACACGCGCCGGGCCGAGCTCGTCTCGGGCCCGCTCACGACCAGCGCGACTTGAGCCTCGCCCGCTACGAGTGGGGCGACGGTGGCCGCCCCACCCTCGTCTGCCTGCACGGCGTCACCAGCCACGGGCGTCACTTCGAGCAGCTCGCCGAGCGCCTCTCCGACCGCTTCCACGTCGTCGCGCTCGACCTCCGCGGCCACGGCGGCTCGCCGTGGGAACCGCCCTGGAACCTCGAGCAGCACGTCGCCGACGTGCTCGAGGCGGCGCCGCCCGAGCCCGCGGCCTGGCTCGGCCACTCCTTCGGCGGCCGGGTCGCGTACGAGGCCGCCGCGGCGTCGCCGGACCGCGTCGAGCGGCTCGTGCTGCTCGACCCCGCGATCCAGATCCCGGCGCATGTCGGCATCGCCGCCGCGGAGAACGCCCGCCGCGACCGCGCCTACGTCTCCTTCGAGGAGGGGATCGACCGACGCTACGAGGAGAGCGTCCTGACGACCGCTCCGCGCGAGCTCGTCGAAGCGGAGCTCGCGGCGCACCTCCTCCCGGACGACGAGGGCCGCTTCCGCTACCGCTACTGTCAGAGCGCGGTCGTCGCAGCGTACGGCGAGATGACGCGGACTCCGCCGCCGTTCGAGCGGGTTCGGATCCCGACCCTGCTCGTCCTCGGCGAGACGTCGTACATCCCGTACGACGCGTTGCTGGACGCGCACGAGGCCGCCCTCGGCGAACTGCTCCGAGTCGAGCGGATCGCCGCCGGCCACACCGTCCTGTGGGACGCGCTCGACGACACCGTCGACGCCGTCGAGCGCTTCCTGACCTAGGCAGCGGCTCTCGTCGTCTCGCGTGCCTCGACGGCGGTCGCGAGCGCGTCGACGACGGTGCGCAGCTCGTCGAACAGCGTCGCGTCGACGCCGTTCGCGAGCCGCTCGTGCGCCTTGGCGACGGCGACGGTGTCCTCGAGGGTGCGGGCGCCGAGAGCGCCGAGCACCTTGCGGGTCTCCGCGGCGGCCCAGACGCCGCCGAACATGCCGGTGCTCGACGAGAGCACCGCGACCGGCTTGTTCCGCACCGGCGACTCGGCCAGCGGCCGCGACGCCCAGTCGAGGGCGTTCTTGAGCACGCCTGGGATCGAGGAGTTGTACTCGGGCGTCGCGATCAGCACTGCGTCCGCGTCCTCGAGCTCCTCCTTGAAGTGCCGGACCGACGCCGGCTGGTCGCCCGGCACGTCGTCGTCGGCATCGTACGGCGGGACCTCCTTGAGCCCGTCGTAGAGCGCGATGTCGACGCCGTCGGGCGCGACGGCGGCAGCCGCCTGCAGCAGGTCGGTGTTGTGCGAGCCGGCGCGGAGGCTGCCGCTGATCGCGAGGATCCTCATCGGGCTACGCCTGCACCAGCGCGAGGTTGGCGGTGATGACGACGTCGTCGGCGAGGGCCTGGCCGCCGCCGGGGAGCTCCAGGTTCCAGTTGATCCCGTAGTCGAGTCGGTTCACGGTCGCCTCCAGGTCGAAGCCGAGCCGCTGCTGCCCGTACGCGTTCTCGAGCGGTCCCGTGACGGAGCCGGCGATCTCGACGGGGTGCGTGACGCCGCGGAGCGTCAGGTCGCCCTGGATTGAGACGCGGTCGCCCTCCCGCTCGATCGTGTTCGCGACGAAGCGGAGCTCGGGCTGCTGCTCTGCGTCGAAGAAGTCGGGGCTCTGCAGGTGGCCGGCGAGGCTCTCGTCGTCGACATCGACGCTCGCGACCTTCGCGACGCCCTCGAGGCGGCGGTCGACGAGCGCGGCGTCGAAGTCCGCGAAGGTGCCGCGGAACGTGCCGACGCCGCTGTAGCCGACGGCGAAGCCGACGCTCGAGTGGACGGGATCCAGGTTCCACGTGCCCGCCGGGATCCGGGTGGTCTGGTGGGTGGCGCTCATTGCTCTCCTCTGGTTCGGCATGTACAATTACTTGTGCCCTCAACTATAGAGAGAAAAGATTGAGTCGTCAAGTATTGCGTCCGCAAGTAATAGAGCTCGAGGCCTTCGCCAAGCTGGCGCGGGCGCACACGGTCCTCCGGCGTGAGCTCGAGGCGGAGGCATTGACCCCGCGCGGGCTGACGATGAGCGACTTCGACGCGCTCTTGAACCTCTCCCGGGCCGAGGACAATCGACTCCGGCGCGTCGACCTCGTCGAGGCGTTGATGCTGACGCCCTCCGGCGTCACCCGCCTCCTCGAGGGCCTGCAGGAGGGCGGCCTCGTCGAGAACGTCAACTGCGACGACGACGCGCGCGTCACCTGGGCTCGTCTGACGGACGAAGGCGTGGAGACGATCGAGTGCGTCGGCGCGACCTACGCGAAGCGGCTGCAGCAGCTCTTCAGCGACCGGCTCGACGAGGGCGAGGTCGCGCAGCTCTCGGAGCTGCTCGGCAAGCTTCCCGGCGTCGGCGCCGGGGACTGCGCCGCCTAGCCCGGGCTAGACGACGTACTCGTCGGCGATCGCGAGCGCGTCGTCGAGGACCGCCAGCCCCTCGTCGAGCTCCTCGCGCGTGATCGTCAGTGGCGGGCAGACCATCACCACGTTCCAGTGGGTCATCAGATAGAGGCCGGACTCGAGCGCCGCCTTCTGGAGGCGCGCGACCGGGGCGGCAGCCTCGCCGCCCGCGTTGAAGGGGACGAGCATCTCCCGGGTCTCTCGGTTCTTGACCAGCTCGAGCCCCCAGAAGAGGCCGAGCCCGCGCACGTCTCCCACGGACGGGTGCTTCGCGGCGAGCGCAGGGAGCGCCTCGGCCAGATAGGCGCCGTGATCGGCGGCGTTCTCGACGATCCCCTCCTCCTGGAACGCCTCGATCGAGGCGACGCCGGAGGCGCAGGCGAGCGGATGTCCGGAGTAGGTCAGCCCGCCGGCCAGGAAGCGGCCGCGCAGCTGATCGGCGATCGGCTCCGAGACGATCATCGCGCCGAGCGGGACGTAGCCCGAGTTGATCCCCTTCGCGACCGTGAGGATGTCTGGGACGACGTCCCAGTTGTCGCACGCGAACCACTTGCCCGTGCGCCCGAAGCCGGCCATGACCTCGTCGCAGATCAGCAGGATCCCGTGCCGGTCGCACGTCTCGCGGATCGACTGCAGGTAGCCGTCGGGCGGGACAATGATCCCGTTCGTGCCGACGACGGTCTCGAGGATGACCGCGGCGACGGTGTGCGCGCCCTCGTACTGGAGGATCTCCTCCAGGTGCGGCGCGCCGGAGCAGACCGGGCACGGATCCGGATGCCCGGCCGGGCAGCGATACGTGTAGGGGTCGAGCATGCGGACGACGCCGGGCAGACCGGGCTCAGCGTGCCAGCGGCGCGGGTCGCCGGTGAGCGTGATCGCGCCGCCCGTGGCGCCGTGATAGCTGCGGTAGCGGGCGATGATCTTGTGCCGGCCGGTGACCCAGCGCGCGACCTTGATCGCGTTCTCGTTCGCCTCCGCACCGCCGTTCGTGAAGAAGGACATCTTCAGGTTGCCCGGCGTCACGTCGGCCAGCATCCGCGCCAGTGTCGAGCGCGGCTCGGTCGCCATCGGCGGCCCGATCGTCGCCAGCTTCTCGGCCTGCTCCTTGATTGCGGCGATCACCTTCGGATGCCCGTAGCCGATCGAGACGTTGACGAGCTGGGAGGCGAAGTCGAGGTACCGGTTGCCGTCGTAGTCCCAGAAGTGGCGGCCCTCGGCGCCGGCGACCGGGATCGGGTCGATCGCGTTCTGCACCGACCAGGAGTGGAGGACGAACTCCTTCGCGTCCGCCTTGATCTGCGCACCCAGCTGGGGATTCGTCTCGATCGTGGCCATGTGTGAAGCCTACTCCGCGATCGCCTCGCCGGTCTCGAGGTCGAAGAAGTGCAGCATCCGCGTGTCGACCGAGATCTCCACCTGCTCGCCCTCGCGGGCGCTCGACTCGCGGCCGACGCGTGCGACGAAGGGCGTCCCCGAGATCGCGGGCTGCTCGAGAGCCGTATCGTCCTCGAACGCTTCGCGTACCTCGGCGGTGGCGACGCTCGGGGCGTCGACGAGGAAGTGGAGGAAGATCTCGGCGCCCATGTCTTCGCGCAGGTCGACCGTCACGGGGAGGCGCGCCGCCGTCTGCGCCTGGACGAGCGCAGCGTCCTCGAGGTCCTCGGGCCGGATTCCCAGCGCCACCGTGCGTCCGCGATACGCAGTCAGGCCGGGTCGGCCGTCGAGCGGGATCGAATATGAGCCGAAGCGCGCCTCATCGTCGTCGACCTCGGCGACGACGAGGTTCATCGCCGGCGAGCCGATGAACTCGGCGACGAAGAGGTTGACGGGACTTCGGTAGAGCGTCTGCGGGGCGTCCAGCTGCTGCAGCTCGCCCTTGCGCATGACCGCGACGCGGTCGCCGAGCGTCATCGCCTCCGACTGGTCGTGGGTGACGTAGATCGTCGTCACCGCCAGGTCGCGCTGGATCCGGGCGATCTCCGCGCGCATCTGCACCCGCAGCTTCGCGTCGAGGTTCGACAGCGGCTCGTCCATGAGGAAGGCCTGCGGCTCGCGGACGATCGCCCGTCCCATCGCCACCCGCTGGCGCTGGCCGCCGGAGAGCGTCCGCGGCTTCTTCTCGAGCACGTCCTCGAGCCCGAGCACCCTCGCCGCGCGGCGCACGCGCTGATCGATCTCCCGCTTGTCGAGGCCACGCATCTTGAGCGCGAACGCCATGTTCGCGTACGAGGTCATGTGCGGGTAGAGCGCGTAGTTCTGGAACACCATCGCCACGTCACGTTCCTTCGGCGGCAGCTCGTTCACCTCGGTGTCGCCGATGCGGATCGTGCCGTCGGTGATCTCCTCGAGTCCAGCGATCATTCGCAGCGCCGACGTCTTTCCGCAGCCGGACGGGCCCACGAAGACGACGAGCTCGCCGTCGTCGACCTCGAGGTCGAGGTCGCGGACCGCGAGCGTCCCGTCTGGGTAGACCTTCGAGACGTTCTCCAGGGCGATCTCCGCCACGGCTTGCGAAACATTATCGACCTGGACTCGTTACGATCGGCTCGTGGAGGTCGTCGCAGTCTCGCGGCGCCGGAGACGACATCTCCTCGAGGAGCGCCGCTTCCTCGCGGCAGCGCTGATTGCGCCCGCAGTGCTCTTCGTCGGCCTTCTGGTCGGTGCACCGCTGATCCTCTCGGTCTACCTCTCGCTCACGGACGCCACCGCGGGCTCGCTGACAGGCGACTTCGTCGGGTTCCGGAACTTCACCGAGCAGTGGTCGGACCCGAACTTCCGCACCGCGCTCCGCAACACGATCGTGTTCACGCTGCTCGCGAACGCGATCATCGTCGTCGGCGCCGCGATCCTCGCCCACTACCTCGTCCGGGACTTCCGCGGCAAGTGGTTCCTCCGCTTCCTCATCCTCCTGCCGTGGGCGGCGCCGGTCGCGCTTTCGACGATCGGCTTCCTCTGGATCTTCGACTCGCTCTTCTCCGTCGTGAACTGGGTGCTGATCCACCTCTCGCTCGTCGACGAGTTCAACCCGCCGCAGTGGCTCGGCGAGCCGAACAAGGCCCTCGCTGCGATCACGACCGTGCACGCCTGGCGCCTGCTGCCATTTGCGACGGTGATCATGATCGCCGGCCTCGCCTCGATTCCGAAGGAGGTCGACGACGCCGCGAAAGTCGACGGTGCCACCGGCCTGCGGAAGCTCTGGTACGTGACGCTGCCGCTGCAGCTGCCGATCGCGACGATCGCCGTCCTCTTCGGGATCGTCTTCACGGCGACCGACATGGCGGTCGTCTACATCCTCACCCGCGGCGGCCCGTTCAACTCGACGCAGATGCTGCCGATGTGGGCGTTCCAGACGGGCATCCAGGCCGGATCGCTGGGGCAGGGAGCGGCGATCGCACTCTTTCTCCTGCCCGCGCTGGCGGTCGTGACGGTGCTGATGCTCCTGTTTGCGCGAAGGGTCGAGGTGACATGAATAGACCGGAGCCCCCGTGCCGCTGACTCGGCGAGACAAGCTGATCACGTACCTGGTCGTCGGGCCGTTCGCGATCGTGCTCGCCTTCCCGTTCTACTGGATGCTCCAGACCTCGCTGAAGTCTGACCTCGACCTCTACAACGTCGAGAACGTCCCGTTCGGCTTCGGCGACGGTTCGCCGACCCTAGACAACTACCGCTTCCTCTTCGAGGACACGCAGTACGCGCGCTGGCTGCTGAACACCGTGCTGGTCGCCCTCGCCGTCGTGCTGATCACGCTCGTGATCGCGATGCCGGCCGGCTATGCGCTGGCGCGCCTCTCCGGTGGCTGGGGGCAGACCCTCGGCGTCGGCATCTTCCTCGTCTACCTCGTCCCGCCGACGCTCCTCTTCCTGCCGTTGTCGCGCGTGATCGCGGAGCTCGGCCTCCAGGACCGGCTCGCGTCTCTGGTCGTCGTCTACCCGGGCTTCACGATCCCCTTCGCCACCTGGCTCATGATGGGGTTCTTCAAATCGATCCCGCGTGAGCTCGAGGACGCCGCGCTCGTCGACGGCGCCTCGCGCCTGAAGACGCTCGTGCGGATCGTCCTACCGATCTCGCTGCCCGGCATCCTCACCGTCGTCATCTTCACGTTCGCGCTCTGCGTGAACGAGTTCGTCTATGCGATCGCGTTCATCACCGCGTCGGACAGCAAGGTCGTCTCGACCGGCATCTACACCGAGCTGATCCGCGGCGACGTCTTCTACTGGGGCGCGCTGATGGCCGCGACCCTGATTCCGGCGATCCCGCTGGCGCTGCTCTACAACACGTTCCTCGACCGCTTCATCGCCGGCTTCACCGGCGGGGCGTTCCGTTGACCAGTCGTCCGCACAGAGGAAAGGAGCCTGCAATGGCGGACACACCGCAGGACGTCGAACGGACAACCAGGCGTGAGGTGCTGCGTCGTGCGGGTGTTGGCGGCCTGCTGATCGTCTACGGCGGCGCGCTGCCGAAGACGTCGGCCGCCGGAGTCCCGAAGTACCGGCACAAGGAGCTCGCCGGCACGCTCCGGATCATTCAGTGGAGCCACTTCGTCCCCGCGTACGACAAGTGGTTCGACGACATCTACGTCAAGCGCTGGGGGCAGGCCAACGACACCGAGGTCGTCGTCGACCACATCAACCAGGCTGACATCCCCGCGCGGGCGGCGGCGGAGGTTGCGGCGCAGCGCGGCCACGATCTCTTCTTCTTCCTCTCGCCGCCGGCGGCGTACGAGGACCAGGTGCTCGACCATTCGGACATCGTCCAGGAGGTCACGAAGAAGCGCGGGAAGATGAAGAACGTCGCCTTCAAGGCGACCTACAACCCGAAGACGAAGAAGTATTTCGCCTTCTCCGACAACTATGTCCCCGACCCCGTCAACTACCGCACCGACCTCTGGGGCGAGGCGGGGTTCAGGCCGACCTCGTGGGACAACGTTTTCAAGGCGGCGCCGAAGCTGCGTGCAATGGGCCATCCGATCGGGATCGGGATGTCGAACGAGATCGACTCGAACATGGCCCTGATGGCGATGATGATGTGCTTCGGCTCATTCATCCAGAACAAGGAGCAGCGGGTCGTCCTCAACTCCAAGGGGACAGTCGAGGCCCTCAAGTTCGCGCGGGAGCTCTACCGGCAGGGGATGTCGAACGAGATCTTCGCCTGGACCGCTTCTTCGAACAACCAGGCGATGGTGGCGGGACGCCTTTCGATGGCGATGAACGCGATCTCGATCACGCGCACGGCCGAGGGGACGAACCCCGACCTTGCGGCGAAGATCTCACTGCTCCCAATCCCGAGCGGCCCGAACGGGCGCCTCGGCCTCGAGCACGTGATGGGCGCCTACGTGATCTGGAAGTTCGCCAGCAACAAGGCGGCGGCGAAGAAGTTCCTCGTCGACCTCGAGACGAAGTACATCGGCGCCTTCGAGAACTCGAAGTTCTACAACTTCCCGTCCTGGCCGGCCTCGGTCCCCAACATCGACCGCCGGGTCGCGCGCGACCCCGTCGCGAAGCCGCCCGGGAAGTACAAGGTGCTGGCCGAGATCGCGGAGAAATACACGCTCAACCCCGGCTGGCCGGGGAATACCAACGCGGCCATCGACGAGATCTTCAACAAGTTCTTGATCCCGCAGATGTTCGCCGAGGTGGCCCAGGGCAAGCGGACGCCGGAGGAGGCGGCGCGAGTCTACGACCGCTCCTTCCGCGGCATCTTCCAGCGCTGGCGCAACCGGGGGAAGATCTAGCCGTTTGCGGGCTGCGCTGATCACCGAGCTCGGGCGCCCGCCGCAGGTGGGCGAGGCGCCCGAGCGGGACGGTGAGACGCTCGAGGTCCTCGCGGCGCCGATCAATCCGATCGACGTCGCGGTGGCAGCGGGCAGGTTCTACGGCGGTCATCCGCCGCTGCCGTACGTGCCCGGCTGCGAGTGTGTCGGCCGCGACTCGTCGGGACGCGTGGTCTGGACGTTCGGCGGTGGGCTCGGCGTCGCCCACAACGGGACGATGGGCGAGCGCTCGTCCGCCGGCGCGGTCGTGGCGGACGTGCCTGCGGGAGCCGACCCGGCGGTGGCCGCCGCGCTCGGGATCGCCGGCCTGGCCGGCTTTATGCCCCTGGTGTGGCGGGCGCCGGTGCGTGAGGACGACCGCGTGCTCGTGCTTGGCGCGACCGGCGTCGTCGGGCACGTCGCGCTGCAGACGGCGAAGCTGCTCGGGGCGGCGCACGTCGTGGCCGTCGGCCGCGACCAGACCCGGCTCGAGCGTGCTCTCGAGCTCGGCGCCGACGAGGCCGTGCCACTCGACGGCGACTTCGGCGAGCCGACCTACGTCGTCGACCCGCTCTGGGGCGAGCCGCTGGAACGGGCCGTTCAGGCGGCCGCGCCTGGCGCGAGGATCGTCCACATCGGGCAGTCGGCCGGGACGACGGCGACGCTTGCGTCCGCCGACGTGCGCGGAAAGCAGCTCGAGGTCTACGGCTTCTCGACCTTCGCCGTTCCCCCGGACGCGCTCGCGGCGCACTACCGGATGCTCGTCGGGCACGCCGTCGCAGGGCGCATTGAGCTCGAGGTCGAGCGGTACCGGCTCGACGAGGTCGGCGCTGCGTGGCAGGGTCGCGGCAAGCGGGTCGTGTTGCTCTAGCGCTGCCGGTCGAGCCGCGTCAGGGCGAGGCCTTCGGCGACCCGGCGCACGCGCACGAGGCCCTTCGCGGTCGCCGTGACGCGGCCGCCGGCCAGGTAGACGGAGCGAACGGCGCCGCCGCCGCGAGGCCGCTTGACGACGCGGATCGAGACGCGCGGCGACGGCGAGAGCCGGTGCTCGACCCAGAGCGTCCCCGCCCGCGTGCGCACGATCAGTGCCTGAGCGCCGTCCGAGTCGCGGTCCACGGGGCCGACCGCGTACGTGCCGCTCGCCGAGACGCGCCGCGCGGCGTTCAGCCAGCCGAGCTGCGCCTTCTCCCAGGCGTTGAAGTCCGGCCCGCCCTGGCCCATCACGCTGTCGGGGTCGCCGTACTCGCGAATCGTGCAGGACGCGCACCGCGCGCTGCTCGCGTGCGGCAGCCGGAACGTGTGGCCGAGCTCGTGGACGAGCCCGCCGATGTCTCCGGCGAGGAGGACGTCACGTCCCGAGCCGAGCCCGCCGCTGCCGCAGACCCGGTCGGGGAAGACGTAGACGAAGCGGTCGTAGGCGGCGAGGTCGTAGCCGAGGCGGGCCGCCGCCGCACGGGCTGAACGCGCGACCGCGCCGAGGCCGGCGTCCTCGTCCGCGCCGGCGAAGCAGCTCGGCGGCACGATGTACCCCGTGACGACGGGCGTGATCGTGCCGCCGATCGACGCCCGGCCGAACGAGGCTCTCGCGTAGAACGCATGCGCGTCGGCGAGCGCCGCCCGGAGCTCCTGCTCCGCGGGAACGGGCGGGCCCCACGTCAGCGGCACGACGAGGACGCGGAGCTCACCCACGGCCGCGTTCGCCGGGCCGGCGAGCAGGCCGAGTGCGAGGCACGCGATCGCGGTCACCCTCCGCATGGGAGAAGGGTAGTACCCTGTTCGCGAGCGTCTAGGAGGACACGATGACCGAGCTGGCGACCCCGCCCACCGAGCAGCAGCAGGGAATCACCCGGATCAGCCACTGGATCGGCGGCACGTCCGTCGCAGGGGCATCGGGCCGTACCGGGCCCGTGTTCAACCCGGCGCTGGGGCAGCAGTCGGGCGAGGTCGATCTCGCGACGGTGGAAGAGGTCGGCGCCGCGGTCGCCGCCGCGAAGGCGGCGTTCCCCGCCTGGCGCGCGACCTCGCTGGCCAAGCGCGCCGAGCTGCTCTTCCGGATTCGCGAACTCGTGCACGAGCGCCGCGAGGAGATGGCCCGGATCCTCACCGCCGAGCACGGCAAGGTCCTCTCCGACGCGATGGGCGAGGTCACCCGCGGGCTCGAGGTGATCGAGTTCGCCTGCGGGATCCCGCACCTGCTCAAGGGCGGCATGTCCGAGCAGGCCTCGACGGGGATCGACGTCTACTCGATTCGGCAGCCGCTCGGCGTCGTCGCCGGGATCACGCCGTTCAACTTCCCCGCCATGGTCCCGATGTGGATGTGGGCGCCGGCGCTCGCGTGCGGGAACACGTTCGTCCTGAAGCCGTCCGAGAAGGATCCGTCCGCCTCGATCTGGACGGCCGAGCTGCTCAAGGAGGCAGGTCTGCCCGACGGCGTCTTCAACGTCGTCCACGGCGACAAGGTCGCGGTCGACGCGATCCTCGAGCACCCGGACGTCACCGCGGTCAGCTTCGTCGGCTCGACGCCGATCGCCCGTTACATCTACGAGACGGGCACGAAGCACGGCAAGCGCGTGCAGGCGCTCGGTGGGGCGAAGAACCACATGATCGTGCTTCCCGACGCCGACATCGACATGGCGGCCGACGCAGCCGTCAGCGCCGCCTACGGCTCGGCCGGCGAGCGTTGCATGGCGATCTCGCAGGTGGTCGCCGTCGGCGATGCTGGCGACAGACTCGTCGACGCGATCAAGCTCCGCCTGCCGAAGATCAAGGTCGGCAACGGCCTCGAGGACGGCGTCGAGATGGGCCCGCTCGTCACGCGCGAGCACCGGGACAAGGTCGCCTCGTACATCGAGGGCGGCGCCGAGCAGGGTGCGACCGTGGTCGTCGACGGCCGTGAGACGGCACCCGAGGGCGACGGCTTCTTCCTCGGCGTGACGCTGCTCGACGACGTTACGCCCGAGATGGACGCCTACAAGGACGAGATCTTCGGCCCGGTGCTCGGTGTCACGCGCGTCGCGACGTACGACGAGGCGGTCCAGCTCGTGAACGAGAACCCGTACGGGAACGGCACCGCGATCTTCACGCGCGACGGCGGCGCGGCGCGGCAGTTCCAGTTCGAGGTCGAGGCAGGCATGGTCGGGATCAACGTGCCGATCCCGGTCCCGGTCGCCTACTACTCGTTCGGCGGCTGGAAGGCGAGCCTCTTCGGCGACACGCACATCTACGGGCCCGAGGGGATCAACTTCTACACCCGCGGCAAGGTCGTCACGTCGCGCTGGCCGGACCCGCACGGGTCGCGGGTCGACCTGGGCTTCCCGCAGACCCGCTAGCCCCGGTCCGATGCCGCAGGGAAGCGGCTCCGAGGACGAGCTGGCCGGGCTCGTGCGGCTGCAGGCCGAAGCCGCCTCGGCGTTCATGCGCGGGGACATGACGAGATACCTCGAGCTGATCAAGCACGCCGACGACTACACGCTCATGGCGCCGTTCGGCGGTCCGCCCAGGCACGGCTTCGACGAGTCGTCCGAGTACAAGGCAGAGCTGGAGCGCTACTTCGCGGACGGCGAGGCGGAACTGGAGCTCGTGCAGTCGTACGCCTCGGGCGAGCTGGCGGTTCTGGTCGTGATCGAACGGCAGCACGGTCGGGTCGGCGGCCTGCCCGACCAGGACTGGTCGTTGCGCGTCACGCTGGTCTTCCGCCGGGAGTGCTCGGAGTGGCAGCTCGTGCACCGGCACGCGGACCCGCTGCTGAAGGGGATCAGCCTGGAGCAGGCGGCCGCGATCGCCCGCGGCTGACGGCCCCGCGGCGACGTCGAGGGTCTAGGCGATCTCGAACCGGACCTGCCGCTTCGCGACATCCGCCAGGATGAGGCGGACGCGGACTCGCTCGCCCAGCGGCAGCTCGCCCTCGCAGTGGGCGGTGACGGCCGGGTCCGTGAGCTGCACGGTGCCGCCGGCGTCGTCGTGCTCGTCCAGCTCGACGACGATGGCGTCGAACGTCTCGCCGACCCGGTCCCCCAGCACCGCGGCCTCGACGGTGGAGATCACCCCCGCTTCGTACTGCTGGGCGCGGCGGTTCGACGCCTCCATCTGCTCCGGTAGCTGCGGAAGCGCGGCGCGGACCCAGTCCGGGACACGCTTCCCTGCGTTGACGGCGAGACAGGCCTCGCCGACGTACCGGTCGACGAGGCGCCGCAGCGGCGCGGTTGCGTGGGCATACGGCGCGCCCACGCCGGCGTGCGTCGGCCGGCTCGGTACCTCGTCGTCGAAGGCCGCGTAGCCCGAGCCTCGGAGCAGGACCGTCGACTCGGCGAGGAACGCGGCGTGCTCGGGACGCGCAGGATCGAGCGTCCGGATCAGCGCCGCGTAGCCGACATCGTGCGGCCAATCGATCCCGAGCGCTTTCGCCGTGCGCCGCAGCCTCCCGACGGCTCCAGGGTCGGCCTCGGGCAGCGTCCGCAGCAGCCCCACCTTCGCGTCCAGCATCAGCTCGGCCGCGGCCTGGCCGGTCATCAGCGAGATCTGCGCATTCCAGCCCTCGACCGGGAGCGGAGCTCTGAACGCGAGCGCGTAGCCGTCGGGGCCGTCCACGACCTCCTGCTCGGGGATCCGGAGGTCGATCCCGCCCTGTTGCTCCTCCCGCTCCTGCCGGAGCAGCCCCACCTCCCGGAGCAGCTGCAGCGGCTCGGATGCGCTGCCGTCGTCGAGCGAGCGTTGCACGCCGGCGTAGTCGAGCTTCTCCCGGCTGCGCACGAGCGCACGCCGGAGGTCGACGTCGACGCCCTCACCGCCCGCGTCGACAAGCATCGTCCAGACGAGTGCCGGCCGCGTCGCGTCGGGGAGGAGGCTGCCCGCGTCCTCGGAGAGCTCCGGCGGGTAGAGCCGTGCGTTCTCGTCGGGTGCGTAGAGCGTCTGGCCGCGGGCATGCGCCTCGAGATCCATCGGCCCGCCCGGCTCGACGAACGCTCCGACGTCCGCGATCGCATACCGGACCCGGTAGCCCCCCTCGCGGCGTTCGAGGTGGAGCGCCTGGTCGAGATCCATCGATTCGGGCGGGTCGATCGTGACGAAGGGAATCTCCGTCTCGTCGGCGTCGGGCAGGCGTGGCGAGCGGACGGCCCGCTCGGCGTCGGCGAGCACGGGCTCCGGGAAGCCGAGCGAGACGTCGAGGCTCTCGCGCAACTCGGCGAGCGACGCCGCAATGGCGGCGGAGTCGGGCGAGACGCGAACACGTCGGAATGGCACAGGGCGGCAGGGTAGTGATCGGCGCTTTCCTCGGACGCACTTGCCGAATAGGATGCGCCGCATGGGCCGGTACGTCATCGAGCGGAATTTCGGCGCGATCAGCGACGACGACATGCTTGCGGCAGCCGTCAAGTCGGACGCGGTCGCGTCCGAGCGCTTCCCGGAGATCGTCTGGGAGCACAGCCACATCGTGGTCGGAGACGACGGCGAGGTGCTCACGTTCTGCGTCTACGGCGCCCCGAGCGAGGAGATGATCCGCGAGCACGCGCTCGCGTTCGGGTCTCACACGATCACCCGGATCTACGAGCTGCTGGACGACGTCACGCCGGCCGAGATCCGCCGCCGTGCGGCGAATCAGCCCGTCTCCTAGCGTTTCCTAGCCCTGCGGGTCGACGAGCGCGTGCGTCAGGCGCGCGTAGGCAACTGCGCGCGTGCGCATGAGCCGGCGCCGGCGTTCGACGTCCGCCTCGTCGAGGACCGCGAGCGCGCGGGTCAGCAGGGTGACGACCTGCTCCCATGCGTCCCGCTCGCCGGCCCAGGACGCGGCCTGCTCGGCCAGCTCGACCGCCCGCTCGCGGTCGGCGGGCCCGGCCGCGACGCAGAGGTGGACGGCGATCTCGCCGAGCACGGGGCCGGGCTCGAGACCGTAGACCCGCTCGAGCGCAATCGCCGCGCGGCGGTGAAGGTCCGCCCGCCGGCTCACACTGATGCCGCCGTAGATCGCGTCGCGGGTGAGTGTGTGAGCGAACCGGTAGCGCCCGCCGGCGCCGTCCTCGAGCAGGCCGGCCGCCGTCGCCTCGTCGAGCGCGTCGAGCACGCCGTCCGACCCGTCGAAGTGCTCGAGCACCGCCAGGTCGAAGGACTCGCCCAGGATTGCAGCCCGTCGCAGCGCCTCTGCGCTCTCGGGAGAGAGACGGGCGACGCGCGCGAGTACGACGTCGCTGACGCTCTCCGGCACGCCCCCGGCCGCGTCTCGCCGCTCCGCCAGATGGCGTGCGAGCTCGCGGACGAAGAACGGGTTGCCGTCGGTGCGGTCGTGGATCCTGCGCGCGTCGGCGGCGCCCTCGAGCAGCGCGCCGACCTCGTCGACCGTGAGACCCTCGACGGCGATGCGCTCGACGTCGCAGTCGCGACGCAGGTCGGCGATCGCCGCGAGCAGCGGCGTCCCGACCGCGTCCGCGTCACGATAGGCGCCGAGGACGAGCAGCCTGTCGCCCGCGGCTCCGCGCGCAACGCGGGCGAGCAGCGCCAGGGTGTTGCGGTCGGCCAGGTGCAGGTCGTCGAGTGCGAGCACGAGCGGCCCGGATGCGGCCGCCGAGGTCAGATACGCCTCGATCTCCTCCCGCTCGGGCGCCTTGCCGCCGATCGCCTCCGAAAAGGGGGCGTAGGGGACGAGCGACTGCTCCTCGCAGGCGCCGTAGAGCACCGTCGCGCCCGAGGCGCCCGCTTCCGCCGCGAAGCGCGCCGCCAGCCGCGACTTGCCGATTCCGGCCTCACCCGCCAGCAGGACGACCTGAGCGGGGCCGCCGCCGGTGGCGACGCGGCGCCAGGCCGCGTCGATGCGGGCCAGCTCCGTGCTGCGGCCGACGAATGTCGCCCGATCGGCGCGGAGCAGGCGAACCGGGAACGACGCCGGCGCGGCGGAGACGCCTTCGCGGAGCTCGTCGGCAAGCTGCTGCGTCTCGTGCGAGGGCCCAGTGCGCAGCCGCGTGACGAGACGGGTGCGAAGCTCGGTGTACTCGGCGAGCGCGGCACCCCGGTCGCCGGCGGCGTCGAGCCTGCGCATCAGAGCGCGGTGGATCTCCTCGGAGAGCGGCTCGAGCGCCGCCTGCCGCCTCGTCAGTGCGACGGCGCGGCGGAGGTCGCCCTCCCGGGCGGCCGCCGCGGCGAGCTCCTCGAGCAGCGCGACGAGCCGCTCGCGGTGCTCGTCCTGCGCAGCCAGCGCCCACTCCTCCTCGAGGCCGGGGAGAAGATCGCCGTTGCAGAGCGCCAGGGCCTCCTCAGGCCGTCCCTCCGCCCGGAGTCGGTCGGCCTCGAGCACGTCGACCCAGGTGCCCGGCGCCAGGCCGACGCGGTCGCGCGTGGCGACGAGCGCCTCCTCGCCGAGCGAGCGGCGGAGCGTCCAGAGCGCGCTGCGGAGACTGGCGCGAGCGCTTTCGTCGAGCACGTCGGGCCAGAAGACCGACGCGACGGCCGGCCGCGGCTGCAGGCCGGGGCGCAGCGCGAGCCACGCCAGCAACGCGCGCGGCCGCCCCGCCGGAAGCGAACGGCTCTCGCCGGCGACCTCCGCGGCGATATCGCCCACGAGTCGGAGCCGCAGCATCGTCAAAGCGTAACCCGCCCGGTTTGACGGTTCCTTGACGGTCGCAGTGACGGAGTGCTGACGCGCCCTTTCGAGGATGCGGGAGATCCGTTCAACGACCGCACGGAGGTGCACATGGATCTGTACGTGATTCTCCGCCGGGACGGCTGGCGCTCCGCCGACGAGCTCGAGCTGGCTGCGGCCCGCTCGACCGCGGCGGGCGAGCGCATGCCCGACGACATCCGCTGGATCCGCAGTTACGTGCTCGAGGAGGGCGAGGCCCTGGGGACGGTCTGCATCTACCAGGCGTCGAGCCCGGAAGCGATCCACGCCCACGCCGACGCAGCCGGCCTGCCCGTGACCGAGGTGATCAAGGTGGCCGACACCGTGATCGTCCGCCCCGACCCGGTTCCCGCTACGACCTAGAGAGAAGGGAGCACGACCGATGAAGAAGCGCGCATTGATCCCGGCTTTCGCCGTCCTGCCCCTGCTGGCGGTCGTCGGCGCTGCGATCGCGGCCGGCGCGTTCGACGGCCCGAAGAACTCGACGGCGCGGTTCCACGACTTCGAGCAGGCGAAGCAGGCCGGCTACACGGTCACGGTGTTCGACAAGGCGGGTCTCCAGTGCATCGCGCAGCCGGGCGAGGGCGCGATGGGGATCCACCTGCTCAACCCAGCTCTGCTCGACGGCGAGATCGACGCCGACGAGCCGGAGCTGCTGGTCTACGAGCGGCGGAACGACGGCTCGATGAAGCTCGTCGCGCTCGAGTACCTGATCTTCCAGTCCGCGTCGAACGGCAGGCCGTCCCTGTTCGGCCAGCAGTTCGACGAGATCAAGGCCGACAACCGCTACGGGATCCCGGCGTCGTGGGCGCTGCACGCCTGGATCTGGAAGCCGAATCCCAGCGGGATGCTCTACGCCTGGAACCCGCGGGTCGACTGCGGTCCGGGGGCGGGGTCCTGAGCCTCGGCTAGCGCCAGGCCAGACGGGCGGCCGACTGCGGCAGCGTCACGCTGCGCAGTCCGCCGCCCGTTCGGTCGTAGCGCTCGAGGCTTGCAACGTCGACGACCTCGACGGCGAACGGCGTCGCGAGCGCGAGCAGGCGCTCGTCGGGCGACCAGGCGAAGTCGCGCGCGTTGCGCAGGTGTTGCGGCAGGCTCAGCTGCGACCCGTCCGGCCGCAGGATCACGTCCGGGGTCTGCGTCACGTAGCTCCCTCGAGGGCTGGACGCCAGGCGGCCGCCCGTGAGCCTGAAGTACTGGGGCGTCCGCTCGAGCCGGCCGTCGTCGAAGAACGCGATCGCCCCGAGCGGCCCGAGCCCCTCGAATCGGCCGCCGAGCCGGATCGAGATGCTCACAGCGGCGCGCGTGTCCGAGAGCCACGCAATCCCGTCCACGAGCGCACGCAGCCGGGCCGGGCGGTCGGGAACGGTCGGGTGCCGCAGGGCCGCACGCTCGAGCTCCGCTTTGGCGATCAGCGTCTCGGCGCACCGGCGCTCGGCGCGGCACGGCCGGTAGGTCACGACCTCGTCCCCGTAGGCGGCCGTGATCGTGCCGTCCGGCCGCCACGCCGGAGCGCACCCCGGCAGCCGCTGTGGCTCACGCGTCGCGGGGAGGGTCAGCTCGACGTTGTCCTCGAAGCACCGGGCTTTCGCCTCTCCGTCCGGCGACTCGACGGCGGGCTGCCCGCATTCGTCGCTGCGGTCACGTGTGAGCGACGGCAGCGTGAACCGCTCCTCGCCGCAACGCTCGCCCGAGAGGATCAGCTCGCCCCGCGCGCCGAGCTGCCGGAGCGCTGCGGCGGCACCGGCGTGCGGCTCCTCCTCCGTCGTCGCGGCCGGCGCAGGGTCGTCGTCGCGCCGGATGCCGTCGACGACAGCCGCGGCCGCCACGGCCACCGCGACCGCCGTCGCCAGGACCCCGAGCTTGTTTACCCGGCGACCTCAGCCGGCGCCGGCGCGAGTTTCTCGCCGAACCGCGCACGCGGCACGAACTGGCCGATGCCCGGCTTGGCGACGACCTCGCCGCCGTCCACGATCACGTTCCCGCGCAGGAGCACCGTCTCGATGTCGCCGACGACCTCGGTGCCCTCGTAGAGGTTGTAGTCGGTCTTCGACTGCTGGTTCGCGGCGGTGATCAGATGCCGCTTCTCGGGATCGAAGACGACGAGGTCGGCGTCCGAGCCGACCGCAACCGTCCCCTTCCGCGGGTAGAGGCCGAAGAGCTTCGCCGGGTTCGTCGAGAGCACCTCGACCATCCGGTTCAGCCCGATCCGCCCTTCGCGGACGCCGAAGTGGTGGATCATGTGCAGCCGGTTCTCGAGGCCGGGGCCGCCGTTCGGGATCTTCGAGAAGTCGTCGCGGCCGAGTGCCTTCTGCTCACCCCAGCTGAAGGCGCAGTGGTCGGTCGAGATTACGCTGAGGACGTCCGTGCGCACGGCGTTCCAGAGGACGTCCTGGTTGGCCTTGTCGCGCGGCGGCGGCGTGTAGACGTACTTCGCGCCCTCGAAGTCCGGCTGCTCGAGGTGCGTGTAGTCGATGAAGAAGTACTGCGTGCACGTCTCGCCCCAGACGTTCCAGCCCTTCTCGCGCGCGAGCTCGATCGGCTCGACCGCCTCCTTGCAGGAGACGTGGACGACGTAGAGCGCACAGCCGGCCACGCGGGCCAGCTGGATCGCGCGGTTCGTCGCCTCGCCCTCCGTCTCGGGCGGGCGCGTGAGCGCGTGGTACTTGGGCTCGGTCTTCCCTTCCGCGAGCGCCTGCTTCACGAGCACGTCGATCGCGTCGCCGTTCTCGGCGTGCACCATCACGAGCGCACCCGTCTCGGCCGCGACCTCCATCGTCTTGAAGAGCGTCTCGTCGTCGACCATCAGCGCGCCCTTGTAGGCCATGAAGAGCTTGTAGGACGTGATCCCCTGGTCGGGCAGCGACGCGAGCTCCTCGAGCGAGCCGCCGTCCTTCAGGTCGGTGACGGCGATGTGGTAGCCCATGTCGATCAGCTGCTTGCCCTCGGCCTTCGACTTC
>Ga0190270_10000296_pt1 | contig 21262 bp, 18 predicted proteins | sample Popmic320T_FD_133748 | JGI IMG/M metagenome (GOLD analysis project Ga0190270, IMG submission 133748) | Populus adjacent soil microbial communities from riparian zone of Weber River, Utah, USA - 320 T | ecosystem: Environmental > Terrestrial > Soil > Riparian zone | place: USA: Utah | collected...
CGCCTAAATCGGGCGATCTCTTGTAGAATCTGCGCCATCTTGCAGTTTTGCGCGTAGGGGCGGGTATCCCCCGCCCAACCGCCTCGATCACGAATGCGGGCGGGGAATACCCGCCCCTACGAGCGCGGCGCTGCTCCAATCTTGCGTGGTCTGATTTAACGAAAGTCACAATTCAATAGGCAAAGCGAGACACGACATGAATCTAACACTCCGCCTGCAACTATCACTGATGATGTTCATCCAGTTCTTCGTCTGGGGCGCGTGGTACGTGACGGGGCCGAATTACCTGGGCACAATCGGCTTCACCGCCACAGACTTCGGCTGGACTTACGCGGTCGGGCCGATCGCCGGAATGATTTCGCCCTTTTTCGTCGGAATGATCGCCGATCGATTCTTCCCGGCGCAGCGCGTGTTCGGCGTAATGCACATTCTGGGCGCGGCGATAATGCTCTTCGCCACGACAATGATGAAGGCGCAGAACCCGTCGCCCGACTCGATCAACATCGTCTTCTTCGGTTACCAGCTCACCTATTTTCCCACGCTTGCTCTGGCCAATACGCTGGCGATGAAAAACATGTCGAATCCCGAGAAGGATTTTCCCGGCATCCGCGTGCTGGGCACCATCGGCTGGATTGCGGCGGGGCTTGCGCTGACCATGTTTGGATGGGAAAAGGGCGTCGAGATGTTTTACCTGACGGCCGGGGCCTCGCTCCTGCTCGGCCTCTACAGTTTCACGCTGCCGCACACGCCGCCGGTCAAGGAGGGCAAGGTCACGGCGCGGCAGGTACTCGGCCTCGACGCTTTCGTGCTCTTCAAAGACCGCAACTATCTGATCTTCATGCTTTCATCTATGCTGATCTGCATACCGCTGGCGTTCTACTATCAGATCACCAGCCGCATCGTTGAAATGACCGGTCTGCCGATAGGCCAGACTATGTCATACGGCCAGATGTCGGAGATTTTCTTCATGCTCGTGATGCCGTTCTTCTTCGCGCGGCTGGGCGTGAAATGGATGCTGGCCGTGGGTATGCTCGCGTGGGTCACGCGTTACGCGCTCTTCTCGCTGGGCGCGCCCGATGAAATCCGCTGGATGATCATCGGAGGCATCGTGCTGCATGGCATCTGCTACGACTTCTTCTTTGTGACCGGGCAGATTTACACCGACCAGGCCGCGCCACGACAGATTCGCGCGCAGGCTCAGGGCATGCTCGTGCTCTTCACGCTCGGCTTGGGAATGGCCGTCGGCGCGTGGGTGGCGGGGCAGATCGAGGCGCAGCACACGCCTAAGGCGTCCGTGTGGATCGCGCAGGTCTTCCCAGACAAGGCCGAAAGCGTTCGGGCGATCGAAACGCGCTTGGAGAGCAGTCCCGATGAAGGAAAAGCTAAGATTCAAGAGGAATTGTCTCAGGCCGTAAAAACCATTCGCGACAGCGCAAACGCGGAGCAGCAGACTGCGCTGCGAACGGCGGAATTGAAATCCATCGAATGGAAGCCGCTATGGGCAAAGCCGGCCATCTTCGCGGCGGTGATCCTGGCCCTGTTCGTCCTGTTCTTCAAAAATAATAGGGCGGCAGTTTCGGACAAAAAGGCCGCAGTCTACGCCGACTGAAGAGCGACGGGGCGACGGGGCGACAATGCGACGGGGCGAATGGGAGAAGGGAGTCAGCGCTTTCCATCCCCGTCGCCCCGTCGCCCCGTCGCTGCATTCCCTCAGGATAAGCCGCGGATCGAGATCAGCATATTCTTTAAACTGCTCGTCGCGTCGATCACCGCCGTGGGTTCGTAGCCGCAATGGACCATGCAATCGCGGCAGCGGGGGTTGCCGCTCTTGTGGCCGTACTTCTCCCACTCGGTCGTCTCGATAAGTTCCTTGAACGACTTCGCGTAGCCGTCGTTGAGCAGGTAGCATGGCTTCTGCCAGCCAAAAACGTTGTAATTCGGGTTGCCCCACGGCGTGCATTCGTAATCGACCTCGCCCATCAGGAATTTCAGGAAGAAGACCGACTGGTTGAACTGCCACCGTTTGCCGCGCGGAGTCCGCAGCGGGCCGAGAATCTCTTTGAAAAGCTTTTTGGTATGCTCGCGCTTAAGGAAGTGATCCTGATCGGGCGCCCAGGCGTAACTGTAACCCGGCGAGATCGTCATCCCGTCCACGCCCAGATCCATCACTGTGTCGAACATCTGGTGAAACTCTTTCGGGTCTTCGCCCTCAAAAACCGTCGTGTTGGTGTTGACGCGGAAGCCGCGCGCCTTGGCCGCCTTGATCGCGCTGACCGCCTTGTCGAACGTGCCTTCGCGGTCGACGCATTTGTCGTGGGTTTCGCGCAGGCCGTCGAGGTGGACGTTAAACGTCAGGTAAGGCGACGGTGCGAACCTGTCGAGATTCTTTTCGAGCAGGATGGCGTTGGTGCAGAGATAAACGAACTTTTTGCGCTCGATCATCCCTTTCGCGATCACATCGATTTCCGGGTGCATCAGCGGCTCGCCGCCCGCGATCACGACGACCGGCGCCCCGCATTCTTCCGCCGCGCGGAAGGCGTCTTCCGGCGGCATGTTCTTCTTCAGAATGTCGCCGGGGTATTGAATCTTCCCGCAGCCGACGCAGGCCAGATTGCAGCGGAAAAGCGGCTCCAGCATTAAGACCAGAGGATAACGTTTATTGCCTTTCAGTTTTTGTTTAAAGATGTATGCGCCCACGGCCAACGCCTGGCGCAGAGTGATAGCCATTGCTTCTTTCTTTCCTCCTGAAATTGATCAGTACCGCGAGCGGTAGCGAGCGTGGCTCCGACGAGAGGCGCATCGTCGGAGCCACGCTCGCTACCGCTCGCGGTACTGACTCGACTTTTTGGAAAATTGAATTGTTGAGAAATGAGCGGTCATTTACCTCGCCGTCCGTGTCCGCCCGCGGAAAAAAGCGAACGGTGAAAGAACGTAACGCATAGTCTCGCTCTTTCACCGCTTCAGTTCAACCTTTTTCAGCCCTGGAACGCCGCCGATTCATTTTTGCTTCTTCGCTTTTTCCTTGGTCGCTTTTGCGGGCTGTTTGCCGTCCTGCGTCACTGGCTGCGGGGCGACGGCGACCGGTTCGGCCGGCTTCACCGCGTTCGGGGGCAGCGGTTTGCGCGGCAGTTTCTCGTCGCGCATAGCGGCGTTATAAACGAACGCGGCGATGATCACTGACGCCTGCTTCATGTCTTCGGCCTGGATGCGGTCGTAAACGTCCATGTTCGAGTGGTGGGTGCGCGTGTCGTACTCGATCTCGTCCTGGATGAACTGGAAGCCGGGCAATCCGGCCGCGTCGAATGAGAGGTGATCGGTGCCGCCGGTGTTTCTGCTGGTCAGCGTCGCCGCCCCCAGGTCGCGGAAGGGTTCGAGCCACGCGCGAAAGATCGGGCGCACGGCCTCGTTGCCCTGCAGATAGACGCCGCGAATCTTGCCCGTCCCGTTATCGAGGTTGAAATAGGCCGAGAACTTCTCGTGAGCCGGTTTGAGCGTGATCGGCGTCTGTTGCCCCTGCCCCTGTTGCCCCTGCCCCTGTTGCCCCTGCCCCTGTTGCCCCTGTTGTCCCTGCGACCCCGCCGGAGGCCCCGAAGCCTGGCGCGCAGCGTAATGCTTGTCGACGTGGGCGCGCGAGCCGATCAGCCCCTGCTCTTCGCCGCCCCATAACCCGATGCGGACCGTCCGGCGCGGTTTGACGCCGAGCGACTGAAGGATGCGAATGACCTCCATCGCTACAGCTGATCCCGCGCCGTTGTCCGTGGCGCCGGTTCCCGAATGCCACGAATCGAAATGGCCCCCGACCATCACGATCTCGTCTTTGAGGTCGGAGCCGGGGATTTCGGCGATCACGTTGTATCCCATCAAATCCTGGTCATGAAATTTCGCGGCGATCTGAATTTCGAGTTCGACCGGGACGCCTTTGGTCACCATCCGCACGATGCGGTTGTAATGCTCGGCGGCGAGCGACGCCTGCGGGATCAGCTTTGCGTCAGGAGACCACGGCCTGGCCCGGCGGTCGAATGAGGCGTCGACAGGCGCGGGCATCGCAGCCGATTGGACGAAGATCGTCCCCCCGTCGCCGCGTCCGACGTCGAGCGCGACGGCGGCGCCTTCGTCATAAATCATCTGCCACTTCCTTCCCGTCAACACCCCTGCAGCGCGCCGCTCGTCGATCGCCGCGCGCTGTTCGGGGCTGAGCGCGTCGCGGTTGAAACCGCCGCCGCCGGGCGTAGGAGGCGCGGCGTTCCCCATCGTTAATAGTTCGCCATCGGTCATCCGCGCCCCTTCAGGCTCGAAGTGGGCTTTCACTTCGCGGGGCGGAGAGACCAGGACGATCGCGCCTTTCAACTTGCCCTTGTATTTCTCCAGATCTTCCGGCGTCTTGGCGTCGAGATAGACGACCGGGCCGCGCACGGCGCCGTTAGTGCTCGGCGACCAGGCCTTGGGATAGGCGATGAGCGGAATGAAATCTGGTTTGAGGATGTTGGCCGTGAAGCCTTCCAGTGACCATCCGCGACCGAACGGCCCCCAGGCTTCGAGGTTCGCGTTCTGCAGTCCCCACTCGGTCAGCCTGCCTTTAGCCCATTCGCTGGCCCTTTTGTATTGAGGCGAATTGGTCAGTCGCGGGCCGTGAACGTCCGTCAGCCAGCTCAAAGTCTCCATTACTTGCGAACGTTGCATGCCTTCTTCACGAATTTTCTTCATCATTTCCAGGTCTACCTTTTCGACCTGGGCGACTTGAGCGCTGACGGCCAGACAGAAGATCAGGACCGTAGCGATCGGGGCCATAACCCACTTATAACGACGATGTGCCATTTTGGATTCCTCCTACGAAAATCCCCCGAGACAGCATGAAATAGGAGTTATATGGGATATGGGACCTATAGGAAATAAGTCCTTCCATAAGTCCTATAAGCCCTATAAATCCTATTCACGATTAATCACGCTCTGGAGTGCTAGGCGCCGCGAATGTTCGTCTCGCGACCACAGGCTCATACGCGGAAGCTAATATTCTGGTTGCGCATGCTTGCGGCAAGCGCGTCAGCAATGCTAAAAAAACGCCTCCCCTTCTAATTCCGGATCAAACGGTTGAGGCCGCGCCTGATAGAATGAGCGGCGCCGCCTTTTAAAAACGCCTTGGAGGAGTCTCTTTTGAAACGCGTTTCGATTTTTACACTAATAGTTTTGATCGCGCTCGGCGCCGCGTCGCAGGCGCATTCCCTCACGCGGCAGAAGCAACAACCGAAGCAGCAGCAGAAAAGGCCCACGCGGGGCGTGAGACCGACCCCGACTCCCACGCCCGACACGCGCGCGGAGGCGTCTGAAGTGGTCGCGCAGATCAGAAACGTCTCGAATTTCATCTACATTTACGGCAAGGTCGTCAACGGTCTTGAGGTTGCGGATGAACAGGCGAAAAGCAATCTGGCGTCTCCTGAAACCCAGGCAAGGATCAAAGAGAGCAAAGACAAGCTGATAGCCAAAATTAAGGACGTGCGGATCGGGCTGGAGGACCTGGCGAGTAAATTCCAGGCCAACCCGCGCTTGCAGGTGCAGTATCTGAAGCTCGCTTACGCGACCGAAGCCGCGCTCAACGCCGAGCGGCTTGCGGCGACGGGAAGATATAACGAGGCGGGCAAATTCCTTGTCACTGCGGTCGAGAGATTGGCGGACACCATTGTCTCAATGTAGCTGCTTTAAATCGGAGCGGGACGTACTTTAGTCTGTCCGACCACAAATCACGTCATGGACAGACTGAAGTCTGCCCCGCTATTGGCTGATGTGACGCCCGGGACGGTCAGTAAATCGCGAAATAGACGAGGAGTTCCATTTATCATTGTTCATTGGTCATTTGATATTTGGCATTGACTGAGGAGATCTCGAATCAATGCCTAATGTTCATCGGGCGATTTCCGGACCAATGACAAATGAACAATGAGCGATGAACAATGACAAATCCTCTTCTTGGCCTCATTTCGTGACTTACTGACGGTACGATGCGCTACCGCTCCCCGGACTGCCTCCCGCAGGTCATCATCAACCCGATCTCTTCCTGGTCGGCCCGCTGCGGATCGAATTCTCCGACGATCTTTCCTCCATACATCACCATCGCGCGGTCGGAGAGAGAGAGGACTTCTTCGAGTTCGGCCGAAACCAGCAAAACGGCGGCGCCCGCGTCGCGCAATTCGATCAGTTTGCGATGGATGAATTCGACGGCGCCGATGTCGACGCCGCGCGTCGGCTGCGCGACCAGCAGCAATTTCGGCTTCAGATCGAATTCGCGCCCGACGATCAGTTTCTGCTGATTGCCGCCCGAAAGGGCGCGAGCCGCCGCCGCCGGATTCGGCGGGCGCACGTCGAAATCGCGGATCAGCCGCGAAGCCTTTTCGAGCACGGCATGGTCGTCAATCAATCCGAAGGTGGTGACGGCGGGCTTGCGGTAGTGGACGCCGAGGATGGCGTTGCCGGCCAGGTTGAAATCCAGCAGCAGGCCGCGCGCGTGACGGTCTTCGGGGATGTGCGCGACGCCCAGCTCTCTGACGGCGCGGGCCGAGAGCTTGCTGATCTCGCGCCCCCCCAGCGTCGCGCTGCCGCCCGAAGCCCGGCGCAGCCCGGCCAGAACCTCGATTAATTCGGTCTGCCCGTTGCCCTCGACTCCCGCAATCCCCACGATCTCGCCCGCGCGCACATCGAACGAAACGCCGTCCAGTTTCGACCCGTAACTAAGATTCCTCACGGCGAGCGTGACGTCGCCCGGCGAAGCCGCGCCCTTTTCGACCCGCAGCAACACGTCGCGCCCGACCATCAGGCGCGCAAGCTCGGCCGCGTTCGTCTCTTTCGTCTTCCTTTCGCCTACCATCTGTCCGTCGCGCATCACCGTGACGTTGTCGGAAAGCGAAAGCACTTCGCTCAGCTTGTGGGTGATGATGATGATCGTCCCGCCCTGCTCGCGCATCGAGCGGAGTATTTTGAAAAACTCTTCGACCTCCTGAGGAGTCAACACCGCCGTCGGCTCGTCCAGAATCAGGATGCGCGCGCCGCGATAGAGCGCTTTCAACACCTCGACGCGCTGCTGCTGCCCGACCGAAAGCTCTTCGACGCGCCTGCGCGGATCGATGTCGAACCCGAAATCCTTCGAAAGCTTGTTGACCCGCTCTTCGGCCCTCTTGAAATCGATCTTCACGGCGCCGCCCGGCTCGGCGCCGAGCACGATGTTTTCGAGCGCGGTCATCGGCGGCGCGAGCATGAAGTGTTGATGCACCATCCCCAGGCCGAGCGCTATGGCGTCATGCGGCGTCTTGATCTCTCGCTGCGCGCCCTCGATCCGGATCTCGCCCTCGTCGGCGGTGTAGAAGCCGTAGAGGATCTTCATGATAGTCGACTTGCCCGCGCCGTTTTCGCCGACAATGGCGTGAATAGTGTTGGCGGGGATCGAGAGGTTGACGCCTTTGTTCGCGGTCACCGCGCCAAAGCGCTTGGTGATTCCCCGCATTTCAATAATGTTGTGATGTTTAGCCACAGAGGTCACAGAGATCACAGAGAAAGTTAGAGAGAAATCCGCTTGATGCCATTCACCAGCTTCAGTTCGCTAAAATTTATCAGCAGGGCGCGTTTCAAACCTGTCGCCCTTAAATAAGAGAGTGTCTGCGCTACCGCCACTTCAGGTAGATGCGCTACCGCCTTGAGTTCAACTATGACTTCGCCGGCAACCAGCAAATCAATCCGCTGCCCCTTTATAATATGCCCTTTGTAATCGACGCCTATTTCGACTTGCCGTTGAAAAGAAATCTCTCTGAGTCGCAGTTCTACGCATAGCGCCTCTTCGTAAATCGATTCCAACAACCCAGGCCCTAACATTCGATGAACTTCAATGGCCGCGACAATTATCCTTTCCGTCAGCTCATCATTCATGGTTCCTCCTCTGTGATCTCTGTGACCTCTGTGGCTAATCTTACTTTGCCATTGCATCGGTCACTTTGATCTTACCGGCGATGATGTCGAGACGAGCCTGTTCGACCTTTTCAATCACCAGAGATGGAATCAGATGTCTGTTGTAATCGTCAATCGCGTAGCCGATGCCGTCGTTCTCCAGGCCGTAAACATGCACGCCGCCCTTGAATTTCCCCTCGACCTCGTCTTTGACGATGCTGTAAACGGCGTTGTCGATCCGTTTGAGCATGCTGGTCAGGACGTGGCCGGGCTTGACCCAGTTCTGGTTGGCGTCGACCCCGATGGCGAATTTGTCGTAAGCCTCGGCGGCGTCGAATACGCCCAGCCCCGAATTGCCGGCTGCCTGGAAGATCACGTCCGCGCCCTGCTCGTACTGCGCGTTGGCCAGTTCGCGCCCCTTGCCCGGGTTGTTCCAGGCCGCGTCGGTGATGCCGACGTAATTGTGCAAGACCCTGATGTTCGGATTGACGTAACGCGCGCCCTCCTCGTACCCGGTCTTGAACCTGTGGATCAGCGGGATGTCCATCCCGCCGACGAAGCCGATCGCGCTGGTTTTCGAGGCGTAAGCCGCAATCATCCCGACCAGAAACGACCCTTCGTGCTCTTTGAACACCAGGCTGGCTACGTTCGGCGAATCGGCCACAGAGTCAATCAGCACGAAATGTAGCTGAGGGTAATCCTTCGCCACTTCTCTCAGGATCGGCCCCTGGGCGAATCCCACGCCGGTAATGAGGCTGTAGCCGTATTGCGCGAAAACCCGCAGCGCCGGCTCGATCGAAGTCGGGTCGCCAGGCTCGACGTCGCGCAGGATGATCGGGAAATCTTTTTTCGCGCGCACTACGCCCGTGTTAGCGGCGGCGTTAAACGAACGGTCGTCCTTGCCGCCGATGTCGAAAACGATCCCGACCTTCTTTTTCCCCGCGTCGGCCTCGGCGACGAATTCGCGCGTGGCGCATCCGCCGAACGGCAGCGAACAACAAATCAACAGAACCCAGAGATCAATGCGTCTTATGTTCATTGACTTTCTTTGATGAGACTTTCTGGCGCCGGACCAGGCGCAAGGGGCGCGCCTTTTTGTGGGCGCGGCGATTATCGCCCACCCGATTTACCACGGGCAACCACACGTAAAAATGACGCCGCGCTTGCTTATCGAGTATCGCGAGGATGAAAGTCCTGGATGAGACTCGAACTATCTAATCACGGCGTTCAGAGTACCGACTTTAGTCGGCTGCGACTGAAATACCAAACGGAGCCGACTAAAGTCGGTACTCTGAACGCCGTCTCCTGACGGTTTGTGAAATAGCGAGCGGGTTATAAGCGACGACGTGACAGTATGGTCAAATGACCATTTTGATCAGAGTCTCAGACTTTTGCGCGACATCTTCAACCCGATACGCCGCGCGCAATCGCGCAGCCATCTCTTCAAATTTCGATTCGTCGTTGTAATATGCCGTAAGGAGCGGGTCGCCCGCGCCCACCTGATCGCCGATCCTGGCGTGAAGGCGCAGGCCGACGGCGTAATCGATCTTGTCTTCAAGCCTTCGCCGCCCTCCGCCCCAATCCATCACGACGCGACCGATCTCGTCGGTCTCAATGCCGGTAACGAAGCCCGCGCGGTCAGCCGTGATCGCGCGTTTTTTGCCCGCCTGCGGCAGGAGTTTCGTGTCGTCGAGAACTCGAGGGTCTCCGCCTTGCGCTTCGACGCAGGCGCGGAAGCGTTCGAGCGCCCGGCCCGAAATGATCGCTTCGCGCGAGCGGTCGCGGGCGATTTCCAGATCGTTCTCGACTGCGCCTACGATCAGCATCCGCGCGGCCAGTTCCAAACACAACTCGGCGAAATCGCCTTCGAGATCGCCTCGCAGCGTTTCGATCGCTTCCATCGTCTCAACCGCATTGCCGACCCAACGGCCCAGCGGCTGGTTCATGTCGGTGATCAGCGCGACGACCCGTTTTCCCATCGCGCGGCCCGTCGAGGCCATCATTTCGGCCAGTTTGCGCGCGTCTTCGAATTCTCGCATGAACGCGCCGTTCCCGGTCTTCACGTCGAGCACGAGCCCGTCAATCCCCTCGGCCAATTTCTTCGACATGACCGAAGCGCAAATGAATGGGCGGAACGGGACGGTCGCGGTCAGGTCGCGCAATGCGTAGAGCTTTCGGTCGGCAGGCGCGATCTCTTTCGTCTGGCCGATCAACGCGAGGCCGCAACGCTTCAACACGTCGCGGAATTCATCCAGCGAGAGGCCGGTCCGGAATCCCGGGATGGCTTCGAGTTTGTCGAGCGTGCCGCCTGTGTGGGCCAGCGCGCGGCCCGAAATCATCGGCACGGCGACGCCGCACGCGGCTGCCACGGGCGCGATGACCAGGCTGGTCTTGTCGCCGACGCCGCCTGTCGAATGTTTGTCGACTTTCGGCTCGGCCACATAATCGTGCGTGAGCGTGACGCCGGACTGGAGCATCTCTTCGACCAGCGCCCGCGTTTCGGCCTCGCTCATCCCGTTCAGGAAAGCGGCCATCAGCCACGCGGCCATCTGGTAATCGGGGATCTCGTCGCGCGTGTAGCCGCGGATCAGGAATGCGATCTCGTCGCGAGTCAACTCCTTGCGGTCCCGTTTTTTTTCAATCAGGTCTTGCGGTCGCATAATTGAGCCGGATCAGTACCGCGAGCAGTAGCGAGCGGCGCTGATTCAATCAGGTCTTGTGGTCGCATATATCAATGCCGGAAGCTCGCGGATGTGCGCGAGTCTGATGAATTCCCTGCCCGCGAGTTCCTCTTCAGACACGATTTCGTGCTCCCAGGTGGTCTCGTAAGGAATGTGAACCGCATGGCCGCCCATCTCGATCACGGGCAGGACGTCCGACCTGATCGAATTGCCGACCATCAGGAAGCGATGTGGGATGATCTCGTGCCTGGTGACGATAGATTGGTAGGTCTCTCTGATTTTGACCGGGACGATTTCGATCTTGCCAAAATGGTCGGCCAGCCCCGAACGCGCGATCTTGGCCTGCTGCTCGAAAAGATCGCCTTTGGTGATCAGCATCAGGTCGTGCGAGGCGGCGAGCGTCGCGATCGTCTCTTCGACGCCGTCGAGGAGTTCGACCGGGGCGCTGAACATCTCGCGGGTCAATTCGATGACCCGGCCTATCTCGGCGCCGCTGATGCGTCCTTCGGTCAATCCGATCGCCGTTTCGATCATCGAGAGCGTGAAGCCTTTGATGCCGTAGCCGTAATGTTCGAGGTTGCGAATTTCGGTCTCGTACATACGGCGCTCTATCCAATCACGGTCGTGATAATGCGCCAGGATGTCGAGAACCTGACTCTGCGCGCCGCGATAGATCGGCTCGTTGTGCCACAGTGTATCGTCGGCGTCGAATGCGATTACGTCGAACATAAAATTATCGTGGGACAGATTAAAGTCTGTCCGCCCTCAATTCATGCTACGGACAGACTTATGGTCTTTGAATATTAAATACAACCAGTGGCGCCTACACGGCGCCCCCGCGTCCTCGCGGGCAGCCGACTGGCCAATCGCTTGCCCGCGAGGACGCGGGGGCGCCGCTGGTTGCACTTAATATTCAAAGACCATAAGTCTGTCCCATTATGAGCGCGACCGCCTGCGCCGCAATCGCTTCGCCTCGCCCTACCGCGTCAAGCCCTTCATTCGTTTTCGCTTTAATGTTGATCTGCGACTCGCTGATTTTCATCGCTTCGGCGAGTCTCACTTTCATTTCGGAAATATGCGGCGCCATTTTCGGGCGTTCGGCCAGGATTGTCGCGTCGACGTTGGAGATCTCGAACCCTCGCTCTTCGAGCAGGTCGCGGACTTGGCGCAGAAATACGAGGCTGTCGGCGCCGGCCCACCGCGGGTCGCGGTCGGAAAAATGCGAGCCGATATCGCCGAGCGCGGCCGCGCCGAGCAGCGCGTCGGTGATCGCATGCGTCAGGCTGTCGCCGTCGGAATGGCCGAGCAGCCCGCGCTCATGAGGGATTTCGACCCCGCCGAGGATCAGCTTGCGACCTTCGACCAGGCGGTGGATGTCATTTCCTATGCCCACGCGAAACTGGCTCATAATGTCTCTGCTTATGCGCTTAAAAGTTTTTCCGCCAGGGCCAGGTCTTCCGGCGTGGTGATCTTGATGTTGTTCGCCATGCCTTCAACGACGGCCACAGGCGCCCCGAGACGTTCGACCAGAAACGAGTCGTCGGTCGCCTGCGCCGGCGGCAAATCGGCGGCGCGCGCCTCTTCGTTGGCGCGCATCAGCAAATCGTAGCGGAACGCCTGCGGAGTCTGGGCGCGCCAGACGCGGCGGCGGTCGAGCGTGCGCCGGATCAGCCCGTCATCGACCTCCTTGATCGTGTCGGTCGCGGGCATGGCCAGGATGGCCGCGCCGATCTCGCGCGCCCGGGCGATGACGGCGGAAATCCGCTCCGGCGTGACGAAGGGGCGCACGGCGTCGTGAACGGCCACGATTTCGGGCCGAAACTCGCTCGCCGCTTCCAGCGCGTTCAAAATCGAATCGCTGCGCTCGGCGCCGGCGGCGGCGAGGCGAACCGGTTTTCGGATTTTGTGGGCGCGAAGCGCCCGCTCAAACCGTTCGACCTCTTCCCGCCGCAGCGCAACGACGATGGCGCCGATGTCTTCACACTCGTCGAACTTCCTCAACGTGTGGATGATGATCGGCGCGCCTGCGATCTCGATGAATTGTTTCGGGGTTTGCCCGCCGAATCTGCTGCCGCTGCCGGCGGCGGGAATAATAGCAACATTCATAGCGGTGGTCGGTGGCTGGTGGTTGGTGGTTGGCGGCGGAAATCCCAACCACCAACCACCAACCACTAACCACTTCCTCAATCAACCGACGGGGCCGGCGCCGGGAGCGGACGCGACGGGCGGTCGCGATATTCGCCCTTAGCCTCGCGCACTTCGGTCTTCTGATCTTCGACGCGTCCGAAAATCATCTTGCCCGCCGTGGTCTGCAGGACACTGGTCACTACCATGTCGACATTTTTGCCGATCAGGCGGCGCGCGTTGTCGACCACAACCATCGTGCCGTCGTCCAGATAGGCCACGCCCTGGTTGTATTCCTTGCCTTCCTTGAGAATGAAGACCCTCATTATCTCGCCGGGCAGCACGACTGGCTTGAGCGCGTTGGCCAGCTCGTTGATGTTGAGCACTTCGACGCCGCGCAGGTGCGCAACCTTATTGAGATTGAAGTCGTTGGTCACGATGGGCGCGTTGAGTTGTTTGCCGAGTTCGATCAGCTTCAGGTCGACCTCGCGCACGTTCGGGAAATCGGCTTCGTAAATCTGAACGTCGAGGTTGCTGTTTTTCTGGATGCGCTGAAGGATGTCCAGTCCGCGCCGGCCCCGATTGCGCTTGGCGGAATCGGACGAGTCGGCGATCTGCTGCAATTCGCGCAGGACGAATTGCGGGATGAGAATCGTGCCGCCCATAAAGCCGGCCTCGGAGATGTCGGCGACGCGCCCGTCGATGATCACGCTGGTGTCGAGAATCCTGTAGCTCTGCTTCGCCCCGCGTTCGCTCAGGATGCCGCCGAGCGCCGAGAGGTCGAGGTAGTCGCCTTTCGCCGCGCCGACCAGTAACCCGACGTAAGCCATGAAGAGCGTGAGCGTCAAGGTCAGGAAGGATTTGATCGGCTGATCCCAGTGCTGCGCGGTGATCAGGAACCCGATCAGCGTCGAGCCGATGATGCCGAGGATCGAGCCGGCCGCCGCCCCGATCAGGGTCTTCAGCGAGGCCCGCCGGATGCGGAGTTCGAAGAAGATTATACCGCTCGCCAACAACGCGCCGGCGATCGCCGAAAGCGACCTCGACCCGCCGGGGATTTCCAGCTCCCTACTCAACGATTCGGGAATAGGCTGAATCAGGTAGCCAGCGATGACGAAAATGACGATGAATACTGTACGAATCAAAATTATGTCGGCTTGCATAAAATATAAGACTTTCTTTTAAGCTCGGACGATCCTCCCAAAAGGAGACTCATAAATTGTGATATGAAAGACGCGGGAGGAGCGATCGTCCGATACGTGAATGAGCAAAAATTGTGTGGAAAATCTCTGAACGCGGGCGCGATTCTAGCACGAGCTTTCGAAGAGTGGGAGAGCGCCGGTGAGAAAGAGACGGGGCGACGGGGCGACACAGCGACGAGAAGAATTGAGATGGCAAGCGGCGCCCCCTTATCCTACTCCCCCTGTCGCCTTGTCGCCCCGTCGCCCCGTCGCCTCCTCACTCCTTAGGCGCGTAATACCCTATTCTGGCGCGCGCGACGTAGTTGGTCTTTTTGATTCGGACGTCAAGTTTGCGGAAAGAGCCGTCGCGTTTTTCGTTGGTCGAGAAGAACCCGAGGACGTATTGGGTGCGCAACCGGTCGGCGAGATCGGCGAAGGACCGGTCGAGTTCTTTCAGCGACGCCTCATCGGACTCATCGCCAGGCCGCCTCCCGTCCGGGCGCCTGGGTTTGAACAATTCGCCGCCGGTCTCTTTGGTCAACGATTCGAGAGCGCGTTCGGCGGCCAGATCGCGAAGGTTCTCGGAAGGCCACGGGCTGCCCGTGAAGATGGCGAAAATGACCGAGTCGGATTTTTGCGCCTGGGCTATAGATTCGAGCAATCCCTTGCTGCTGGTGGTGTCGCCGCCGTCCGAAACGATGACGATCACGCGGCGGCCTTCAGCGGGCTTGAGATAGTCTGCCGCCAGGTAAATGGCGTCGTAAAGCGAGGTCGCGCCCTGCGCCTTGAGCTGCCGCGTGGCGTCCACCAGGAGCGGGACCCTGTTGGTGAACTCCTGCAAAACGGCCACGTCGGTAGAGACCGAAAATACGGCGGCGCGGTCCTGCGGGCGGATCACGCGCTCGAAGAAACGCGCGGCGGCGCGGCGCTCGAAATTGAGACGCTGGGCGACGCTGTAACTGGTGTCGAAAAGCATGACCATCTTCAGCGGCTGGTCGGCGTTACGGGAGAAATTGGCGATCTCCTGCGGCGCGCCGTCTTCGAGGATTTCGAAATCTTCCGGCTTCAGATCGAGCGAGGCGCTCGGCGGAAAACCGCCGACGGTCACGACGACGTTGATCAGGTCGCTGTTGATGCGAATTATGTCCTCGCCGTCTTTCTCCTTTGGTTGCGGAGGGTTTTCGGGCAGGCGGATTTTCGGCGTAGGGCCCGGATATTTGCGTTTGTCAGTCTTCCGCTCCTTCGGATCGGGCTGCGGGCCGCGTCCGCTCTGGCTGAAGGCCGATTGAAGCGACGCCAATATGAAAGCCCCGGCGGCAAGAAGAAGCGCCGTCGGGATAAAGACTCTGCGGAGCCTCCTCGTCTTCGCGTCCGCGCCGGTGAACTCGCTCTCCATCTATATTCTCCTGCGGAAACTTCCTGGGAACAGCCTGAACAGGACTCACAGCGGTTTTCATATGTATGATGAATAGCCACAAAGGGCGCCTCAGGACACAGAGGGAATTAACGATTTCTCTGTGTCTTGCGGCGCCTTGCGGTGGCTAACAGTCTTCATACGTTTGAAATAAGACTCGCAAGACTTATAAGCCCCATTCATGTTCTCCGATCCGCGCCAGCCAATCTTTGAACGCTTTCAATCCGCGCTCAGTCTGAAAATGACAGCGGTCGGCTTTACGTTTCAATAGCTTTCTCAATTCCGGTTCGATCGCCGGCAACAGCGCGAAGGTTGTATTGGCCGGCTGGAAATTTTTCCCATCTGCGTTGGCCAGATAAAAAGTCAATGACCCGGTGGCTGATTCGCGCGGCGGCGGGGAGGGTTCAAGCCCGCGAGCCAGCCGCGCCGCGTTCATCCCGGCGATCATCCCGGTCGCCATCGCCTCGGTGTAGCCTTCGATGCCCGAAATCTGGCCCGCGAAAAGAACGCGCGGATGCTGGCGCATTTGCAGCGTCTCGCGCAAAAGTTTCGGCGAACAGATGTACGTGTTCCGGTGCATCTGGCCGAAGCGGATGAATTCGGCGTTCTCCAAACCGGGTATCATCTGCAAAATACGCTTCTGCTCGCTGTATTTGATGTGGCACTGGAACCCGACGATGTTGTAAGCGCCGGCCATCAAATTCTCCAGCCGCAGTTGCACACAGGCGTAAGGCTCTCGCCCCGTGCGCGGATCGAGGAGCCCGACGGGCTTCATCGGCCCGAAGCGCAGCGTGTCGCGGCCGCGTCGCGCGATCTCTTCTATCGGCAGACAGCCCTCGAAGAACTTCTCCTCGCCGCCCATGCCCTCATGCGGCTTGACTTTCTCCGCCGACACCAGCGCGTCATAAAACCGATCGTACTCCTCTTTCGACATCGGGCAGTTGACGTAATCGTCGCCGCCCTTGCCGTAGCGCGCCGCCCTGAAGACGACGTCGTAATTGATCGTTTCGCTGTCGACGATCGGCGAGATCGCGTCGAAGAAATAAAGGTCGCGCTCGCCGGTCAACCGCCCGACCGCCTCGACCAGCGCGGGCGAGGCAAGCGGCCCCGCAGCGATAACCGTGACCTCGTCAGGCCTGTCAGTGTGGATAGCCGCAACCTCTTCGCGGCGAAGCTCGACGTTCGGATGATTTGATAAAGTCTCGGTCACGAGGGCCGAAAATTTTTCACGATCCACGGCGAGCGCGCCGCCCGCCGGCACGGCCGCTTCTCCGGCCAGCCGCAATAGCAGCGAGCCGCCAGCGCGCAATTCGTCCTTAAGCAACCTCGGCGCCGTGTCGGCCACGTCGGATTTTAGCGAGTTGCTGCAGACCAGCTCGGCCAGCGAGCCGGTGCGGTGAGCGCCCGTGGCCCGATTCGGGCGCATTTCAAAAAGACGTACGCGCAAACCGCGCCGCGCCGCCTGCCAAGCGGCTTCGGAACCGGCCAGTCCGCCCCCTACAATGTTTATGAAACTCTCGCTATTCATTGTTCAAACTTGACGGGGTCTGCGGCGGAGATGATAGCAAATCTGAAGGCGAGGCGCAGTGTTGAGATTATGGGACAGACTAATTAGCCTACCCTACACTGAGGTGTTTCGATTTAACTGAATAGGAGAATTGTGGGATAGCCTTTAGTCTGCCCGTGACGTAAATTGTGAACGGACAGACTAAAGGCTGTATCAAGCTGAAAGGCTCACGGTCTGAAAGGCTTACGGGCGCCTCATGCGGCCTTCGGGCTGATGTATTGGTCATAATGGCGCGCCGGCTCCCAATCGCGGGACTCTTCGGCGTCCGGTTCCGGGAATCTGACCTCTATATCGATCATCTCAATTGCCTCTATGTAGACGCGGTCCAAATTCTCCGGATCGAATCCATTCCTTTGACATGCCGCGACATGGCGACGCACAATCGCGTCCACCTTCTCTTTCTTTTTCTTTGGCAACTTGTTTATCATCTTCAACGTGTCACTTGATATTTTCACCATTAGCGTCGTCCCCCTTTCCTGTATCCTAAGTTAATCCTTTATTTACCCCCCGCCGACCAATAGTGTTTCGTCATGCGGGAAGCTCATCCCAGCAGCTATCGCGCCCGCCGCTCGCACGGCGCCGCGATGAACGTGAATATACAGATTGCCCGTATTTTGCCAACAAAAAAGTCCTTCCGAGCCAATTATTTTTTGTTTAAACCGTCAACCGCTTAACCGCGCTATATTCGCGTATACTTCGCTCAGGCCGATAATCGGCAGTATAGTAAGACGCTAGCCCTTGGGTCTGTCTGTCAAGTTACAGCGCGCGGGCGTTTTTCCGGCGTTGATCACAATATCGCTTACTGACGCGCGCGGTAGCATTAAAAATATCAACCCATCTTGACGCCTCCGAAATGGCTAAGGCAGACTCACCATCTCTTAAGTCAAGGAATCAATTATGTCAGGAATCGCCCCGATTAAATTTGTCGCCATCGGCGGAGGCACAGGGCTTTCGACTCTGCTGCAAGGTCTGAAACCTTATATAGCGCCTCTGGTCTCGGAGGCGCGCTCGAACGCGCATTCGCCAGCGAGGCGCCCCGAGAGGGCCGAGAATGGCCCTCGAATTTCGTTGACCGCTATCGTCACCGTGACTGACGACGGCAAAAGCTCCGGGCGTTTGCGCGGCGAGTTTTCGGTTTTGCCGCCGGGCGACATTCGCAATTGTCTGGTCGCATTGGCCGACGAAGATCAACTCATTACTCGGCTCTTCAGCCATCGCTTTCCCGGCAACGGGGCGATCGGCGGCCATTCGCTCGGCAATCTGATCATATTGGCTCTCAACCAGATGGGCGGGTCCTTTCTCCAAGCGATCGATCAGGCAAGGTCGATGTTGGGCATCACGGCTCGCGTATTGCCTTCTACGCTCGACGGTGTAGATCTGGTAGCGCAAGTAGAAGGCAGGCTAATCCGCGGCCAGGTGGCCATCAAATCGCGGAACGCGCCGATACGTGAATTAACGATCTCGCCGCCGGACGCGCGCGCCCTCGACGAAGCGGTTGAGGCGATACTCGACGCCGACCTGATCACGCTCGGCCCGGGGTCGCTCTTCACCAGCGTCATAGCCAACCTGCTCGTCCGCGGCATCGCCGATGCCCTCACTCGATCGAAGGCGAAGAAGATTTACGTTTGCAACGCGATGACAGAGTTTGACGAAACCGAAGGGATGACCGCCCTGGACCATGTCAAACATCTGCTCGCTTACGCCCCGAAGCTCAAGCTGGATTATGCGCTGTTCAATTCCGCGCCGATTTCAGCCGAGATGCTCGAACGTTACGCGGCTGAAAAGGCCGTCGCGCTCAAGCTGCCGGACGCGCCAAATGCCGAGGATCCGATCTACCGCGAATCCGGCGCCATTCAATTTATCTCCCTCCCGCTCATTTCGGAATCGCGGGCCGTGCGCCATGCGCCCGAAAAGCTCAGCGAGGCGATATTTAACATTTATAGCAGGGGCGGGTTTCCCTCGCCCTAGCCAGGAGTCGCTCATGTCGTTGCGGCGACAAAGGAGAAACAATGAATATCAACCACGAATCTGCGCCGCTCGCGACGCTGATTCGTGGTTGATATTCCGGAGGAAGACGCAGTGAAAAGTCCTATCAATACGCTGATCCTGGCCGCAGGCCTCGGCACGAGAATGAAGAGCAGCCAGGCCAAAGTTCTGCACAAGATCGGAAGCCGTCCGATGATCGCGCGCGCGCTGCGCGCCGCGGCGGGTTTGGAGCCGGAAAACATCTTCGTGGTCGTCGGCCATCAGGCGGGCAAGGTCGAAGAAGCCGCTCGCGCCTCGCTCTCCCAAGTCAGCGCCGACAAGTTGCGATTCGTCATTCAATCGGAGCAGCGCGGCACCGGCCACGCCGTCAAATGCGCGGGCGACGCGTTGAAGAACGCGAGCGGACGTCTGGTCGTTTTTTACGGCGACACGCCCGCGGTCAAGGCCGAGACCTTGCGCAAACTGGTGGCCGAACATGAACGCGCCGGGAACGCCGCCACGCTCATCACCATCCGCATCGATCCGCCTCCGGCTTACGGGCGCATCGTCAGGGACGCGCGTGGCGATTTCCTGAAGATCGTCGAGGAGCGCGACTGCTCGCCTGAAGAGCGCGCGATCAGCGAGCTGAATCCGGGCTTCTACTGCTTCGACATTCCGCCGCTGCTCGACGCGCTCGATCGGCTCTCGCCGCACAACGCCCAAAACGAGTATTACCTGACCGACGTTCCGCAGCTCATGCTCGAAGCCGGCCTCAGAGTCTCGACCGTATTCCACGAGGACGCGCGCGAACTGGACGGCGTCAACACGCGCGCCGAGTTGGCGGCGATGTGGAAACGGCTTCGCCACGAGACTATCGACCGTCTGATGGCCGACGGCGTAACCATAGTTGACCCTGATTCGACCTACATCGACGATACTGTCGAGATCGGGCGCGACACTGTGATCCACCCCCAGGTGATCATCGAGGGCGATTCGCGGATCGGCGGCCATTGCGAAATCCATTCATGGTCCCGGCTGGTCAACGTCGAGATCGGCGACGAGTGCAAGATTCTGAACTCCTGCGTGATCGTCAGCAGCAAACTGACGGCGCGCAACACCGTCGGGCCGTTCGCCCACCTGAGGCTTCACGCCGAACTGGCCGAGGAGGCCATGATAGGCAATTTCGTCGAGGTCAAAAAATCGCGCCTGGGCCGCAAAACGAAGTCGATGCACCTGACTTACCTGGGCGACGCGACCATCGGCGACCGGGTCAACATCGGCGCCGGGACCGTCACCTGCAATTACGACGGCAAGCAGAAGAACCCGACATTAATCGAAGACGACGTCAAGATCGGCTCCGACACGATGCTGGTCGCGCCGGTGCGCGTCGGCCGCGGCTCGATGACCGGCGCGGGATCGGTGGTCATCAAAGACACGCCGCCCGATTCGCTGGTCGCGGGCGTCCCGGCGCAGGTGAAGAAAAAACTGAAAGAGTGACCGAATGTACTGCCCACAATGCGGAACACAAACTGAACAGAAGGCGAAATTCTGCAAATCGTGCGGGCTGAAGCTGGCGGGTCATGCGCGCCTGCTGGAAGAGCCGCGCGAAGCCGAACGTATGACTCAGGAGCAGTGGCGGCGCGAAAAGCGGATGATGGCCGGCGTCACGCTGATGATGGTCACGGCTTTCGACCTGATCATCTTTCTGATCGTCTTCGGCTCGGTCACTCTGTCGCATCTCGATGGAAGGGTGTTTCGGGCCAGTCTCATCGTGCTGTTGACTTTCTTGTTCGTCTCGCTGGCGCTGGGCGCGGTCGGCGCATTCAATCTCATTTCCAGCGGATTTTTCAAGAACATCCGCGAACGCCAGTTGCGCGCGGAACTCGCGATGCTTGAACAGAAGCGCAAAGCGCTGGAAGAAATGAACTCTCCCATCAACCAGGCGATTCCCCAATCTCCACGGATGAAACCAGAACCGGAGATGATCGACGTCACCGAACACACGACGCGGGAGCTTCGGTAATCGGACATCCTCGCTTTTACTGGAGTCTTTAACATGTCGCGTTGCGACGCCATGAAAAAAAATGAAAATCTCATCCACAAAGCCACACGAAGAGACACTAAGGATTGATTTCGTCTTCGTGATCCTTCGTGTGGCTTTGTGGATGATTGTCTGAGGAGATTTTATGTGCGGAATCATGGGATATGTGGGTAGCCAGCAGGCCGTCCCGGTCGTTATTGAGGGGCTGCGGCGGCTGGAGTATCGCGGCTACGACTCGGCGGGGATCGCCGTCATCAACGACGGCAAGATCGAGGTTCGCCGGCGCCCCGGCAAGTTGCAGGGCCTGGTGAAGGCGATACAAAACGAGCCGCTGGAAGGCCGAACCGGCTTGGGGCATTCGCG
>Ga0190270_10000297_pt1 | contig 21237 bp, 19 predicted proteins | sample Popmic320T_FD_133748 | JGI IMG/M metagenome (GOLD analysis project Ga0190270, IMG submission 133748) | Populus adjacent soil microbial communities from riparian zone of Weber River, Utah, USA - 320 T | ecosystem: Environmental > Terrestrial > Soil > Riparian zone | place: USA: Utah | collected...
TGCGTCTTCTAAAAATGAATGCCTCTTTCCCAGGGTTGCCAAAGCGCAACCCTGGGCTGGAGCTAGCGAACGCTTTCAGCGTTATTCACTCGTACCTTCAGTTTTCACACAGCCTCGGATAGCGGCCGGGTCTGCGTTGACCCAAACTATTCACTGGGCTTAACTGTGCAGCCTGTTTACTAGATCAACAAAACCCAATCCGGGCAAGGCATCAACTCGGTACTATCGATTCCACACTTCTTTGGCAACGCAGGCCCGGTCGCTATCGCTTCCGGTTCTGATACCGCTCGCTATCGCTCGCGAAAAACCGACGCAAGCTCGCTCTCCCAACCAGGCAACCTGAAGGTAGGACTCTGAACTACCCGCCTCTGACTTTGGACTTTGGACTTTGGACTTTGGACCTTGGACTTTGGACTTTGGTATGGCAACGCAAGGCCGCTCTTCGTACGCGGACGCGTCCTTGCCTTGCTCGGGTATGAGATCGTTGAAGGCTTCATGGATGACGGCCGGATACAAGAAATGCGCCGCATGAACTATGCGCCGAGGAGGGCGGAAGTCACACGTCGCTGAGCCAAGGCTATTCGGAACACTTGCTCCGCGTCAGGTACTCCAAGGCCTTTGTTTTGGATCTTCACCACCCCACACAAAGAGTCAACCTACCCGCAAGTTTGACTCCCACTGTCTAATTCGTATCCTACATCGCAAGATGCCGGCAGACTTTTCAAACTCTAACTACGACGCGATATTGTTAGTCTCGTTCGGCGGACCTGAAGGAATGGACGACGTTATGCCTTTTCTTGAAAACGTTCTAGAGGGCCGGAACGTGCCTCGCGAACGAATGCTGGAAGTAGCCAAACACTACGAGCTGTTTGGCGGAGTGAGTCCAATCAATCAAAACAATCGAGATCTTATTTCGGCTCTGAAACGGGAGTTGGATACGAATGGTCCACAACTGCCAATCTATTTCGGCAATCGCAATTGGCATCCGCTGCTCGCCGATACCATCGCCACAATGGTAGATGACGGAGTGGAAACGGCGCTGGCCTTTGTCACTTCAGCTTACAGTTCCTATTCAAGCTGCCGTCAATACCTGGAAAACATTGCCGAGGCCCGCAAAGCAGTTGGACCAGCGGCGCCACAGATTGAAAAGTTACGCGCCTTTTTTAACCATCCCGGATTTATTGAAGCGAATGTCGAACAGATCCGTAAGGAGCTCGAGAGCTTTACCGAGGGCGAGCGAGCCTCTGCGCACGTTGTCTTCACAGCGCACAGCATTCCGCAATCAATGGCTCAGAATTGTGATTACGAGATCCAGCTTCGGGAAACCAGCCGGTTGATTGCCGAAGAGTTGGGCTTAAACAATTGGGCGCTTGTCTTTCAGAGTCGCAGTGGTTCACCAATGCAACCGTGGTTAGGTCCGGATGTTTGCGATTTTCTGAAAGAGCTCAATGGGCGCGGCGTCAGGAATGTGGTGGTGGCGCCCATCGGTTTTATCTCAGATCACATGGAGGTCATGTACGATCTCGATTTGGAAGCGCGGGAGTTGTGCGAGCAGATGGGATTGAATATGCGTCGCGCAGCGACTGCAGGTACTCACCCGGCGTTTATCAAAATGATTCGCGAACTGATCATGGAACGGGTTGACCCGGCGACGCCAAAACGATTCCTCGGGGCGCTTGGGGTCGCGAAGGATTCCTGTGAGCCCGGTTGCTGCAGGTTGCGCTAACTGAGTTGCGGCTTCTCTTCAGTTGCCAGAGCATGAAACGAATCATAGTCATCGGTGGCGGCATTAGCGGGCTCGCAGCCGCGCATAGAATGCTGGAGCGCACCCGCGAGACCGGCTCCTCTGTTGATGTCACGCTGCTGGAGGCGAGCTCCAGACTGGGCGGTACCGTTAAAACTGAAGAGCGCGATGGGTTTCTTTTGGAGCGTGGACCCGATTCTTTTATTTCAGAAAAGCCTCAAGGCCTCGAACTCGCAAAACGCCTCGACCTCGAGTCTCGCCTGATTCAAACCAATCAAGCGAATCGCCGGGCCTTCATTGTTAGAAACGCGAAACTGCTGCCAGTCCCAGAAGGATTTAACCTGCTTGCTCCGAGCCGTTTGCTGCCCTTCCTTGGCAGCGACATTTTCAGTTGGCGTGGAAAAGCGCGAATGGCAATGGACGTTCTGCTTCCGCGAAAATATGGTTCCACACGCGCGGCAAACGGCGCGGACCAGGAAAATGATGAAAGTTTAGCTGACTTTGTACGGCGGCGCTTGGGCCGGGAAGCGCTCGAACGCATGGCCCAACCAATGGTTGGAGGGATCTTTACCGCTGACCCTGAGAGGATCAGTCTGCGCGCTACAATGCCTCGCTTCCTCGAGATGGAACGCAAACACCGTAGCTTGATTCTGGCTCTGCGGCGAAATGCGATAGATCCAGGATCCAACCCACACGGGTCGCGCCAAACGGGGGAAGGAGGAACGAGTGGTGCGCGCTACAGCCTGTTTCTTTCTTTCGATCAAGGCATGCAGTTGCTTACGGACACGGTCGCAAAGAATATATCGGAAGTCACCGACACGAGTTCGAGTACGGCTCGTATCCGCTTGAACACTCGTGTCGAGTCTCTCCAATTAACACGCGAGAACGATCAACCCGTGAAATGGAAACTCACAACCAATGCTCATGAAACTTTGCAGGCCGACGAGGTTTGCGTCGCGTTACCCGCGCATACTGCCGCAAAATTGATGCGTGATGTCGATATCCAGCTCGCTTCAGAGCTTGAAGGAATTCCCTACGCGTCGAGCGCCACCGTCAACGTCGCATATAAACGAGAAGATATTCCACACCCGCTCGATGGGTTCGGCTTCGTTGTGCCGTTTATCGAAAAGCGTTCCATCATGGCTTGTACGTTTAGCAGCGTGAAGTTTGCGGGGCGCGCACCTCACAACTGTGTGTTGCTGAGGGCTTTCGTCGGTGGCGCGCTGCAACCGGAAATGTTCGACCTCACTGAAGATCAGATAGTTTCGCGGGTACTATCCGATTTGCATGACCTCTTGGGAATTGAGCGTTCACCAATCTTCGCCGAGGTTTCGAAGTGGGAAAACTCTATGCCGCAGTATCATCTGGGCCACCTCGCAAGGGTTGAGCGAATTCGCAAGCGGCTCGGTTCCCTGTCCGGTCTTGCTTTGGCAGGTAATGCGTACACTGGCCCGGGCATTCCTGATTGTATTCGCAGTGGTGAGGATGCGGCTGAGGCACTACTAAGTGACGAGACCTTACAGAACCAGGCGCGGTAGCGAGGTTGCGTGGACGCAAACTCAATTGTTTGTTTTTGCCCCAACGGGGCTCTGGCTTACAGCCCAGGGTTGCCGCGCTCTAGCGGCTACCCTGGGAACCTGAAGCGAAATATTTTCAACCGCAACGCGGTTGCGCCTCGCCAAGACCTTTAGAATTTACTACGCATGCGCAACCGCGTTGCGGTTGAGGAATCAATCTTTCTTTTACCCAGGGTAGCCGTCAAAGCCCGGCAACCCTGGGCTGTAAGCCATAGCCCCGTTGGGGCAAGAATCCGAAACCGCCACTATGCTATTGACTGTGTAACTGCTTTCGAATAGAACACGTCTTCCTCGCATCGCAAAAGGAGTCGTTGTCATGCCGGACGAACAACCCGCCGAGCCTCTGTCGAAACTTGAGGTCGAGCAACTGTTAAGACAGACGAACGATGAATGGGTGAAAGCGCTCGTTAGAGGTGACGGCGAAACCCTCGGCCGCATAATGGCGGAAGATTTTTTCTTCGCTTATCCAATGGAGGGCGATGACAAAAACCAATTCATCGGCGACGTGGTCTCGGGTGATATCCGTGTCGAGTATTTGAACCGGGAGAACGTAGGCGTGCGAGTCTGGGGTGACACCGCAGTTCTCACCGCCAAGGATTCAGCCAAGTGGTATTACAAGGGAAGAGACTTCAGCGGCCACTACAAAATCATTCACATCTATTCCCACCGCGACGGCAAGTGGCAGCTGGTTTCAGTACAGGCCTGCCCGATACCTTAAGAAACTAATCTGGGCTTCTGAGTGGTTTCGTCTGCGGCTTTGCCGCCTTCCGTGCGGTAAGGCTCATGTACCAGCTAGTTGGATTCTTCCCAACCACGCAAGCTCAAGCTTGTCCTCTTTACGCCTGTTTGGCTTGGCGATCTTGGCGTCCTGGCGACTCAGTTCCCGGACAGCTTTTCAATCCAATCCACATTCGATTGAATCAACGGACGAAACGCCTCTCGCGGGACCGTAGTTTCCACGTGCATATTATCGTCCGTATTGATAACAGCTCCGGCAACCGCGGGCGAGAGGCGCGACTGGTCACAGACATACCACGCCTTCACGTCGGCTTCGCTTTTGATCTCCACTCGTCCCAGCTCGGCGGCAACTCGCGGGTCAGCCATCCGCTCTTTCAGTAGATCCAGTGTCAGCGATGTTTTGCTTCCAATCAAAATCAGGTCCTTGCCATAGGTCGCGCCTTCCACTCGAAAGACCTGAACGTAGGGAAACACGTTCTGAAACGTAGCCAGGACGGAACGCAGACTGTCAGTCGACAGTTGATAGATCTGGACCCACTGAACAAACACGCCGTCCTGGCTAAGGCGTTCGCGGCCCAGTGTGAAAAACTCCTTGGTAAACAGATTTGCGACTCCAGGAACCCATGGATGGCTTGGTTCGCTGACGATTAGGTCGTACCTGTTTGGCGTTACGCGTAGGTAGGTACGCGCGTCGTCGATGATCAACCGCATTCTTGGATCTTTGAGCGGACGGTTATTCACGTGCTCAAAAAAGCGTGAACCGTCGACAGTCGCCGGTTCGAGTTCTACGCACTCAAGCGAGTGAATCGGTGATTGCAGGATTGAACCGACAGTGACTCCTGAAGCAAATCCGACTACCAAACCATTCCTTACGTTAGGCGCTATGAGTATGGGTAGCTGGCCTAACATCACCTGCGTCGGCATGTCCTCTCGGTCGGACGCGTTTACGCGCCCATTGATTGCCATTGAGGTAACGTCCCAATCCTTGCGCACCGAGACTGTGGAAGTGGTTCCCTCGACGTACATCAACAGAGCGTGTTCTCCGACACCATGTCGCTCACTCGCGTTCTCGGCCACACTGCCGCGCGTACTCGCTAGCGTGCGCACGAGGCTGTCGTAAGCTCCGATCGACAAATTCGCCAGATCGAGGCGCGGCGCTAAAGTGAAAATCATAATTAGCAGGGCCAGCGTGGAGGCGACGTGAAGAAGCAGTTTACGTTTGCGCTCGCGTAATTCACCCGACGGCTGGTAGGCCAGCCCCGCCACCATAACGCAAAGCGCCGCCGCAAAAAGAATCGTAAAACGAGTGCTGGTCCGGGGAATCAAAACGAAGCCGGCGCTAAACGCCCCAGCGATTGCTCCGATCGTATTCACCGCATAACTGCGGCCCACCAACTGGACTGATCTGTTGCCGGCGGCAGAGTCGGTCCAAACAAGCACCAGCGGCATCACCATTCCCATCAGTAAAGCGGGCAGGAGAATCAACAGCGCGACTGATGCGATTTGCAGCGCCAGCAAGCCACCCCAACTGGTAATTCCCAGGCTGAGACCAGCCGCTACCAGCCACGCAGGAATCCGGTTAACTACAAAGAGACTGAAAACGAGGCTGATGGCCGTAAGTAACTCAACTGTCAGGACCGTCTTGCGTAATTTAGAGACGTTTCTGCGCGCGATGAAAAACGCACCAACGGACAGTCCTACCAGAAACAGCGCGACTGTAATGCTGAAGGCGTAGGTGCTCGAGCCAATTATCATCGAGAGCATTCGTGTCCAGGCGACCTGCGTGCTGATGGTGACAAACCCGGAGACGAAAGCGCATAGCAACCAGAACTTTGTTCCGGTTACCCGGGCCTGTGTTTGGGCTGATTCTTCGAAGTCTTCTCTGGCGTGCCTTTCAGAGATAACTGCCGGTTCTTCTGACATCCGCCGATCCGCGAGTATCGCGACGAGGCCGATGACCATATTCATTACGGAAGCCGTGTAGATCGTCGCGGTCACACCCAGACTCGGGAGCAAGAAAAACCCTGCGGCGATGCAACCGCAGATCGCGCCGACAAGATTGCGTGTGTAAAGCCTTGTGATGGATGTCGAATTAACATCAGACGAACGCAACAACGCGGCGGACATCAACGGTAGCGTGGCTCCCATCAACGTGGTTGGAATGAGCAGCATCAAGCACGATAGGAGGAACCGCAACAGGCTGAAAACAAAGAAGCTGAGATGGAAGTGCTGCCAGAGGACGGCGTAAAGATCGTCAACCAGAGCAAACATAAAAGGGACAGCCAGCGCATAAAGCGCGATGCCAATTTCCAATACACCGTAGGCACGAATGGGCCGTCTTATCTTTACTGCCAGCCGTCCCGCGATAGCACTACCGAGCGCCAGCCCGCCCATGAAGGCCGCCAGAACGGTGCTTACGGCGAGGGTGGTCCCTCCAAAAACGAGCCCCAGCATTCGGGCCCAGAGCACTTCGTAAATGAGCCCGGTGGCGCCGGACAAGATGAAGCAGGCCGCGAGAATTTGAATGCTTTTGGTTGCGTAACGCTGCATAAAAATTGACGTGTTGGCTGAAATGATCTGGGCCGCCAAGGTCCTTACCTCGTGTGGAAGCGGAAGTTGATCTCAGTGAGATGAGAAGGCAAGGTGAGTACTATAACATAGGTTTTTGGGCGCTGATTTTGAAGATCTCAACGCGTGATTGTAGGGGTGGCACTCTGTGGCCACCCCTCTTCGGGGTGCCATCCGAATCGAGAACATGCCTCATTCGCAACGAAGGGGTGGCCACGGAGTGCCACCCCTACAAATTCTCCGTGAGATTTATTAAACGTAAATCACGTGCGAGGCGCGCCAGATTTTCGCAGGTATCGATCCAGGATCAGCCGTGGTAAGCAGGATCGCGTAGTCTTCAGCAAAGATGTCGTTGTCCTTTGTGCTTCTTCCGCCTGAAATTCGGATCTCACCGCCCTTGTGAGGACTAACGAGCGCAAGCCTGCGCAGGCAATCATAGAGATGCCCCAACCCGCTGCCATACGGTCCCAGTTCGTCATGAAGTATCAAACGCACTTCAGCGCGCTCCTCAATAAAGTGTTTCAGTAGCGACGCTGTCTGGACCACCCCAGCTTCAAATCTCTGCGAAAAGATGTCAGCATCGGAATCAGCCAACTCGCGCGTATCCAGCACAATGGTGATCCGCCGTTCATCTTCGGCGGTAAATTCGCGCACCATCAAGTTTCTTGAACGTGCCGTCGCTTTCCAATCTATATGCCGCAAATCATCCTGCGGCTGATACTCGCGCAAGGAAAACAAATCCTGCCCAATCCCTCTACGCATCGACGGGATGTGTCCTGCATAGGCGGGAAGTAAATGGAGCTCATCACTAACCGGCTCAGGCTTGGGATAAACGACGATGTCAACGTCTCTCGCGCGCAACCGCCGGCGGAATCGAAAGAAACCAAACGGAAAGCGCGTCGACAGTTGGAACCCTGTGATGAGTACATTCCCTCGCGTGGTAAACAACTGCTCGACTCGCTGTTCGGCCGCCGCGTGATGTGGGACGTATGTGAAGTAAGCCAGTGGCCGTTTTTCAAAACGGGGACGACGATGTTTCTTTTTTTCACTGGTGGATGGATTTATTGGCCCGCGCGCCTCCACCAAAATCGAAAACGACGGCAGCACACGTTTGGCATTACGAAGCGTAACGATCACCGGCGCCGCTTCTCCAGCGAAGATGTGGTCCGGAAACCGCGCCGACACGATCAGGTCGCGCAGCGAAGCTCGGGCGGCGACGCCTCCAACAAAAAGTGTGGAACAGAGCAAGGAGAAAACCAAAAACAGAAGATTGTTTCCGGTGTTCCAGGCAGCGAAGCCAACCACCATCAAAATGAGTAGGAAGATGAGGCCGCCGCTGGTGACTTCGATAGGCAGGTCAAGACGAATGACTTCAAGGCGTGCGGAACGCGCCAGGGGCGGAACGATAAAAATCAGCATCAGCCCCGCGCTTATCAGGGACAGGATTGCAGCTGCCGCCGCAATAATATAGTTGTCTGTTTGACGAGCGAGGACGGTGACTAGCGCGGCGGAAAGACCGACAAGGACCAGGAGTGTTCCGAGGATAACGTTGCGCCAACGAGAGAAGGATGAACGATGAATGATGAATGATGAATTGGCGCTTCCTCCATCATTTGTTTTTCGAACTTCATCATTCATCATTCATCATTCATCATTCCTACAGCGGCACGCTTACGGTCTTCATTATTTCTTTTAAGACCGCTTCGGCTTCTTCACTTCGACGCATTGAAGACGAAAAGCGTGTGCTCACCAGGATTCGATGGGCGAAGACTGGAACGACCAGGCGTTTAATGTCGTCAGGAATGCAATACGCGCGCTCCTCGGTTAACGCCATGGCCTGTGCGGCCCGGAAGAGCGACAGCGTGCCACGAGGACTTACGCCGAGATCCAGCATTTCAGAATTTCGCGTGGCGGCCACAATGCGCATCAAGTAGTCGACCAGCGCGTCGTCTACTGATACGTCAGCAACGCTGCGCTGCAGTTCTAATATCTCGCCGGCAGACATTACCGGTCGCAGGTCATCAAGTGGATCGCTAAGTTCCCGGTCACGAAGTATCTGTCGTTCGTCTTCCAAACCTGGGTAACCGATGCGCAACCGCAACATGAACCGATCCAGCTGCGACTCAGGTAGCGGATATGTACCGTGATGTTCAATCGGATTCTGGGTTGCTAAAACGATGAACGGAGCGGGCAATGGATGAGTCACGCCCTCGGCGGTTACGTGTCGCTCGGCCATCGCTTCGAGCAGCGCCGACTGCGTCTTCGGGGTCGTCCGGTTAATCTCATCGGCCAGCACCACGTTGGCGAACACAGGTCCGGGCTTCCACTCAAAAACGCCTGTATGCTGGTTGTAAATTGATAGGCCAATCACATCTGATGGTAGAAGGTCAGACGTGAATTGTATTCGTTGGAAACTGCAACGGAGTGCACGCGCCATCGCATGGGCCAGCGTGGTCTTGCCGACGCCGGGAACGTCTTCAACCAGCAAGTGTCCGCCGGCGATCAGCGTCACGATTCCCAGCCGGACGGCTTCCGGTTTACCTTTGATTACCGTCTCAATGGCTTGCTGCAGACGCTCGATCTTCTCGGTAGCATCGGAACGAACCAGTTCCTCTTTCCCTTTTACTGTATCGAAGCGTCGCATCCACAATACTCCAGCTGTCCCTAATTTCCCGGCCATTCTACATGCTAAGACCCTTGCTGGCACGCCCGGGTTGCCGCCGCCCCTAATACTGTAGGGGCGTCACTCCGGGGGCGCCCCGCACCGCGCGGAAGAATGGGGTGCCCACGGAGGGACACCCCTACAAAGATGCCAGACTACATCTTAGTCTCCCGACATGACGTTACTAAATCGCTGTAGTAGACTACGGTTCAGCCAGATAATGCGGCGGACGTCCATAACTTCGGATAAACGCGGAACCCCTAAACGGTTCAAACGTGTAATCAGGCGCAAGGAGACTATTTCATGAGAGCCAACAGAAATCATCGCACCGCAGAACGCGGGTTTTCCCTTATTGAGCTGATGATCGTGATAGCGATTATCGGGATTTTGATCGCGGTTGGTGTCACTGGTTGGAAGGCCGCCGTCAGATCGGCTAATGAAGCGGCAGCGATCAAAACACTAAAGACAATTGCCGAACAGCAGATGCTTTATTACAACTCGCATCAACGCACCAGCTTTGGCACCTTTGACGAAATGCTGAAGGAAGGTCTTTTAGACACGCGCTTTGCAGGCACGACCCCTGTGGTTGATGGCTACGTTTACGTCATGCGCATAATTCCGAAATCCACCACCACGCAGCCGGGCTTTGCCGTCAATGCAGATCCACAGGTTACGGAAGGTGTAGGACGTACGGGGACAAATCACTACTATTTGGATTCAGACAGTAACACTATCCACGTGAATGCTACTCAACAAGCGACCGTTACCGATCCACCAATCGGCCAATAACTAATTTCGTATGCGCGCATGAAGAGCGTCCCTTTCGGGGCGCTCTTTTTTTTGGGTTGGACCTTTGACGCGTGTCGCTTTTACCGAAGTAGATAGTGTTTGGACTAAGCCCGCGATAGCGGGCGAGGGCGTAAAGCCTGGGGTGGAGCGCAGCGGAACCCCAGGAAAACAGCGATTGAATAACCACAACCCGCGAAGCGGGTGAGAGCGCTCAATCCGTAGATGCTGTCGCCCACTTCGCGGGCTGGGATTTATATTTGGAATTACCTGGGGTTCCGCTGCGCTTCACCCCAGGCTTTACGCCGGCACCCGCTATCGCGGGTTGGATTTTCGTGCGCCTTTTACGCGTGTTGCATCTTGCCAAAGAGCCACGCCTTGGCCATACGCCAATGGCGATTGATGGTGATGGGAGTAACTCCCAGCACTTCCGCGGTTTCCTCGACAGTCAGCCCACCAAAATAACGTAGCTCGACAATTCTCGCCTTCATTTCATCAACCGTACTAAGTTCGGTAAGAGCTTCATCCAGCGAAACTAGTTCCGCGCTGCGCTCTACCGCCTTGTCGATATTCTCGTCCAACGAGAGCTTTTGAAAATCGCTGCCGCGCTTCCCTGCTTTGTGAGCGCGTGCATGGTCAACCAGAATGCGACGCATCATTTGCGCCGCCATGCCAAAAAAATGAGCGCGGTTCTGCCAGTTAACCTGAGTTTGATCCACTAGCCGCAGGTAAGCCTCATGCACCAACGCTGTAGGTTGAAGCGTGTGATCAGAGCGTTCACGTCGCAGATAATTCGCCGCCAGGCTGCGTAGTTCGTTGTAAATCAGGGGCAGCAGCCCGTCAACGACAGCGTGATTGCCGTTGGTCAGTTCGATTAGAAGTTGCGTAATGTTTTCTGTTTCGGAGTTTTGCACGAATCGAGAAGCGCCAAACCATTGTGAGATGAATTTGCGCAGCGAGTATAACAGAAGCGATGAGGTAGCGGACTGCAGATAAAAACCCACAGATTATACAGATTTCCCAAACAAACTCCGTTTAGATGGTGCACTTGTGCACCCAGTCGTTGAGTCCAAACGGGGCGGACAAGTCCGCCATCTAAACGGGATTGTTCCCTGGAATCTGCGACACCTGAGGATTACTTCGCGGCTTGATTGGCGAGATAGTTTTGGTAAAACACATAGACGAACTTCTTCTGATCGGCTGGCCCGCCGAATAATCCGTCATTAAAATCGTAACGCTTCATTTCCTCCCAAGCCTGATCCGCGGTCCAGCCGTCGTGCGTAATTCGATAAACCGCAGTTAATGCCCCCGTTCGATGCCTGCCGCCTTTGCAATGTACGTATACGGGACCGTTGGCGGGGTCGTTGACAAGGCTTAGGAAGTAAGCCGTCTGTTCATCCGTCGCCCTGCGACCCGGCCTCATTGAAATGTTGAAATACTTCATTCCTGCTCTGCTTACCCAGTGTGCCGCCTGGGGCACCTTGTCTTTGCGCAGGTCAATAACAGTCTTCACTCCCAACCGCTGCAGTTGTTCTATTTCGTTTTCGCGAGGTTGTGAACCGCGGTAGTAGTTGTCGTTGACCTTGCCAAAATTCTTGAGGGTTGTCGTAGGAGTCCCGGCAACCTGGGCCGGCACTACCGCGCCGGGTAAGGGCCAAACCACTACAGTTGCCAGTAGCAGTATTACAAATCCCAGGTCGCGGACCGCGTCGATAAAAACTCTCTTCTGAATCATGTTGTTAATGAGTACTGGGTCAGTTTTGGTTCCAATGTCCAACGTTGGGTTATCGCGGCGCACGACAAGCTAAAGCTTATCGGACAACCTGAAATTGTATTACTTACTTGTTGAGGCTGCCACTGGCGCGCCTGTGTTCAACCGGTTCAATTGACCAATACGCTCGCGCAACACTTTGATGAATCCGTCCATTGTTTGGGCATCATAGTTAGCGGCGCGAAAGGCGTCGCGAAGCTGGCCGTCGCTTAGTTGGGCCAGCATCGAGCCAATCCAATGGGCGTTTTCAACCGTGATATTTTTCATGGCCCGTTCTTTCTTCGCCTGGCTTTTTCCGTAGCTGGGTTTAAAGAACGAGGCAAACTTACCCATTCCCTTCGGCTTCGTTTCGAAGTCAAACTTCACGAACCCATTTTCTACGCCCAGGATGAATTTGTTTTCCTTGTAGTCAGCCAGCGAGTTTTTAGAACGCTTGCTTCCCATCCCGCCAACCTTGCCGAATGTGGCGCCAACGTCAGTGGCTACATATCGGGCTTCCAGCGTACCCTGCGAATTTTGAGCAGTCAGGATCTTGTTGTTAGCCACGCGATTATCATAGTTCGCAAGCAACACCATGATCACTTTCAAACCATCCAACTCGCGGCTCTTGAGAAACGGGTTTTCTTCCCAGTCCCAGTTTGCTCCGCGGTCGATACCCTTGCGCTTCGGCTCGAAGCGGGCGCCGCGAACGATGTTCCTACCCTCCACAAAGGTTTGGCCTCGCGACAAGGTCGGCAAGTTTTTAATCTCCGCGCGATCGAGGTAATAGGCCTCGTCAGCGAAGTAACCGACCGACCAGACTAGCCGGGTAGCCACTGTTTCCGCCTGCGCTTCCACGCCTAGTTTCACGATCCATGTTTCACCGCGCCCATCTGTCACGCGAAACTTCGGCGACTCGCCCGTACTCTCTTCCGCCACGTAAGTGAAAGGAGCAGCCGGCGCCAACTCGCGGAGCCGGGGCCATACCGTAGATCGCGTTTGGAGATATCGCCCGGCTCGAGCCAGATAACGGGAACGCCGGCAGCCTTCGGTTCGTTTTCATTCTTCTGCGCCAGAACCGGTGCAGAGATCAGCATTCCAAGAATTAGTGATAGAACTAACGCGTTTTTTCGATTGGTCGCAAACATGATTCAGAATTCTCCGTTCAATGAAACAAGTGGGGTAGCGGTTCTTGTTAGTCGAGAGCTTGTTTTGGCCGCTTCAACTAGTAACGCGAGAAAGGATTCGAAATAACATCAGGACAACTAACGTTTGGCGATCAGCACCTTAGTAGTTGACGACTTAAATTCGTTTTTGAGACTCAAGTACTGTTTGCTTGCCATACGCCATGGTCAAGTTGACAGACTAGTTTTGGACTCAAACCTATTGGGATTTTAGTAAGGTGATGCTAACCTTCGGGCAGTTATTGGGGGCTTACCCGGGTCGAGGATTTTCAACCCGGCAAATATAGGAGAGCGAACGTAATGACGATGGAGTTAACTCGGAAGTCCTTTCAAAACCTGGCAAGCGCTGTCCTCACGATTCTGGCGCTAACGCTCATCGCGCAGGCCCAAACCCCTGCTATCAGTGCAACAATTAAGATCAAAAACTTCGGGCAGATGGACGAGCGTTTTTATCGCGGCGCGCAACCGAAGAACCTCGAAGATTACCAGGCCCTGGCGGCCCTGGGAGTCAAGACAGTTATTGATTTGACAGACGATCCAAAGGAATATGAACAGTCGATGGTTGAGTCTGTGGGAATGAAATACGTTCACATCCCGATGATCGCGAAGAAGTATCCGACAGAGGCAGCCGTAGCCAATTTCTTAAAGACCGTCGAGAATCCTGAGACAGGAAAGTTTTACATTCACTGCGCCGGCGGACGTCACCGGACAGGCGCGATGGGTGCCGTTTATCGTTATAAGTTCTACAACTGGAACTTTGAGCAGGTGTACAAAGAAATGAAGCAATACGACTTCTACACCAGCTGGGGACACGGCGCCTTCAAAGATTTTGTGAAGGACTATTACGACCAGATGCAGACTTCAACTACTCCGACTGCGGCACCGGCAACCGTCGAGAGCACGGTCCGCAGTCAGGAAAAGCAGTAAAGTCCGATTGATTCTAATGTCAAAGGCCACCCATTTTTGGGTGGCCTTTTCCTTTTGATTAACGCCTGAGTCCAACCTACTTGCATTGTTGCTGAGAAGCAATTGTAGAACTCCCTGAGTCGGAAGAAAGGCCCAGCATTGAAGCCCTCATACCGCCTTAGGATTTCAAGCGTATTGCTATCAGGTTTGAATTTGCCAGTTTGACTTGAGAGGTCTTCAATGACCCGGTCCCAAATTTCAGCTAGAGCTTTGGCCTCTTCGGCAACTTCATCTAGAAAATCAGCAACGTGATCACTATTGCGATCCTGCCTATCGAAGAAAACTTCGAGTAGCGATAGCGGGTTTATTGACAGTCCCATTTGAATGTACTGACTACCGGTAGATATAAGTCGTGCTCTTCTTCTGGTCCCACTGCAAACTCGAAACGTTCGCGCCGTCTTCAGCCAGTATTTCTTCGGTAAGTTTGTCAGTGTCCACTGCCGAACCCAGGATCAGTTCGTAAACGATCTTTCCGTTTTCTCCTTCAGCATCCTCGCGATCGAGTTGTCGCAGTTCGGAATTCAATTCATGTTTGGAGAAAATGCTCTTTAAGCCCTGCAAAGTTTCATCCACCCTGCGTGTCCCGACACTGACTTCCATCGTGCGAAACACCTGTCCTGATTCAAAGTGTTCCAGGATCCAGAGTGCAACCAATGTAAACAACGTAAGTATGAGGGCCATGTCCAAACGTCCCACACCGCACGCCAGACCAACGCCCAAACAAATCAGAAGCACCGTCGTTTCTTTCGGGTCACGCACGTTGGTGCGAAAACGAACCAGCGAAGCGGCGGCAAAGATGCCAAAAGCCCGAGCGGCGCTATCGCCGACAACCATCATCATCGCTGCTGCAACCACTGCCAGCAGGATCTGCGTCTGGGCCACGTAGGGATTACGTTTTGTGATTGAAAAGTTACGGCGCCAACGAAACGCCAAAATTGCCGCAAGGAATGCACCGATCAGAAACCTGAGGAAAATCCGAGCCGCCACTACTCCGTCGGCGGCGGGCGCATTAGGATCAGTCGCCGCGGCATCGCCCGTTCCGAATAGTTCCGAGATTACTGAGTTGGCCTGATCGTCTCGCGGGTCTGGAGTGGCCGCGGAACTCGCGCCTGGGGTGGCCGTTGCTGTCGAGCGTGGGTCAGCTACATTCGCCGCGCGACGAGATGTTCGATCCAGCACAAGGTAAACGAGTAACGCGCTTCCCACCAAAACGGCAAAAAAGATCAATAACAGGCGAACGGTTGCTTTGTTCATCGCGCGCGACTCCTTTTTCGTCTCGAAAAGAACTACAAGCTAATGCTGCCTTCGAAGTGCAATTGACTATTGAACGGTGCGTCTTCAGGTTTCATTGGCACGCGCTCATAAAAACCGTCGGCATTCAAAATGCGCGCTTTAACGTTGTCTTTCAGGTAGGCGGCCAACACGACGTCTTTCATGTAGCGCTTCAGATTGGCGTCGATGATTGGAGTCACAACTTCGACGCGCCGATCCAAATTGCGAGTCATCCAGTCAGCCGACCCGATATAAACATCCTCTTCTCCGCCGTTGGCAAAGTAAAAAATTCGACTGTGCTCCAGCAGTTGACCGACGATGCTGCGGACGTGAATGGTCTCTGATAGTCCCGGAACTCCAGGACGCAACATGCACGAGCCGCGGACTATCAAATCGATCTTGACGCCGTTTTGCGAAGCCTTGTAAAGCGCGTCGATGATTTCCAGGTCAGTCAACCGGTTGATCTTGGCGATGATGTGCGCCGGACGGCCAGCCTGCGCATGACCTGCCTCGCGCTTAATCAAATTCAACATACGGTCGCGCAAATTCACCGGCGCTACCAGCAGACGTGTGTATTCCCTCTGCCTCGAAAAACCGGTGATAAAATTGAAGAGGTCCGTAGCGTCGTCTCCAATTTCGTGGTCGGCAGTGAGCAGGCCAATGTCTGTATAAACCTTCGAAGTTGTCGGGTTGTAATTACCTGTCGCGACGTGAACGTACGTTTGTAACCCATGTGATTCACGACGGATTACCAGCGCGACTTTGCTGTGGGTCTTCAGGTTGACCAGACCGTAAACCACGTGCACACCGGCCTCAACCAGACGCGCAGCCCATTCGATGTTGTTCGACTCGTCGAAGCGAGCCTTGATTTCGACTACTGCTGTGACCTGTTTGCCACGCTCGCTGGCGTCGATTAGCGCCTGCGGTATCGGAGAGTTCTTGCCGGTTCGGTAAAGACAAATCTTGATTGCCAGTACCTTGGGATCTTTCGCGGCGGCTTCGATGAAATCCGTAACCGACGCGTAGTCAGTGTAGGGATGATGAAGCAGAATGTCCTGCTTCTTGATCGATTCAAAAAGCTGGCGCTTGTTCGCCAAAGGCGCGGGCACAGTCATCCGAATTGGTTTGTCCCTCAGATCCGGTCTATCGAGCCCGTATAGTTCCATAAAATCGCCGACGCCCAGGATGCCGTCTAACACATAAACGTCGTCAGTCTCAAGATTGAGCGATTTGGTCAGGTAATGGACCATTGACTTGGGCATGGTCGAGGAAACCTCGAGGCGCACAGGTTGGCCAAACCGGCGTTCACGCAACGATTCCTTAATCAGGTTCAGAAGATCAGCCGCTTTGTCGTCTCTAATTTCAACGTCGGCGTCGCGTGTAACGCGAAACATGTGGGCTTTGCTCAGCCGCATGCGCGGGAAAATGGCATGCAGATTAGCTTCGATCAATTCCTCGAGCAGCACAAACTTTTGACCGCCGTCTCCAACAGGGACCAGGCGCGGCACTACCGGCGGCACTTTGATCCTGACGAACCGCGGTGCACTTCCGATTGTAATCTCCTCGCCGGGTATGGATTCCGTTTCTACGGTCAGGCCGATGTTAAGACTCAGGTTCGCGATGTGTGGAAACGGATGGGCCGGATCGACCGCGAGCGGGGTAAGCACGCGGAACACATTCGTCATGAAGTATTGATTGAGGGTCTTTTTTTCTTTTGGCGAAAGGGCTTCGTACGGAGCGATCTCTACACCGTGTTTGGCGAGTTCAGGAAGCACATTGTCGCGCAAGCTGCTCACCTGGGTTTCAACCAGCGGCCGCACACGTTCGTGGATAACTTTCAATTGTTCGACAGGCGTGAGCTCGCCCGGCATTGGCGGAAAGTCCTTGATGTCCAACATCTCCTTCAAACCGGAAACGCGGACCATAAAAAATTCGTCGAGGTTACTCTGAAAGACGGCGAGAAACTTCAAACGCTCCAGCAACGGTAAAGATTCGTCTGTCGCTTCTTCGAGTACGCGCCGGAAGAATTCGAGCTGGCCTAAATCGCGGTTAGAGACTGACCAGGCAAGGAAGTGTTTACCTTTGGGCGCATCGGCCGACAAAGCCGCACCTTCTGAGCGCGAAGTAAGTTCTTTTTCTGATTCTGCCATCTTTATTTGAATTGGAATCGTTAAGCGGCCAACCACCCAACAACACGTTAAGACCTTTCAACCATTAACGCGAAGTTTCCAACAATAATGTATCAACGGACGCGGGCGTCGCCCGCTGCGTGGTCCCCCGCTCCGAATCTCCGGATTAGTCATGTCCACCGATGCGGGCGAGAGGCCCGCGGTCCCAGAATGTCACGTGGGATCATAAGCCCGCCGGGCGGGAACCGATACCAATTCTTCGGTCTCAACGACATATGCGGTGAGTTGGTGCCCGTAAACACAGCCTGTATCAAGTCCGATGGCCTTCTTCCCGCGGCGCGGCTCAGAGGCCGGCCAGTGGCCAAACAGCACAATCTTGTCGCCGTCGTAAACATCGTACCAGGGAGTGCCTTTGCGACTGGCACGGTCCTCACCCAGCGTCCGCAACTCCGTCATATCTTCGGTAGTCTGGGAAGGGAGCGTAAGTCCTGAGCGAAGCCCGGCATGCACAACCAGATGCGTTCCCAAATCAATCGTGAACGGAAGCGAGTTGAGATACGGGAGAAACTGCGCTTTCTCTTTCTTCAACTCCTTGTGAGTCGGTTTCTGAGAAGGCTTCAATTTAATTTTTTCCCCGTTCCAGCGACGTCGCAAAGCAAGATCATGATTACCGAGTACGGCGGAAAACTGTTTGTCAGACATGAAACGCTCGAGTACTTCCCTGTTCTTTGGACCCTTGGTTATCAGATCCCCGACGCAAATGAGACGGTCGTCCTCGCTAAAATGAACCTTATCAAGCAAGTCGACCAGTTCATCGTAACAACCGTGAATGTCTCCAACGACGATTGTGCGTGATCCCATTGTGGCTAGAACATTAGGATGGAAGGTTCGACACAGTCAAGCGGGCACGAATTTGGCAGACACTGGAACCGCGGGCGTCTCGCCCGCAACGTGCCGCCAGGCGCGTGGTCACCGTTAAATGCCCTTGTTCGCGCTTGGCGCTCACGGCGGGCGAGACGCCCGCGGTCCCAATTTCACCACATAGGTGGGACGCCGGTCGCATAGCCATACCAAAACCCAAATGCAATGCTGATGAGCCCGGCGAGCGTTTGCAGTCCGGAATTAACCCCGGTGAGTCGCGGTGCACTAAGCGCGAAAGGCAGTCCAATCAAAGCCGACATCAAAAGCATTCCGATGGTGGAACCGACACCGAAAAGGAGCAGGTAAAGTAATCCCAATGAGAACGATTGAATCTGGCTGAATATCAGCAGCGTCAACGCCGCGGAACCTGCCAGGCCGTGCATGGCCCCAACGAGAAGCGGTTTGAAACCTACTCGCGAAATCGCGTGTGAATGTGGCGTTTTCTTTGTTGTGGCCTTTGAGGTTGGGCGAATGTGCTCAGATCCCTGTTCGTGGAAGTGTATGTGGACATGTGAACGCCCGTCGTGGCTATGGCGGTGCACGTGCACGTCTCCGCGCCGTCGAAATACGCGCCAAATCGCCAGCCCGCCAAGCGATATGATCATTAACGCGACACAGAACTCTAACCAGGCCGTCAAAGTAGGCGGAATCGCAATTCGAAAAATCAAAGCCAGAGAACCGACTACAACCAGCGAAACAGTATGTCCTGCCCCCCAAAGGGCGCCGACCAACGTGGCCCGTAACAAGTTGCGATGTTCGCTGACGATCGTCGAGACAGCGATAACGTGGTCCACTTCCAGCGCATGCTTCAAGCCGAAGATCAGGCCCAGCCCAAGCAAAGCGAATGCGCCGGTTGAGATTAAGGACGATGCTTCCATATGTGTGTTTAGTTAAGCTTGCTTCCCGAGAAGTTTCGCCCGGAGCATTCGAAGTATTCGGCAGTTCGTTTGCACCTTAGTCCCCACGCTCGGCCGTCGTCAAGCATCCGCAGACGCATACTGTTAGAGCCGAAAATGTTGTGAGCTAAAGGCCGCAGCCATTACAGCCGAGCCCCCAGGCAATTGCTTCAGTGACTGGCGGGCTTTCTGGCTGTGCGGATTAATGGCCCACTCAACCTTGCCGCACGGGACAACATAGCCTCTCTCACTGCAGCATTGAACGACTCCGTTTCTTTCCACGAAACATCCACCGAACGGAGTCGACTATCGTGAAAGCGAATTATGTATTCCCCTGGCGCTATGCACTCCACTTTGTGCGCGGTCAACTCAAAAGGGATTAAGCTCTCTACCCAAAGGTCGTTGAGCACTGATTGTGCTTCAACCACAAGTTTATCGAGCGACATTGATCGTACTCCAGGACAGGGCTGCGGGAGGTACTGTTGAGAAGCGGTGTACTAAGACACTATCACGCGTAAGCGCTTAGCAGCTAACGAACTCACGCCAAATGCGTGGTCTGAGACCAGTGTTCTCAGGGAGGATTACACCGTATCTGTTTATTACCAGACCGGTTCGTTATCCACTGCTACTAAATCAAAAAGTCTTCTCTTATCGGTGAGAAAATGTCTATCAGAATCACTTCTTCGTCGAGCGTCGTGGCGCCGTGCCAGGTTCCGGGTGGAAAATGGAGTACATCGCCCGTCTGAGCCACACGTTGTTCGTCACCCATAGTGAACAGCGCGCGGCCGCTCTCGATAATTGTCATTTGTTCGTGAGGATGATCGTGCGCCGGTGTTACCACGTTTGGCGCAATACGTAGCCGGCAAATCATCAGCTTTTCCCCGACGATCATTTGTCGCTCAATCCCAGGATCGAGTTGTTCGACCGGAATGCTGCTCCAGTCAGTGTGGCGTGGTTCTAATTTTTCGATGGTTTCCATCTTGGTATATCCCTTGTTTGAGCGATTTCCCCAACTGGGCTCAAATGCTAACTATCGTCTCGGGAATCAACTGGCTTACAACTGACGCCAAGTGCTCAGTCGATTCTGTTGCCGGCGAAGGCTTCTTGTTACGGTGGGCGCAGACCGGGTGAATGACGGACACTACGCCCTCCGCTGAAGAGAGAACAACGTTAGAACGTCAAGCGCAAACCAAACTGCATCCTGCGCATCGGGGCGGCAGAAGTGATAACGCCAAAGGTGGCGGAGGTGGCGCCCGAAGGAACGGTCGCGCCCGGCTGCCCGAGGTTTACGATGTTGAATATGTTAGTGCCCTCGGCCCGGAAACGCAGCTTGAAGCGCTCGCTCAAATTGAAGTCCCGCGAGACGGCCAGATCGACGACCTTATAACCTGGACCATCAAGAAGGTTACGCGGCGCGTTGCCTTCGGTAGCGACGCCGTTCACGACCGGGTTTTGGGCAAAGGCAGCAGTGTTGAACCATCGAGCCGCCGTGGGATTGTCTATATGAGGATCGCCGATCAGCCGCGCTCGGTCGTTAGTGCTCCCGTCCAGGTTAGCATCTACGCCGTTGGCAATGGTGAACGGAAGCCCGCTGCGAATCTTTATGATGGGCGAGATGCTCCAGCCATTGAGAATATTGCGAACTACAAAGTGACGGCCGCTGAAGTAGTCGGGCCTGTAGTTCAAACTCATGCTGAAAACGTGGCGCTGGTCTGTATCCGCGCGCCCTGCATCCAGATATAGCTTGCTGTAGTTCTGCGCCAAACCCTGTGTGGTGCTGTTATGTAGCTGGACGCTGGACCACGTCTTGCTAAGCGTATAGAAAGCGTTGAAGGTGACGCGGCGGCTCATCCGCATGTTGCTGGTGATTTGCAGGCCGTTATAGGACGCGTCCTGGTCCGAATCAAGGAGAAGCACGGCACCAAACGCGGGATTGGGCCGCCTTGACAGGACATTCGCTCCGGCAGAGGTGGCCGTGGGTGTTATGACCGGGTAGTTGACGTCGCGGCCAAAGGGTAAGTTATGGCTGCGCGTGCCGACGTAA
>Ga0190270_10000298_pt1 | contig 21177 bp, 24 predicted proteins | sample Popmic320T_FD_133748 | JGI IMG/M metagenome (GOLD analysis project Ga0190270, IMG submission 133748) | Populus adjacent soil microbial communities from riparian zone of Weber River, Utah, USA - 320 T | ecosystem: Environmental > Terrestrial > Soil > Riparian zone | place: USA: Utah | collected...
CTGCGGTGATCGCATCGGGATTCCGGCCGGTGGCGACAACAGAGTGGCCTGCGTTCAGCGCAGCCTTGGCGATGTCGATGCCCATGCCGCGGCCAGCGCCGGTGATGAACCAGACCTTCTTGTCCGTCATGCGGTCCACACTCCTCCTGCCGGTCACACTAGCTGTCAACGGTCGAGCGCGGCCTGCAACCCCGCGCTCAGCCGCTGCCGCGTCTCCCTGTGAGGTCCTGCTTCACGTCGGCCAGCAACCTCGGCGAAAGTTGGACGCCACGGATCGGCGCTAGGTCCTATCTCTCAGGAGCGCGAGCGAAGCGCCTAGCGGTCGTGAGGCGTCGCGCGGATGGGGCGGACGCGGGCGCCGACGACCATTGCGCCGGCGATCAACACCAGGTTCTTGATGACGAACTCACCTTCCACCGTCAGGAGGAACGGGTTCCCGTCTCGGAACACGACGTCGGGGAGGATCAGGAACACGAGGAACGTCCCGATCATCTGCCCGGCGAAGATGGCGAGCGCGACCCTGACGAATCGATTCAACACGAGCAATGAACCGACGGCGACCTCGACGATGCCGAGCACGGAAACGACGACGTCGGGGTCGAACCAGTAGACCGTCCGGGAGACGAGGCCAGCAACGGGCGAGACGTCCAGGATCTTGAGGAGACCGAACCAGACGAAGACCACCCCGAGCGAAACGCGGAGAGCCGTGACCCCGGTGGTTCCCAGGAAGCGCCGAACGCGGCCATCCAACGCCCTGAGCTGGCTGACCGCGGCCGTCGTCTTGTCGCCCGAGGAGGCCATGGATTCATGGTACGAGCGGTCCCTCGCAATGCCCGCCCTCCGGCTCGATGTCTGGGGCTGACGCCGCCCCCTAGTCCAGAGCCGCCCGCATCCTCCCGCTGCGATGGAAGGCAACGGCGACAGCGCGACTCAAGCTCATGCCGGACCTTGGCCCCGCCCCCGCCGTTGCCAGCGACGCCGTACCCGAGCCGGCCCTAGGCAAACGATGGTCGGCGACGGCGCCCAGCACGGCAGGTCGCAGCGTCCCCTGCTTCAGGAACATCGATGTGCCCACGGCCCAGCGGGCTTCGTCGGGCAGCTCGAGTATCTGCAACAGCTGGCGGGCGGCGTCGGGGCCGAGCCGCTTCACGATGTCCCAGCCGGCGGCGATAGCTGCGGGGTCCACGCCCACGCGCTATCGGGCAGCGCCGTCAAAGGTGCTCGCACTGATCTTCCTTGTTGCCTTGGACTTGGTTGTTCCCGCCGGTCGGCGGCGGCGAGTTGGACTTGCATTGCAGGTTCCCGTCGATGACGTTGCCGAAGATCCGAACGCCGCCATGGTTGGAGAACGCCTGCAGGTCTGCATCTATCCGGTTCCGGACCGCGACCTGGCGGCCGTCGTTCTGCTTCGTCTGCAGGTTCCCGCCGATATTCGTCCTGCGGACGATGCCGCGGCCCCCATCCTCGATCTGGATGCTTCCCCCGATGCTGGATCTGATGATCCCCCCGCTCGTCGACCGTCGAGCAGCCACGAGCACGGAGGCATGGTTCTGAGCCTGGATGTTGCCGCCGACCCTGACACCCCTGGCGACGAGTGTGGCTCCCCCCTTCACCTCGACGTTGTCATCGACCCGTGTGCCATTGAGCGTGCAGGTCGCGCCGCTCGGGACGATCACGTTGCCGTCGATGTGGACCGGTCCGATCGTTCCTCGGCAGATGCGATCGTCGGCCCGCGCTGGGGCCGCACCGACCGCGAAGGCGATGGTGAGGGCGGTCAGGGCGATGAACGTGCGCTTCATGGAACGGCCCTCCATTCGGATCAGGGGTAGGGACCGCGTACCGAGACTAGGCATCGCAGATCCGCCGAGTCAAGGCGCACCCCGGTCGTTCGTTTCAAGTGCCTCGTCACGTCGCGCGAACGATGCGGCCACCCGAAGACCTCGCAGATCCGCTCCCAGGTGTCGTAGCTCGTGAGCGATCAGACGCCGGTACTCCGCGGGCGAGATGCCGAGGCGGTGGGCGACCCGGCCGACCGTGAACCCGAAGCGGATGCGGTCGCGCTCGAGCAGGTCGGCCAGCTGCGACATGCACGAACAGTAGGCGGAAGCGCCGACCTCCGGGAACTCGCCCTGGGTTCCAGCCTCACAACGCCTTGAAGTAGTTCACCGCTGGGACAGGTGTGTATCCGGCCTTCTCGTACACGCGTCGGCCTGCCGCGTGCGCGGGGTCTCCGCCCGTCGCGATCGCAGCGATGGGCAGCCCTGACGCCGCGATCCATTCGGTAGCCGTCTCGGTCAGCATCGTTCCGATGCCTCGATTCTGGTGCTCGGGATCGACAGCGAGGAGCTTGATCTCGCCGAGATCGTCATCCGGCCTCAGGATCGCGACCGCGAAGCCCACGGGGACGGAGTCGACCTCCGCGACCCACGTCGCGCTCCCATCCTGCGACAGAGCCTGCCGGATCTCACGCGCTTGCCGGTCCCGCCAGTCGGTGCCGTAGAGGCCACCGGTAACGGCCGGTCCCATGATCTCCTCGAACGAGGCGTGTACGGATTCCCACGCACGTAGGGAGAACTCGACGATGGCGTCAAGGTCCTCCGCCCGGTACGGACGGATCCCCAGGTCCTCCATCTGCGACATGCCCGAAGGCTAGTCCGAAGGTGCGACCCGAGCAGCGGAACGCTGACTTGACCACCCATCAGGCGGAGCGGAGAGTTGCCGGATGAGGATACGGTCGCTACTAGCGCTCGCCTTCAGCACGGGACTCATGACCGCCGTTGTTCTGTTCCCGACGAGCAGCGGAGCGAAGGGCGACCCATGCTCACCGGCGGAGGCGGAGGGGCGGCACGTGATCGAGGGGACCGCGGAGGACGACTTGCTCGTGGGTACGGCCGGTCGCGACATGATCCTCGGGCTGCAGGGTGACGATCGTCTGCTCGGGTTGGACGGCAACGACGTGCTCTGTGGCGGTGCCGGAGACGACGTCCTGGTGAGCGGGGCCGATGGTTCGCACTACGCGAGCGAGCTCTGGGGCGGGTCGGGAGATGATCGGCTGATCGGTGGTCACGACAGTGAATCGATGCGCGGCGGCACGGGAGATGACCGCCTGCGTGGGGGGCCGAGCGCCGACGTCCTCGATGGTGACGCTGGCAACGATGTGCTCTCGGCCATGAGCGGTTCAGACCACCTATTCAGCGGACAGGGTCACGACAGCTTCCGAGGCGGCACGGAGCGGGATGTCTTCTACCATCAGGGCCACGCGGCCGTGATCGACCTGGGGCGCGGCTTCGCACGTGGGCAAGGACACGACAGGATCCGATCGATCGAGAACGCCTGGGGTGGCTCCGGCGACGACCGGATCCTCGGAGATTCTGGCAACAACCGGCTTAGCGGCTACTACGGTGACGACGTGCTCGTCGGGCGTGGCGGTGACGACGTGCTCGTCGGATGGGCGGGAGCGGACACCGGTTGGGGCGGGGACGGCGAGGACCGCTGTCGCGACGTAACGACCGCGACATCGTGCGAGGCGTAGTCCTACGTCACGACGCCACCGCCAAGCCGACGACCGCTAGACGCCGAACACCTCGACGGGTCGCCGGCCCGCTTTCACGCACGCGGCCTCGACCTCCTCGAGCCCTCGACGTACAGCGCGCGCAGGCGTCGCACCGCAGCAGCTTCTTCGCGACGTGGTTGATCACGAACTCCCGGAGCACGGGCGAGTGGTCATGCGGGCGGAGCCGCTCCACGAGCTCGCGGTCGGCCCGTTCTGAGGGGCGGTGCCCCAGTCGTCCGACACGATCAGCGACGGCCCGTAGAGCCGCGCCTCGGTCGATTCGTAGCCGCGTCCGGCGAGGGGCTGGTCCTCGTTGTCGCGCTCGTACTTCGCGATCAGCCATGCGCCACGATGCCCGAGGAATGCGTGGCCTGGGGTCCCGATGTAGAACGGGCGATCGCGGCCGTCGATGCGGCTCTCGATGACGACGCCCTGTGGCGATGACCGGCGTATCCCTCCGCTCGCTCTCCTCCTGCTTGGTGTGCCTCCTCAGCGTTCCTTACCCTTCCGTTCGGCGATCTTCGCGCGGTACTCCGGTTGGTGGAGCTGTGCCAATGCGTCGAGCGCCGTTGCGGTGAGGGTCGGCAGCCGTACGAGGTTGGCTTCGTCCTGCGCGGTGAAGTCCCCATCCAGCCGGTCGGATGCCTGGATGAAGCCGTAGTTCAAACCGTCAGATCCGATCAGCGGGACCGCCAGCCAGCCCCGCATCGGAGGATGATCGTCGAGCTCGTCGCCGAAGTTCCGCCACTCGGGATGCGACCGCAGCTGCTCATCCGTCAGGCGCAGCGGCCGGTCCACCCTGTGGGCATATGCATGGATCCCGACACCCTTCGCGGACGCTCGATAGTCCGCCCACGCTGAGTACTTCTCCGAGAGCGAGAAGTACTTCCGAGCGTGCGCCCACCCTTCGCCGGCCAGGTGCGTCGCGGCACCCTGATGCGCCCGGGTGATCACCCTCGCCAGTTCGGCCGCCTGCGCGAGGACCGGATCCGCGGCAAGCATGAAGTTCGCCAGGACGGTGGGGACATCCGGCGACGGAGGCGTACTAGCGTTGTGGTACGTATTGAGGAACTGCTCATCGCTCATGCAACGACCTCCTCGAACCGCGCCACATGCCCGACTGACCAGTGTTTCGGGAGCATGGCCCTCGGTGGCAGCTTAGCCAGAAGGAACCGAGGGAGAGTGCTCGCGCGCGCGAGCGTTCACCCGGAAGACGCGGGAGCGGCTGATCGCGGGCGCACGCCGCACTGGACTGATCAGGGCAAATCGAGGACGCAGAGGTCGGAGGCTCCCTCGGCCTATGCTCCGGCCGTGATCTCGATGTCGACCGCTGATTGGACGACGGTCGCGGCGCTCGCGACCGCCCTCGGCACGCTCGTCCTCGCGATCGCTACGTTCGGGTCCGTCCGCTCCTCGAACCGATCAATCAGGCTCGCCGAGGCCTCGATGCAGATCGGGATCCGGCCGCTCCTGATGCCGTCGCGACCTGAGGACGCCTCGCAGACGATCCTGTGGGGCGACGAACATCGCGCGCAGCTGGAAGGTGCCGCTGCGGTCGTCGAGGCCGAGGGCGACAACGTCTACCTGGCGATGTCGCTGCGCAACCCCGGCTCGGGGATCGCGGTGATCCAGGGGTGGCACCTGGGGTTGCACGACTTCGGCGTCGAGCACCCACACGCGGAACTCGAAGAGTTCCGGCCCCAACAGCGCGACCTCTACATCGCCAGCGGCGACACGGGGTTCTGGCAGGGAGCGCTCCGCGACCGGGGCGACGACGAGTTCGACGAGGCCGAGCGGATCGCGACCCGCCCCCGGCGCTTCCTGGTGGAGCTCCTCTACACGGACCACGAGGGCGGGCAACGCACGATCGGCCAGTTCGTGGTCGGCCCGCGCGAGGACGGCGGCTGGATGTGCTCGATGGTCCGTCACTGGTACCTGGACCGGCCCGATCCTCGCTGAACCCGGCCCGGCCCGGCTAGGCGACCGCGCAGCCCGGGTGCCTTGGCAGCGCTCCTACGCGCCGCGAGGACTCTTCAGTTCAGCGAAGTTTCGCCTCGATCGCCGCTCGGTGCACATCGTGATGGCCGATCAACACGCGCTCGATCGTCTCTGCGAGTACCGCCGCCCGCGCTCGGGGCGGCCGCGTTGGGAGGTCCAACTGCGCATCTGTCAGATCGAGCAGGAGGCGCGCACCTTCCTCGGTCCGCTCGCGGAGCAACTCGACCACTTCCCGAGGCGAACGGTCGGTCGTCATCTGGTTCCGCTCGATCGCGGGCCTTCGCGACGACACGGCGTCGCCGACGGTGCGGCGGACGATCCACAGGTGATACAGGGCTGCGTCGGCGACGTGCTCCGCGTCTTTCCCGATCGACCGGATGCCCGGATCCGGGACACGCCTCCAGCGATCGTCATCGATCGGTTCGACGACAGCGATGAGGGCCGCAGCAGCCCTCTGCAGTCGTTCCGCCAGTGCCCGAGAGCGTTGCGCGGCTTGGTGGTGGCTCACTTCGAGCGCGGGTAGACCCGGTGCAGGAAGCGTTGGACCCAGGTGACCCGGCTGACGGTGGCATCGGCCGCCATGGCGGCTTGATCGAGAGCTTCGGCGACCTGCGGGTCGTCGTTGATGGCAGCGGCCTGATCGATCGCCGCAGCGGTCTCGACCGACGAGGCCGCGGCCGCTTCACCGATCAAGGTCGGGAGCGGATCTTGGGGGGCGTCCTCGTCTCGTCTCATCACGACCCATCGATGATTGCACAGATGCGTGGAGCTGACCCAGGCGTGGAGATGCACTAGGCCTCGAACTGGAACCAGACGCAGCCCGGAGGGCCGGGCTCGACCCCCCACGCATCAGCGAGCGCCTCGACGATCCGGAGCCCGAATCCTCCGTCGTGAGGGTCGTCCGGCGGCGCGCTCGGAGGGACCGCGATAGCCGGCAGGGTCTGCTCGACCCTGACGTGGAGCCGATCGTCGTCCGAGTCGATCACCAACCGGATCTCCCCGCGCCCATCCCGGGCGCCGTACTTGACGGCGTTCGTCAGGACCTCGCTGATCACCGTCTTGGCGTCGTCGAGGCGGGCACGGAGGGGCGACGCCGCGATCTCGTCGGCCAGTGCCGCTCGTGCGATGGAGGCGGCCCGAGGGTCGACCGGCACTATGGTTTCGCGTCGCAAGGGCTTGCCTCCAGTCGCCCTTCGGCACTTACCCTCGCACGGCGCCAGGAAACGCTGACAAAGGGTCTGCATGCGGGACGTCCCCCCGACGCAGCGGGTCACGACGTCGGTCGCCGAGCACCGCCCCATCGCCGGATCACCTGGTGGACGAGGACCGCGAGCATCGAACCTAGCGCCTCGGCGATCACATCCGCGACCTCCGGCGTGCGTCCGATCAAGGCTTGGAGCACCTCCACCACGATCCCGCCGCCGATCGCCACCGCCACGATCCAGCCGAGCGCGCGCGGCAACGGCCCCTCACCGCGTCCCGGGCGCCACACGGCTGCGAACAGCAGGCTCAGCACGGTCGCGAAGTAGGACAGCGCGTGCAGACCCTTGTCTTGCATCGGGACGAGGTCGGCCCCGGGCGGCACGCTCACGAGGCTGAACCACAGCGTGAGAGACGCGAACAGCCCCGTCAGCAGCCACAGCGAGGCGTCGATCAGACGTTCGCGGCCCTGATCGGAGCGATCGGCACCCATGGGAGGACGGTAGCCGCGATCCACCGGTACGGACGACCGTGTCAGCAGCCCAGGATGCCGGGCCAGAGGTTCGCGATCTCGCGCCGGCACGCGTCGACCTCGGTCCACGGGTCGGATGCCAGGTCGACCGCCCGCTCCCCCTCGTAGGCGCAGGTGTCGTCGATCGGCTCCAGCTGGAGGGACGGCCCCTGCTTCTCCCACGCGTAGATCCCGCGGACGTCGGGGCAGTTGGCGTCGTTGAAGAACTCGATCGTGTCGCCGTGGACCTCGAAGTTCCCCCGTGCCCGGAACGCGGACATCTGGTGATGGACGAAGAACATCCCTTCGAACAGGATCAGCGTGCTGACGCCCGGCGCGCGAGCGTACGGCGAACAACGCACGCACGGGAACGGGAGGGCGTGCTTCGGTCCACCGAGCGCGTCGAGCCCGAGGATCAGCATGTAGGTGCCGTCGAGTTCACTCGCGGCCGGCTCAGGGGTGGGCGTCGCGAACGGGTACGGCAGGAGTGTCGCCGGCAGATCCTCGGCGGCCCCGGCGACCAGCACGTCCCCCGTGGGCGTCGGTGCCGTCGTCGGCACGGGCGCCGGGACGGGCGGCGACGGGGTGACCTCACCGCGGGTACACGCGACCGCGACGAGCATCAGCACCGACGCCGCGGCCACGGTCATCAGGGCCATCCGTGGATCGCCTGCGCACGTTCGCTCCGCACGACGACCGCTGATCTCGCACCTCCTCCCGTCGGTCCGGGGGACGCTACCGCGATCGCGCCGGAGGACCCGAGCGGTTGCGGTCGTGGGGCGCTCCTGTGGCGTTCCCGTGTGCCCTCTGTCGGACGGCGTCGTCGGCGTGCGAGCGTCACGGCGTGGACGTCGAGATCGTCGGTGGCAGCTTCGCCGGGCTCGCCTGCGCGCGAACGTGTGCGGACCGGGGCCTCGAGACGGTCGTCTGGGAGCGCAAGCGCGACGTGGGCGAGGCCGTGCACACGACCGGCATCCTCGTGCAGGAGGTGGCCGACGCCGAGGACCTGCCGACGGACGCTCTCCGCCGGGTCTCGGGGGTCCGCCTGTACGGACCGTCGCTGGGCTGGATCGACCTCGAGACACCCGGCTACGCGTTCTTCGCCACCGATACCGCCGCGATCCTCCGCGCGTACGCCGACGCTGCCCGCAGCGCCGGCGCCGAGCTCCGTCTCGGACGGACCCACCGGGGCGAGCGGACGGGTCGGATGCTCGTCGGCGCGGACGGCCCCCGCTCCCGCGTCGCGCGCGCGAACGGCCTCGGGCGCAACCGCGCCTTCCTGACCGGTGTCGAAGCCGAGTTCGTCGGCGAGGTCGCCATCGAGCAGCGGCTGCACGTGTTCCTGGACTCGGCGTTGGCGCCCGGCTACATCGGATGGGTTGTGCCGGGGGTGGGCGTGACGCAGGTGGGCGTGGCCGCACGCCACCCTGCGCGGCCGGACCTCGACAGGTTCGCCCGGCACATCGCGCCGGTGGTGGACCTGACCCGAGCCGCGCGGGTGGGGCGCCGAGGCGGATCGATCCCGGTCGGCGGCCGCGTCAAGCGGTTCGCGAGCGAGGACGTCGTCCTCGTGGGCGATGCCGCCGGGCTCGTCTCGCCGCTCACGGGCGGCGGGATCCACACGGCGCTGAGCTCGGGTCGCGCCGCCGGCCTCGCGATCGCCGCCTACCTCGCCGACGGTGGACCGCCGCCCGCCGTCGCACTGGAGCGGGCGTACCCGCGGTTCGCCGTGAAGCGGGCGCTGCGCGTGGGGATCGACCTGCGTCCGCCGAACGCGCTCCTCGACGCCGCGATCGATACGTCGGCGCTCCGCGTGCTCGCGAAGCTCGTCTTCTTCCATCATCGCGGGCTGCTGTCGGCCGAAGCCTGGCGAGCGATGGTCGGTTCCCGGGGCCCGAGAGCTGGGTAGATGTCCCCGTATGGGTACCCGTGACGTTCGTGTTCGCCCCGGGCGACGGTGGGGATGGTGGGTTGAGGGACGGAAGGCCTCCGGCGCCTACTTCATGAAGACCTGGTGGCCGACCGAGGGCCTCGCGCGGGCCGTCGCCCGGTTCGTCGGCGGCCAGCCGGCCGACTGACCGGGACGAACGCCGCGGGTGGGGCTCGCGGAACGTCGGAGCCGGTCGCTAGGCGCGGAGGCGCGCGCCGCCGGCGTCGACCCGCGGCTCGCTCACGATCCGGGCGGGGAACGAGCGGGACAGGTACGACACCCGGAGCCCCTCCTCGTCGATGGCGGCGGCGATCCACGCGTAGGCGATGGATTCGCCGACGCTCGGGCCCCACGCCGCCGACGTGACGTACCCCACGACCTCGTCGTCCACCAGGAGCGGCTCGCCGCCCATCATCGGCTGCGTCCCCTCGAGCACGAGGCATCGGAGACGACGGTCGGCAGGCGGTCGCGACGACAGGCCGTCGCGACCGAGGAAGTCGCTGTCGTCCCGCCGGACGGTGAAGCCGAGTCCCGATTCCTCGGGACCGTACTCGGGGGTGATGTCGGACCCCCACGCGCGGTAGCCCTTCTCGATCCTGAGCGATCCGAGGGCCGCGCGGCCGGCGGCGACCATGCCCGCTTCAGACGCCGCGGGCCAGACGGCGTCCCAGAGTGCCCGGCCGTCCTCGGCCGACGACGTCAGCTCCCAGCCCAGCTCGCCGGCGTAGGAGATCCGGACGGCCTCGACCGGGATCCCACCGATCTGGATCGGGCGAGCCGACAGGTACGGGAAAGCCGCGTCCGACAGGTCGTCGTCGGTCGCCGGCTGGAGCACGTCGCGGGCCAGCGGCCCCCAGACCCCGAGGCACGCCCGCTGGTCCGTGACGAGGTCGATCTCGACGTCGTCGCCGCGGCCGGCGTGCCCGTGGAGCCACGCCGGGTCCCGCGGCCCGTTCGCCCCGATCACGAACCGGTCCTCCGCGAAGCGGGCGACCGTCACGTCCGAGCGGATGCCGCCCCCCTCGTCGAGCAGGACCGAGTAACGCACCGAGCCCACGGGCCCGTCGCACCGCGCCGCGACCATCCGTAGCAGGAAACGCTCGGCGCCGGCGCCGGTCACCTCGATCCGGGGCAGCGGGGTCATGTCGAACACCCCGCCGCGCGCGCGCACGGCCAGATGCTCGGCGATCGCGACCGGCGACCAGTGCGCGGACGACCACGCGTCGCGGTCGGGCACGCGGACGCCGTCCAGCAGGCCGGCGTTCGCCTCGAACCACTGCGGACGCTCCCAGGTGGCGGCGTCGAAGAACACGGCGCCGAGCTCTCGCTGCGCGTCGGCGAACGGCGACCAGCGCAGCCCGCGCGCCGATGTGTGCGGTTCCACCGGGTGGTGCGCCACGTAGACGTCGCGGTACTGGTCGTCGCACCGGGCTTCGAACACGGCCCGCGTCAGCTCGTGCTCGTCGAAGCGCGCCAGGTCCCCGGGCGAGTCGTCGATCCACGCGCCGCCCTCGACGATCCGCTCGGCCAGGGCCCGCGCCACGCCGGCGGAGTGCGTCACCCAGACCGACTCGGCGAACCAGAGGCCCGCGAGCTCGGGGTGCTCCCCCATCAGCGGATAGCCGTCGGGCGTGAACCCGAATACGCCGTTGAACCGCTCGGTGAGCCCCGCCCCGTCGAGGGCGGGCAGCAGGTCCACGGACACCTTCCAGGCGTCCGACCAGTCCTCCTCCGTGAAGGCGTAGTTGAGGCCCCCGCCGTTGCGGGGATGCGTGTCGAGGTCCTCGGGCTGGACCGGCAGCCCGCGGTGGTGGAACGACACGATCCCGACGCGGTCGCCGTGGTCGCGGTAGTAGATGGCGCCGTCGTGGTGCCGCAGGATCGGCATCGTCGCCCATGCCTCGGCGTTCGCGGCCAGCTCATCGATTGGCGTGGTGATCGCGTATTGGTGCTCCATCGCGAGCATGGGCAGCGTGAGGCCCACGGTGCGGGCCAGCAACGGACCCCACACGCCGGCGCACACGACCGCGACGTCGGCCCGCACCGTCCCGTCGTCCGTGACGACGCCCGTCAGATGCCCATCGCCCGTGGCGAACCCCGTCACGTTCACGCCGCCGCGGAAGGTCACGCCGCCCGCCTGCGCACGCTCGGCCTGGGCCTGGACGGCGCGCCGGGCGGCGGCCAGCCCCTCACCGTCGGTGGCGTAGGCGCCGAGCAGCCCCTCGGCCCGCAGGATGGGCCACCGCTCGCGCGCCTGGTCGGGCTCGAGCATCCGGCCGCGCCAACCCCACGAACGCGCGACGTCGTGGCGACGCCAGAGCTCGCGGAGACGATCGTCCGTGTAGGCGACCTCGAGCGTCCCCACGGGGACCAAGGCGGGCCCCTCATCGGTCGCCAGACCCGCGTACTTCTCGATCGTGTAGTCGGCGGTCGCCTGCATGAACCGCGATGGGCTCGTACGGCTGATCAGCCCGGGCGCGTGGGAGGACGAGCCGCCGGTCACGAAGAGCGGCCCCTTGTCGAGGACGGTCACGTCGCGCTCGCCGCGCATCGCGAGCTCGTCGGCCAGCGCGGCCCCGACCACGCCGGTGCCGACGATCACGATCCGCCGCCCGCTCACGGCGGCGAGCCTAGCCGTCGGCGGACCCGATCACGCCCTCGATCCGCTCGAGGGCCCATGCGAGGTCCCCACGCTCGATCACGAGCGGGGGCGCCAGGCGGATCGTGGTCTCATGCGTGTCCTTCGCTAGTACGCCCTGGGCCATGAGCCGCTCGCACGCGGCCCGGGCCGTGCCGGCGTCGGGGTGCAGGTCGATCCCGACCCAGAGCCCGCGTCCGCGGACCTCGGCGACCTGCGGCAGGCCCGCGTCGCGCAGCGCGTCGAGCAGCCACGCGCCGAGGTCGGCCGACCTCGCCTGGTATTCGCCGGACCGCAGGATGTCGAGCACCTCGAGCCCCACGGCGCAGGCGAGCGGGTTCCCCCCGAAGGTGGAGCCGTGCTCTGCGGGACCGATCACGCCGAGCACGTCGCGGTCCGCGATCACCGCCGAGAGCGCGACGATCCCGCCGCCGAGGGCCTTCCCCAGGATGTAGACGTCGGGGACGACCCCCTCGTGCTCGACCGCGAACGTCGTGCCCGTGCGCCCGAGGCCGGACTGGATCTCGTCGGCCAGCAGCAGGACGTCGCGCTCGGTGCAGAGCTCCCGCGCCGCGCGCAGGTACCCGTCGGGCGGGACGACGATCCCCGCCTCTCCTTGGATGGGCTCCACCAGGAACGCGACCGTGTCGTCGTCGATCGCCTCACGGAGCGCCTCGGCGTCGCCGTAGGGGACGATCCGGAAGCCGGGCGTGAAGGGACCGAACCCGTTCCGCGCGGACGGGTCGTCGGAGAACGAGACGATCGTGACCGTGCGGCCGTGGAAGTTGCCGCCCGCCACGACGATGTTCGCGCGCTCGGGCGCCACGCCCTTCACGTCGTACCCCCACCGCCGGGCCACCTTGATCGCGGTCTCGACCGCCTCGGCCCCCGTGTTCATCGTGAGGACCATGTCCTTGCTGCAGAGCGCGGCGAGCTGCTCGCAGAAGGGACCGAACAGGTCGTTGTGGAACGCGCGCGAGGTGAGCGTGACGCGGTCGAGCTGACGCTTCGCCGCCTCGACCAGCCGCGGATGCCGGTGGCCGAAGTTCAGCGCCGAATACGCGGCCAACATGTCGAGGTACCGTTCGCCCTCGACGTCGGTGACCCAGGCGCCGTCGGCCTCGGCGATCACGACGGGCAGCGGGTTGTAGTTGTGCGCGGCGTGCGCCTCCGTCAGCGCCAACAGCTCATCGGTGCGCGTGTGCGCGACCCGTCCGGTCTCCATCGCGGGCGGTCCTCCCTCTCTCGGCGCCCCATGCTAGGGGCTAGGGACGGATCACGACCGTGGCGCCCATCGGGACGTCGATGAGCCGCGACATGAGCGGGTTGAACACGCGGACGCAGCCGTGCGAGATGTCGCGGCCGGCGTCGGAGGGGTCCGCGGTCCCGTGGATCGCCATGCGGCCCCCGCCCGGCCACTCGGTCAGGACCGATGAGAAGCCCGACAGGCCGAGCGCGTAGTTCCCGTACGGACCCGCCGGGTCGTCGTAGCCGACGCGGGCCCACACGAAGAAGCGACCGACAGCGGTCGGCGTGTTCGGCGCCCCGATCGCGATCTCCATGCGACGGATCACCCGATCCCCGCGGTACCGCGTCAGGGAGCGGTCCCCGAGTTCGACGACGACGCGGTCGACCACGTCGTCGACCTCGACGTCGCGCTCGCGCACCCAGGCGTCGCGCCCGTTCGGTCGCTCCGGCACCAGGACCCGGAACCACGACCCGCCGTGCTCGCGAGCGGTCCCGACCACGGGCAGCCAGAGCTCCTGGCCCCAGTCGTTCACCGAGGTATACCGCTCGGGCTCGTCGGCGCCGGGCCGGGGGAAGAGCAGGAATCGGCTGGTCACGGCCGCCACGATCCGGGATGCGGGGTCTTCGGGCGCGGGGGCCGTGGCGGTGGAGGGATCCTCCAGGACGAAGGTCGGCTGGGGAGACGGCGATGCGAGGGGCGCCAGCGAGGGCGCGGTCGAGGGCGAAGAGCAGCCGACGAGCACGGCGAGGAGCACGAGCGCGGCGAACGGGGACCGGCGCATCCCCATATGATGCCCGATCACCGAGGAGAGGAGCAAGGGATGACCGAACCGTTCGACATGGGGCTCGTGCAGCGTGGCGCCCGCAACCGCCGCACGCCCTACTACGAGGCGACCCAGCGGTACGGGCCCAAGGGATTCACGGTCTACAACCACATGTACTTCCCGATCCGCTTCGACACCTTCGAGAACGAGTTCGACACGCTCCTGAACGCCGTCACCCTGTGGGACGTCGCTGTCGAACGGTGCCTGGAGATCAGCGGGCCGGACGGTCTGACGTTCGCACAGCTCCTGACCCCGCGTGACCTCTCCGCCTGCGCGGTCGGGCAGGCGAAGTACGTGCTGATCGTCGACTCGGACGGCGGGATCATCAACGACCCCGTGCTGACTCGGATGGACGAGAACACGTTCTGGTTCGCGTTGGCGTCATCCGACGCGTTGCTGTTCGCGCGCGGGCTGAAGAACGCCTATCCGGACCTCGACGTGACGATCCGCGAGGCCGACGTCGCGCCGCTGCAGGTCCAAGGGCCGCGCTCCAAGGACCTGATGGTGAAGCTGCTGGGCGAGGGGATCCTCGACCTCAAGTACTACTACTGGCGTCACGCCGAGATCGCGGGAGTGCCGGTCGTGGTCACACGCACGGGCTGGACATCCGAGGTGGGCTACGAGGTCTACACGACCGACACCTCGCGCGGGAACGGCGTGTACGAGGCGATCATGTCCGCGGGCGAGGAGTTCGGCATCAAGCCGACAGGCCCCAGCGACATCCGGCGGATCGAGGGCGGGATCTTCAACTGGGGCGCCGACATGACGTACGAGCACAACCCGATCGAGATGGGGCTGGACCGCCTCGTCGATTGGGACACGGTGAGCGACGACGCGAGCATCTCGATGGCGGCCCTGCGCCGGATCCGCGACGCAGGCGTCGGCCGGCGGATCGTGGGCGTCCGCATGGACGGCGATCCGTTCCCGGCGCTCAACAACGTGAAGTGGCCCGTGTCGCAGGGCGGCGAGGCCGTCGGCCAGGTGACGTCGGCGATCTACTCGCCGCGGCTCGAGCAGAACATCGGGTTCGCGTGGCTGCCGATGGCGCTCGCGAACCTCGACACCGAGCTCGACGTGGACAGCGAGTGGGGCCGCCGGCGGGCGACCGTCGTGGAGATGCCGTTCGTCGACCCGAAGAAGCAGATCCCGCTCGGCTGACGCGGGGCGAGCGGTGTCAGTCGAGGGCGCCGTTCTGAGGGCTGTCGACGATCACCACCGAGTAGGTCGCCGTCGAACCGTGCGGGGCGTTGAAGCCACCCTCGCCACGGATCCCGTCCCAGCCCTCGGCGCCGGAGCCCTCGACGACCCGCCACGTGCCCTTGGCCTGGCTGCCGTCGAAGTCCCCCTCGGTCTCGAACATGGCGCTGCCGCGGCGGCCGCTGATGGTCCCCTCGACGTGCTGCATGCCGACGAAGCGCGCCGTGCCGTCGTCCCGGTAGGCCATCAGCCAGATCACGTGCCCCTCGCCGTCGATCCCTCCGGAGAAGCGCTGGGTGACGTCGGCTCGCGTGAGCCGCTGGCCCTTCGCCTCGCCCTGGACGAGCTGCTCGTCCCAGTTCGCGATCTCGAACTCTCCGGTCGCGGTCGTCATCATCGTTCGCCTCCCTCGGGATGGGTGCGACCCGTATCTACCCACCCGCGGTGAACGGGAACCCACCCCCACGCCGGTACGCTGGGAGCCGCGCGAGAGTGGCGGAACTGGCAGACGCGCCGGGCTTAGGACCCGGTGGCCGAGAGGCCGTGGGAGTTCGAGTCTCCCCTCTCGCACTTCCCACGAGGGTCATCGGGGGTGTTCATCGCAGTGCTGCCGGACCGTGCCGAGGAGCTCGCGCAGGTTCACCGGTTTCGCGATGTACCCGTCGAATCCCGCCGCCAAGAACTGCTCCCGATCTCCTTGCATCGCTTGTGCCGTCACGGCCAGCACGGGGATCCTGTTGGTGCGCTCGTCCCCCCGTAGCCGGTGAAGGGCGTGGACGCCGTCCTCGCCGGGGAGCTGGATGTCCATGAGGACCAGGTCTGGCACGTGTACGGTGGCCTGCGCCACCGCCTCGCCCGCCGTCGTCGCCTCGAGCGTTCGATACCCCGTGGCGACCAGGACGTCGCGGAAGAGCTTCATGTTCAACTCGTTGTCCTCGACGACGAGGATCCGCTCGCCGGCCATGGCTATGCCGACCTCACGGGCAGCGTGAAGACGAACGTGCTCCCCCTGCCGAGCTCGCTCTCGAGCCAGATCCGCCCACCGTGGAGCTCGACGAACCGCCTCGAGAGCGCGAGGCCGAGGCCGGTCCCGTCCCGCTGCTGGAGCCCCGCCTCGGTCTGCTGGAACTCATCGAAGACCCGATCGTGATCCTCGGGAGCGATGCCGGGGCCGGTGTCGGCGACCGAGATCTGCACGTCGCCGTTGATCCGCGCCGCGCTCACGTCGATCTCCCCGCCGGCTGGCGTGAACTTCACGGCGTTCGAGAGCAGATTGAAGATGACCTGCTTGATCCGACGCTCATCGCCCTCGACGATGTCGACATCCGGATCGGCCGCGAGCGCGACCTGGACGCCGTCCTCCGACGCCCGTTCGCGCACCATCACGACGCCACGCTCGAGCACCTCACGTACGGAGAAGGGCCGGACCTCGAGCTCGAGCAGTCCGGCCTCGACCTTGGACAGGTCCAGGACGTCGTTGATAAGCGAGAGCAGGTAGTGCCCCGAGGTGAGGATGTCGTCGAGGTACTCAGCCTGCTTCTCGTTGACCGGGCCGAACATCTCCTCTCGCAACACCTGCGAGAAGCCGATGACCGCGTTGAGCGGCGTGCGCAGCTCGTGCGACATGCTGGCCAGGAACTCGGACTTATGACGGCTCGCCGCCTCCAGCTCCATGTACAGACGCCTGAGCTCGTCGTTCATCTGGTTGACGTTCGTCGCCAGCGCGCCGAGCTCGTCTCGGTTCACGACCTCGACTTGACCCGAGAAGTCACCCGACGCGATCCCTGCGAGCCGGGAGTTGATCCGCTGGATCGGACCGATCAGTGACCACGAGAGGATGAAACCCAGCAGCAACGCGAGGACGATCGCCCCCACCGCAACGCCGATGAACAAGGTCCGCGAGCTCGCGTACGAGCTCGCGTTCCGAGCGATCAGTTTGTCGATGTCATCGGTCGTCCTGTTCAGGAGCTCTGCGGCGTCTGTAGAGAGGTTGCTCGCGAGCGACTCCGCACCCGCCCGGGTCGGCAACATCTCGTTGATCGTCGCCCGGTCCTTGATAGTCGGCTTGCCCTCGTAGATGGGGATGAGCTCGGAGTCCAACTCTTCCCATAGACGACGGGCAGTGTCCTCGATCTTCTGCAGGTCGTCCCTATCCTCCGGAGGCGGCGTGAATCCCAGCTGATCTGCAGCCGTCCCCGATGCGACTCGGACAGCCGCGCTCGCCGCGAGTTCGTCCACGACGAGCTTGGGCCTCCTGTTCGGCGACCCCCAGACGAGACCGAAGTCGGCTCCCGCGTTCGCGGAGAGGAGCTCCTGGACGTGCTTAGCGTCGCGCTGGAGTTGGCCATACGCGGAGGCCCGCCGCGCGAGCGCTCCGAGGCTCCCGACGCGATCGTTCGACTGCCCGAGCACGACCTGCCCGAGCAGACCGACCGCGACGAGCAGCAGGGACGTGCCGACGAACGCGACCAGCAGCTTCGTCCGTACCTTGACCGGCAGGCGGGCGACGGCGCGAACGAGCGGATCGTCGATCCGCCGCCGCCCCACGGCGTTGACACGAGGCTCAACCTCCTGTGGCAAGATCTCAGGCTCCCAGGATGGTCGTTCCGCCGATCATGTTCGTGATCAACCACTCTCCGTCGATCCGCGCGACGTCGAAGTCGGCGGCCGTCACCGACGCGACCTCCTCCGTTTCGGCATCGACGTAGTGGCACTCGAAGTGCAGCGTGCCGCGATCGCCGTTGACCGTGATCTCGAGCTTGTACGCGGGGTGATCCGATATCCAATTGGTCTCCGGCTCGAAAGCCACCGCCTTCTCCAACCAGAACTGCCGGATCTCCTCCAGCCCCGACGCGGTCTCCCCCTCGCCCACGGTCATCGTCGCGTTCGGAGCGAACAGGCTCATCATCGTTTCGATGTCCTTCTTCGTAGTGGCCTCGTGGAAGTTCTTCTCGATCTGATCGATCTCCCAGTAGTCCGCCTTCATCTGCAGGTCCGCCTGGGACGCGGAGTCCTCGTTCGAGCCCCCACAGGCGGACGCCGCGATGATCAATATCCCGAGTGTGCCGATCAAGAGCCTCCGCATCTGGGTCCCCTTCCTCGCTCAGGCAGGCTGGCTGTCGCGGCGATGCTTGCACCCTCGCGGGTTGCCGTCTAGTGCAAGGATGAGGACGGGAGGCTGGCGTGGCTACCTTGCTTGCGGGCTGGCTCACGGGGGTGCTAGCACGGTGCCGGGGTGAGGTGAGGCCGTCAGCCGGCCGCGTCGCAGAAGCGGCGAACCTGCTCCGCGAACGTGCTGACGGCGATCGGCTTCTCGATCCTCCCGGCGAAGCCGGCGATCTCGAGCCACTCGCCGGCCCCCTCGAGCGACATCGCGCTCATCGCGACGACCGGGATCCGCGCTGTCCGGTCCGTATCTGCCAGCGTGCGCGCAGCCTCCGTGCCGTGCATATCGGGAAGCTGGAGATCCATCAGGATCACGTCCGGCACATGCTCGATCGCGAGCCCGATGCCTTCGGCACCCGTCTCGGCTTCGAGCGTCCGGAGGCCGTCGGCGCGCAGGACGTCCCGGGCCAGCTTCCGGTTCCGGTCGTTGTCATCGACGATCAAGACGACGGGCATCGGCGTATCCTCCCGCCATGTCGATCCGCGTCGTGCTGGCGGAAGATCAACTGCTGACCCGTGAAGGGGTCCGACGGCTGCTCGAAACGCAGTCGGACGTCGAGGTTGCGGCGGTGTGCGACGACCTCGACTCGCTGCTGGCCGCGGTGAAGGCTGAGCGGCCCAACGTCGTCATCACCGACATCCGGATGCCCCCGGGGAACACCGACGAGGGGATCCAGGCGGCGGCACGGCTGCGGGAGACCGACCCCGACGTCGGCGTGGTGGTGCTCAGTCAGTACGCCACCCCGAGCTACGCGCTCGCGCTCCTGGAGAGCGGCAGCGCGGGGCGCGCCTACCTCTTGAAGGAACGCGTCGGAGACGTGGCGCACCTCACGTCGGCGATCCACGCGGTCGCCGAAGGCGGCTCGGTGATCGACCCGAAGGTCGTGGAAGCCTTGGTCGCCGAGAACGCCCGCGGCGAGGAGTCGCGGCTCAACCAGCTGACCCCTCGCGAGCGTGACGTGCTGCGGGAGATGGCGGAGGGAAAGAGCAACGCGGCGATCGGAGAGTCGCTGTTCCTCGCCGAGCGGTCCGTGGAGAAAGTGATCCACGCGATCTTCCAGAAGCTCGGGCTCACGTGGGAGTCGTCGGTACACAAGCGCGTCAAAGCCGTGATCCTCTACCTCGCTGAGAGCGACTAGCTTCATCCTCGGAGCGGCAGGGAGCCGGTCACTCGGGTCTGTTCGCCTTCCTCCCGGAAGGTCAGACGGCCGCCGATCGCCTCGACGCGGTCGCGGACGAGCGATGCCGCATCCACGACGAAGACGGCGACGATCTCGAACGTGACCACCTCGATCTCATGCCGGACGGTGACCGCAACCGAGGTCCCTGCGTCGGCGCGATCGAGCACGTCGAGGCAGCAGGCATACACCAGGCCCGCGACCTCGCGGGGGTACTCCGAGCCCACCGCGACGTCGATCCGGATCGGGACGCCCACCCGCGCAGCAGCCGAGCGCACGGCGACGCCCAATCCCCCCGCTTCGAGCAGCGGCGGATAGATCCGTTCAGCGAGCTTCCGCGTCTCCTCCAGCGCCTGCTGGACGTCACGGCGCATGTCGGCGAGAAGCGACACGGTCGCGGGGTCGGCGCTCACGGACGCGACCGCGAGCTCGATGTCCGTGGCCAGGGTTACCAGCAGCTGCTGGACGCCCTCGTGCAGCGCGCGCTCGATGTTCCGGCGCTCGGCGTCGTCGGCGAGGGCGAGTCGCATCCGAGATGCACGAAGCTCCGCGACCTCGAGCCGCAGCGCGTCGCGCTCTCGCAGCACGTCGGCGTGGTCGACTCCCAGTGACCGACCCCCTTTCGTTCACGCAGTTCTCCGCCATCACCCCGGCCGCGTCAAGGCCACCACCGTGCTGGGAGGGATGTCAGCACCCCAGCAACCCACCGGCCGACACCGTAGAGCCGGTCGGACCGGCTCCCTAGCGTCACCGGATGGATAGAGCAGGTTCGGGATGGCCCGCATGTGCATCCGGAGGGATGCGGAAGGAGAGGGGATCATGAAGAGCACACGCACGAAGCGCACGATCGGGGCGATCGCCGCGATCGCGCTGGCGGCCTCGCTCGCCCTCGCGGCCGTCGCGTTCGCCTCACCGCCGACCGGGCCGCCGACCTCGGTGACGATCGGCGCGGGCGTGCTGACCAGCACCGCCGGGATGGGACTGAACATCCGGCCCGGGACGAACACGGTCGTGGCCGAGTTCACCTTCGGCCCGAACACCTCGACCGGCTGGCACTCCCACCCGGGCAAGACCCTGGTGACGGTGCAGCAGGGGACGTTCACGGTGTACCACGACAACTGCCACGCGCACGTCTACGAGGCCGGCGACGCGTTCGTCGAGCTCCCCTCGAGCGTGCACGTCGGTCGCAACGAGACGGGTGGCACCGTGAAGCTCGGCGTCGTGTTCACCAACGTGCCGATCGGCGGGAGCCCCCGGATCGATCAGCCGAAGCCTGCGGGCTGCGACGCGACCTGACGATCCAAGGCCGAAGGCCCGGGCAACCCCAGCCCGGGCCTTCGACCGTCTCGCATGGACCACGGTTCTACACGAGGGCGGCCTGCGAGCGAAACCACCTCCCGAGGCGTTCGCGTCGATGCCCGTCCGCTCACGGGTCGACGCCGTCGACGGTGAGGGCTCGCAAGGTCCCGTCCGCCGCGGTCACGAAGAGCACGCTGCCCGCCGCGGCCGTCCCGTTGACCGAGGATCCGATGCGCACGACCGCGGACGCGGGGCAGGACCCCCCGCACGCCATCGGGAACGCGTAGAGGTTCCCATCGCTCGAACCGACGTACACCACGCCCGCGGCCGCGATCACCGAGGACGTCGGCGAACCGTTGATCTCGCCGACCCAGAGCGGGTCGCACGCTGCGCCGGCCGAACGGCAGTCCTCGGGAACGGCGGCCAATCCTCCGTC
>Ga0190270_10000299_pt1 | contig 21107 bp, 21 predicted proteins | sample Popmic320T_FD_133748 | JGI IMG/M metagenome (GOLD analysis project Ga0190270, IMG submission 133748) | Populus adjacent soil microbial communities from riparian zone of Weber River, Utah, USA - 320 T | ecosystem: Environmental > Terrestrial > Soil > Riparian zone | place: USA: Utah | collected...
AATATTCAACGCCTGGGCGCCCGACCTGGTCATCACCGACCTTTCGATGCCGAACATGGGCGGGTTGGAATTGTGCCGTCGCATCCGCGCCACTTCGCAAGCGCCGATCATAGTGCTTTCGGTCAAAGGCGAAGAGCGGGCCAAGGTCGAGGCGCTCGACGCGGGCGCCGACGACTACGTCACCAAGCCATTCGGCATAGACGAACTGCTGGCGCGTGTGCGAGCCACGCTGCGGCGCGCCCCCGCGACGGCCGACCAGCAGGTCAAAGTCCTGCAGGTCGGCGATTTCCTGGCCGACCTGGAATCACACAGCGTCAAGGCGCGCGGCGCCGAAGTGCATTTGACGCCCAAAGAGTATGAACTGCTCGTTTATCTCATCCGACACCCGAACAAAGCGCTCACGCACCGCGCGCTGCTGGGCGCGGTCTGGGGCGGCGACTATGTCGAACAGACTGAATATCTGCGCGTCTTCATCGGCCAGCTTCGCAAGAAGATCGAAGCCGACCCGGCCAAACCGCGCTACATATTGACCGAGCCGTGGATCGGTTACCGCTTCAATCCGGGTGGATAAATTCCGAATAAAATCGCCCGAATTTCCTCTTCTCCTTATTTACTCTGACAGAAGACGCAATCACCGAAGCGGATTTCGCGACCGCCCGAGGTCGGCCCCGCCTGCATAACAGTTGCGTAAAAGACCGACGAATAAACCGTAAAGATGGCGCGCGCAGACAAAGTTCGGCGCGCTTATGAACTTTTTATGCGCCGCTTACGCCGTCTTTACGCGAACGGGATTAGCATTCCGGTATTGATAATTTGTTCAACAAGGAGTCGAACTTTTATGAAATGGTCAGAGATTAAGGAAGCGGTCGAGCGATCCGGCGTCGGCGAAGACGACGAAATTCTGGATATCCATTGTGAATTGCGCGAAGGGGACAAGACACTGCATCCGACCAGACTGGGGGACTTCATCACGCTCAGTGAGCATTTGTCGGAAGAAACGCAGAGAAGAGATCTCGCCGGTTGCGCTGTTTAAAAAATCCAGCCGGAACGACGATTGTAAAGACGTTTAAACGTCTAACTTCCCCGCCCGATTAATCAATCAGAAAAGACGAGCCACAACGCCATACCAAAGTTGTGCGCTGTGAAGGCATGCATAGGCGCCAATAAACTCAATAGGGCCGGGCGCTTGTTGATGCGCGCGGGACAGACGTTTTAAGGCGGCACAGCGCCGCGCGCGTCGGCAGGCTGCCGGACGAGCAGTCAAACCGCTTGCCGGCGCGCGATGCTATGCTATTAGCATGACCAAACAACTATACATCATGCTGGCGACGCAATCTCTCCTGTTCCTATTGGTCACAGGAGCGTTGCTCTTTCTCCCCGCAGGGACATTTGATTATTGGGAAGCATGGATATTTATCGCCGTCTTTATCGCGTGCAACATCCCGCTCACTATATGGGTCGCGATTAACGACCCCCAACTCCTCGAGCGGCGCATGAGAGCCGGCCCCATCGCGGAAAAAGAGAGGTCGCAAAAGATCATTATGACGATCGCGTTCCTGGCATTCGCCGGGGAAGTCGTTATTCCAGCGCTCGATCGTCGATTCGGGTGGTCTGTCGTACCTACGTCTGTCGTAATTCTCGGAAATGCGCTTATCGCCATTTCATATGTCGGCTTTTACTTCGTGTTCAGGGAAAACACCTACGGCGCCGCCACCATCCGAGTGGAAAAGAATCAAAGAGTCATCTCGACGGGGCCGTACGCCGTAGTCCGCCATCCTATGTACGCCGCGGCGCTCGTCTTGATGCTCGGGGTTCCGCTCGCGCTCGGCTCGTGGTGGGGACTCCTCGCGTTCGCGCTCGGAGTCCCGGCGCTGGTGTGGCGGATTTTTGATGAGGAGAGACTTCTAAAGAGGGATTTACCGGGGTACGCGGAATATGCGCAAAAGGCGCCCTTTCGTCTTATACCAGGGCTCTTTTAACTCGCTGGTATAAAGAGTCAGTACTGCGCGCGGTACTGACTCGGCGGCGCAGTCTCGATAAATGATGAACGAAACGCCTCACCGACCATCACCTGAATCACTCCTCGCCAAACTCAAGGAGGGCGAGCGGGCTAAGCTGCGCGTTTACATCGGCGCTGCGGCGGGCGTAGGTAAGACATATCAGATGCTCGAAGACGCCCATCTCCTCAAGAAACAGGGCGTGGACATAGTCGTGGCGTTCGTGGAGCCGCATGGGCGCGCCGACACCGAAGCGATGATGGGCGACCTGGAACGCGTCCCGATGCGCGAGATCGAATACCGAGGCGTCACGATACAGGAGATGGACATTGACGCCGTCATCGCCCGCCGGCCCGAGATAGCCATCGTCGATGAGCTGGCGCATACGAACGTCCCCGGCTCGAAGCATCATAAGCGTTACGAGGACGTGCTCGAACTGCTCGACGCCGGCATTTCAGTCATCACGGCCGTCAACATTCAGCACATCGAGTCGCTCAATGACGCGGTGGCGCGCACCACCGGCGTCAAAGTGCGTGAAACGGTTCCTGACAGCTTCCTGCGCCGCGCCGACGAGGTGGTCAACGTCGACGTCTCCGTAGACACGCTTCGCACGCGGTTGCGGCAGGGCAAAATCTACAGAGTCGAAAAGATCGAGCAGGCCCTCAACAATTTCTTCCGCAAAGGCAATCTGTCGGCGTTGCGCGAACTGGCGCTGCGCCAGGTGGCCGAAGACCAGGCCGAGAAAGCGCATGATTACCGCGAGCGCGAGGGATTGGAACCCGCCGTCATTCCGGAGAAGGTGATGGTCTGTATCGCCTCGCGCGGCGGGGCCAAGAAGCTGCTGCGCGTCGGATCGCGCATCGCCGGGCGGCTGGCTTCGGACTGGTACGCCGTCTATGTCGAAACGCCGCGCGAAGAGCCGGGCCGCATCGACCCGAAAGATTACGTCTCGCTCGCGGAGAGCCTGCGTTTCGCCGAGGAACTCGGGGCCAAGGTGGTCAAATTGAAAGGCGCCAAAGTCGCCGACGCTTTGATCGATTTCGCCCGGCGCGAGGGAGTCACACACGTCGTCTTCGGCCAGTCGGCGCGTTCGCGTTGGGACATTTTGCTGCGCGGTTCGGTCATCAACCGCTTCCTGAACGAAGTGCGCGACGCGACGGTGCAGGTCGTGCCGAAGGAAAGGCCTGACTCAGGCGGGAGTAGTGAGTATGAATCTTCGCAATAAGCTTCTGCTGCAAGATCGGCCTTGATCGTCATTTCGGCCGTCGGCGGAAGGCCGCGGAATGCGATGAATCAGAGAATTTGCGAGTGGCCTGAGATACTGAGCGCTGATTGAGCATGATGCGGTTGGGCGCCATTTGAGAAATGGTTTACTCTAAGCCCTATAAAATTGTCGGCAGAGTTGGGCGCTCGTCTTTACGCAAAGTTATGAAGATCAAAACTGCATTCATCATTTTTGCAATCCTTGTTCAGCCGTCATCCCTGCGGGCAAAATATATTGGCGGCAAAGAGGTGGATAAAACGGCTGCCATTTCGACGCTCCAAAAACGTTTGAGCCGCGCATGGAGTATCGGCGCGCAGCCGAATGACATATTGGCCTTCAATGGCAATCCGGTCGAACATTTCGGAACGATGATCGCCAAAATGACTCTCGCCCGCGCGCGCTGCGGCGATGAACCGGCCTATGACGAGTATGCGGCGTGGATCCAAAGAGTCGAACTCAAAGGAGTTTCTTTCCGCGGCGAAGAACTGCAAAGTCCTCTGATTGAAGGCGCTGCGCATACCAGCATTGAACAGGCGATTGATTACCTGTTCAACGATCCCAAATCGCCGTGGTCAAATGCCTTGGCCGAGGGCAATGGTTTTTGGCTCCTGGATTTTTGGCAGACGCCTCTTCCCAATACGGCGGGGTTTCGCAAACAAGCGTTGCGCGCTCTGACGGACGAAAGTCTTGCAGGCGCCATCACTTTCCATCCGCGCAAGGACTGGAACAGTCGCACCGAAGCCCAAATTGAACTTAAAGGAGGTTCGGGCCTCGGTTTTCGCGGCTCCAACGACGACCCCGATACGCCGCCACCCGGCCAAAAAGTCTCCTTCCGCGTTTGCGACGCCTACGCTTATTTTTATTCGCAAAATCAGAACGGCCCGAAATTCCAGCTTTTCTGGCCCGAAGAAAAGCGCGACGTGGGTGTTCTGGCGTGCCGCAAATGGTTGGAAGAAAAATAAGCGCCGAAAGAAAATAGTCTCGGCGCTTTTGGGTCTGGAAGTTGGAATTTACCGGCTTGGTAAACTAGGGATCGCTGATTTTTCAAATAAGCCCAGGTTTTATTTTTTAAGAGCCGCGATGATGAAAAAACATATCGCTGCCATCAGCGCCGAGCAGGGTATCGTCATCAACCAGGCCCAGACCACTCTCCTCGCCACTCCCCAGCGCACGGCGGAGAGCCGCCGCGTCGCCCCTACGCCGATGATCGCGCCCGTGATCGTATGCGTGGTGCTGACCGGAATCCCGCCGCGAATAGCCAAAAAGAGCGTCAGAGCGCCCGCCGTCTCGGCCGCGAACCCGCCCACTGGCTTGAGTTTCGTGATGCGCGATCCCATCGTGCGGACGATCCGCCAACCGCCGACCAATGTTCCCAGCGCCATCGCCGCGTGACAGCTCAAGACGACCCACAGCGGGATATGCTTTGTGGCTCCCGGGTTGACGCCGCCGACGACGAGCACGGCGGCGATAATGCCCATCGTCTTTTGCGCGTCCGCGCCTCCGTGCCCCAGGCTGTAGAGCGCGGCCGAAAACAACTGTCCTCTGCGAAAGAATCTGTCCACCCGGCCGGGAGAACGACGCCGGAATATCCAGGCTATTGCGACCATGAAGGCTACGCCCAGGATCATTCCGAGCAGTGGCGAGATGAAAATGAACGAGATGGTTTTTATCCACCCCTCGGGTTTCAGCACTCCGGCGATCCCGCCGTACGCCGCTATCGCCGCGCCCGCGTAACCGCCGACGAGCGCATGCGAAGAGCTGGTCGGAAGCCCGAAGTACCAGGTGATGACGTCCCACACGATTGCGCCGATGAGCCCGCAGAGCAAAACCCAGAGCCGCCACTGCTCGGCGATTAGCTCGATGTCGACGAGGTCGCCGGCTATGGTCTGCGCGACGCGAGTTCCGAACAGCGCAAATGCGACGAAGTTGAAGAAAGCCGCCCATGCGACCGCGACGCCTGGAGAGAGCACACGAGTCGAAACCACCGTAGCGATTGAGTTGGCCGCGTCGTGCCAGCCGTTCGCCACGTCGAAGATCAGCGCTACCAGAATGATAAACGCAATAAACACCAGCGCTGTGGTCATTTATTCCCCGGGCGCCTTGATGAAACCCTTCATCCACTGACGGATCTCGTCGCGCACACGGCGAAAGACAGCAAGACGAAACTCATCGTCGCCGACGCCGGGCGGAGGCGGGTCATCAAAGCTTTGATGAATGCGCGCGGCATTGCCGGGGAAGACCGGGCAGCTTTCTTTGGCATTATCGCAGACTGTGATCGCATAATCGAACCGTTGGCTGATGAACTGGCTGCGCGCGGAACTGCCGGTACACAAAATCATAACCTTCTCTTTCCCGGCCATTGCTCTTGTCAACATAAAAAGAGCTGGCCGGTATTTGAACTTACCAGCCAGCTCATTGTTGCTTCAAGTGAAGAGACCACTCGGAGTCGTTTTAGAAGTTAAGTCGCAGCGCGAACTGAATCTGCCGGTTCGTGCCCAGGCCGACCGTGCGCTCCACTGTACGGTTGACCAAACCGAACGCGGCGGTTGCCGTGCCAGCCGAGAAAGGCTGACCGGGCTGTAAGGTCTGCGTGGCGCCCGTGCCGAAGGTGCTCGGGAGTTGGGCGGGTGGATTTCCAAAGTTCGTTCCATTGAAGATGTTGAAGAACTCCGAACGAAACTCAATGTTAGTTCCTTCGGTAATGACGAACTTCTTGGCCACGATCAGGTCTTGTTGGAAGAAACTCGGCCCGTGCAGCAAGTTCCGCTCAAGGTTTCCGAACGTGCCCGGTTTCGGAATCGCAAAGGCTGCCGGGTTGAGGATCTGGCGATCGCTGTCCAGGAAGGGATTAACACCGGCAATCAAGTCGGGGCGGCGCACGTTGCGCGTATTGCCGCCGCCCGGCGTGTTGATGACCGCCGTGCGGCCAGCCGCCGGGCCTCCCCAAAAGACGCCTGCCGCGTCTACGTAGAGGATGTCCGGTCTGGTGATTTGTACGGGGATGGGCAGACCGCTGCGCGAATTCAAGATCGTGCCCAACTCCCAGCCTCCGAGCAGCGCCTTGCCGGCGCCGGAGAGATTCCTGCCGAAAGGCAGCGCATAGATGGCGCTGATGTTGAATGTTTGGCGTACGTCGAAGTTGTTGTAGCCGTCGTCGTAGTCGAAGTCTTCCGTCTTCCGGGCGAGATTGCCCACCGTTGTAGCTTCGTTTGAACCTGCCGTATTGCCGCGGCTCGTTCCATATGTGTATTGCGCGTTGAGTGTCACGCCGGTGTTGAAGCGGCGCCCCAACGAAACCTGCATGGCGTTGTAGCTGTCGTGCCCGCCGCTGCGTTTGTAGTCCACTTCGGCGAACGGATTCTGCACCGTCGGGTTCTGGCCCGCCGCGCCAGGAGTGACGATTGAGAATTCGCGGACGATGATCGCGTTCTGGGTCGGGTTAACGTTGGTCAACACCTGCGTGATCTGGTTGGCCACGCTGCGCAGGAAGAGGTTGCGCCCCTGGCTGCCGACGTATGCAAGGGTCAGCGCCATTTTGTAAGGCAATTCCTGCTGGACAGAAACCGTGTAGGAGAAGATGCGCTCCGGCACCCTGTAATTGTCGAGGTCGTAAGCGCGCGGTTGATAACCGCGATTGTTGGGATTGGCGGTGAAGCCGGCGACAATCGCCGGTATGTTCGCCGGGAATGCGCCGGATATTGTCGAGGAGATGCGGTCGGACTCGATCGGCTGAATCTGATCTTCAGTCTGTCCCGGTCCGTAATTGATGCCGAAACCGGCGCGGACCACCGTTTTGCCGCCGCCGAAAAAGCCCGTGCTGTTTTGATATGGCGACCAGGCCAAGGACAGCCGGGGCGCGAAGTTGGTCTTCAACGATTTGTAGACCGTCGTATTCGACGGCAGGATAACGCCATTATTTATGTCGAAGACCACCTGCCGATCCTGGTCTTCGCGAAGCGGAGTGTAATACTCGTAACGCAGTCCGTAGTTGAAGGTCAGATTCGGTTTGATCTTCCATTCGTCCTGCACATAGCTGATGTAATACTCCGACTTGGCATACCGATTGCCCGTTGCGCCGTTGTTGAACGGGCTTGGGGCGCTGACGTCGCCGTTGTAAGCGATGGAAGCGGTGTTGCTCAGGAAAGCGGCGAGGTTTGAATAAGAGTAGGTTGTGCCACCGAGGCGATCAGTGTAGACCCGAATGAAACGAACCTCCCCACCGATCTTGATCGAATGGTTACCCCGCAGAAAGCTAAAATTATCTATCAGCCCGATGGTGTATGGCGTATATGGCGCGCCACGCCCGTTGGTCGCTGAATTGAGGCGGAACAAGCCACCCGGAATCGAAAGGCCCGCTGCATTGCCCTGGCCTGCGATGCCCGAGATTGCGGTGCTACCGGTGATGTTGATCGTCACGGCCGAGAGGTCAACGCCATTGATCGTCGGAGCGATGCCGGCGACGCGGGTGTAAGCCGAGTTATAGCCCAATTTGAACTCATTGATCTTGTTGCCGCCGATGGTCGTTTGCCACGCGGCGACGCCGTTTTGCGGCACATATTTATAGGCCGCGCGCGATCCGGAGACGTTTTGCGGCTGATCGTTGTCGCCATCGTCGCGGAAGAAGCGCACGTAGAAAGAGTTCTTGTCGTTTGCCCTGTAATCGAGGCGCAAGGAGCCGGCGTCTTCGTTGACCGAGTTACTGCCCACCAACTGACCGAAGTCGAAGACCGCCCCGGGAGTCGGATTCAGAATGCGAATCCCGTTCGGGGACAGAAACGCGTTAGCGCACAGGTTCTGTATAACGGGGCTGGCGCTGGTGGCGCACTGCGAAAGCTTCGGCGCCTGTTCCACAATATTGATGCCCGAACGCACGCGGTAGCCTTCGTAGCTGCCGAAGAAGAAGAACTTGTCTTTCACAATCGGCCCGCCCAGGCTCGCGCCGAATTGATTGAGCCTCAGCGGCGATTTGAAGTCGCGATCGAAAAAGTTGCGTGAGTCAAACTTGTCGTTACGCAGAAACTCAAAGGCCGAGCCGTGAAATTTGTTGCCGCCCGATTTTGTGACGACGTTGACCTGGCCGCCCGTGCCCGTGCCATACTCCGCCGGGTAGCTGTTCGACTCGACGCGGAACTCCTGAACATTCTCCAGTGACGCTTGCAAGCGGAAGGGCGATGCGATCTCGCCGTTCAAATTGCCCGGGCTTGCGTCAATGATGGCGGAGCCTTCGACGCCGTCGTAACGGACCGCATTCTGCTCCACGGCGCGCCCTGAAAACCGGATGTCGCCGAAAGTGCCAGAACCGCTGTTGAGCGCGCCGGGCGCCTGCAGGTAAAGCTGCGAGAGTTGACGGCCGTTGAGCGGCAGCCCTTGCACTTCCTGCTGGTTGACGTTCGCGCCCATGCGCGCCGAGGACGTGTCGAGAGCGGCATCCTCTCCACCGACTATGGTTATGCTCTCAGACGATCCCGCAGGCTTCATTTCGACGTCCAGGTTCAATGCTTGCCCGACAACTAATTCAACGGATGTGAATTCGAGCTTGGCGAAATTCTGGGCCGTGACCGTGAACGTGTAAGAGGAAGGCCTGAGGTTGACGACGGAGAATCTGCCGTCCGCATTTACGCTCGCCGTGCGGACTTCGCCCGTGCGCTCGTTCTTAACGGTGACGGTCGCGCCGACGACAACAGCATTATTCTGATCACGAACCACGCCCGTGATGCTGGCTTGATCGACTTGCGCCAACGCCAAGCCAGATAACCCTAGTAGCGCCGCCAGGGCGAACAGGGCATCTAGTAAGCGGCTAGCGCAGACGCCCCGCTTGAGTTTTGTTTGCGTCATAAATGCTCCTTGATGATGGTTGAATGTGATTTGTTTATGGAACGTCTCCCTCCACGCGCGAATCCGCGCGCCGGGCCAAAGTCATTAAGCGGTAGCCGACATGGACCACGGCGACGATGTCCAGCCCGAATGTGGAAAGCTTGCGGCGTAAACTCGCGACATGCACGCGAAGAGTATCCCGATTGAATTCGGCGTCTCCCTCCCAGGCGAAGCCCCAGATCTCCTGCTTTGTGACCGGACGCCCCATCGCGCGAGCCAGTCGCGAAAGAATCAAAAATTCCTTCCGCGTCAGGTTGTATAGCGGCTTCCCGGCGCAGGCCACATAGAATTTGCCGTGCTCGACGCGGAGATAGCCGTCGTCGTAGACGGCGTCTTCCTCGTTCGAGACGTTAAGCGATAAGCCTTCCGGTGTCCTTTTATCTCCCAGCATCATTTTTTTCGGCCTGTTTCGCTTGCCCTGTCTATCGCCTGTAGACTAATCGCAGATTGAGGCGAATCGGGCGGGGGCCTTGGCGGACGCAAAACGGCCCTGACGCGCGATGGCATTCAAGGATTTTGCGGCATCAATGTTGCGTACGGTTCGAGTGGTTCACGCAGAGAGCGGAATGTAGCAGTCACGCGTTAAAGGCGTGTAAAGCTGAGGTCAAAGGGGTGTAAACTCTTTAGTCGAAACCAATGGCGTAGCGCCTCGCGTATATACAGGCGGCGCGTTTTAGGGCAAAATCGCTTGCTTGCGCGCACGGCGCCCCGCCGACACCCCAAACCTTACTCGATCTTCAGATCAGCTTAAGGCGCATTTAAATCATCGCGCCTATATTGTCGCGCTGCGACCGCTCCCAGTCACATACTCGCCGAAGGCGCGAAATCACAGCGTCAGCGGCTCACACACGGCGCTGTATTGATAGTGTCCCCAATAAATACTGTATTGATAGTGTCCCCAATAAATTTGGTAGGGAAGCAAAGTGAAAAGCGTTTATCAGATAGTCGCCGGATTAGGCGAGCTGGCGACCTGGGTCGCCGCCGTCGAGGCCGTAGGATTGGTTGACCTGCTCAAAGGCGATGATTACATCACTGTCTTTGCGCCGAACGACGAGGCTTTTTCAAAAATGTCTCGCAATTGCGTTGAGGAGTTGGCGGGCGATTTCGAGAAGTTCGCCGCCAACGTCCGCTATCACATCGCTCCGGGCAGGGTCACGTCGAGCGAGTTATGGCAAATAGATTCTCTGCGCACGATGCTGAAAGACGATCTGCTCATCGACGCCAGGCGCGGGCTTCAGGTCAACAACGCGCGCATCGTGGAGCCTGACATCGAGTGCCGCAACGGCGTCATTCACATCATTGATTCAGTCTTGACTATCAGAAGACACAGTAAGGTGAGAGCCGGGCAGTTTGTCCTGGAGCCGGAATATCTGAATGTGGTGATTGGTGGTTAGTGGTTAGTGGTCAAGTCAACTACCACTAACCACCAGCCACTAACCACCAACCACCGCTCTTAACGACGATTTAGCGCAATCTTGACCGCGAATTATTTCCCGCCTGACCCGAACGTTACATCGTTCGATTAGCCTTCAGCCTCACACCCGAAACAAACGCGGCGAAAAGGAGGAACGCCATGTCATCCGACCTGACGCGGCTGCGCGTCTACGAGCGGCGCGAGCATCAGCCGACCTATGCGAAATGCTTTCGCGCGGCCGTCTCGATGCATTGCCACACCAGTCATTCCAGAGAATCGCTGACCTTCATTCCGCATTACGCCCGGCGCATTCCCGTCATCTCGCGATTCTACAAGAGCGAGATGACGCGCTACGGCGAAAAGATAGACTTCGCGCGGGCGTGGTGGACGCCGCCGGCGACAGCGCGACAGGTCTTCGAAATGGAGACGGTGGAAGTCGAGAGCCGGCTGGGACTGCCCGCCATCGTCTCAATCACCGATCACGACGACATCGCGGCCGGGTTGTGGCTGCAGTCGCTGGATTCGCAAGGGCGCATTCCAATCTCGGTCGAATGGACCGTCCCTTACGGCAGAGGCTACTTCCATCTCGGAGTTCACAATTGGAAGACCGCCTTGCTCGGCGCCTGCGTTCGCGGGACGATCTTTTTCATCGCCAACCTCAGCGCGGGGCTGGGCGCGGCTATTGGCGCGATGGGAGTCGAGGCGGCGTTGTTCGCGACGCTCGCCGGATTTTACGGGGCGCTGGTTCAGGCCTTTCGCCGCGCGCAGCCGGCGTGGGCGGCGGCGATGACGGTCATGATTTTAGCGCCGGCGGTCAATCACACGCTTGAATATGTCCTGCATTACGAGAACGGCACGAAAAGAATTGCGGCGGGCGTCGCGGCATCGATTTCGGTTTCTATCCTCTCCGCCCTGTTCAACCTGTTCGCGATGCGCCGGGGCGTCCTGATCGTCGGGGATGAAAGGGCGCCTCTGGTTGACGATCTGCGCCGGATGCCGCGCGTCGTTTTCGATTTCGTCATGATCATCCCCCGCGCGCTGTGGAGGATGAGAATTCGCCACCGCAGACACCGCAGACACAGAGAAGGTGGAGAGAACGGGCGCGCCACGAGCGTCCCGTCTACGTCCGTCCGATGGGCGTGAATGTTGACGATTTCGCCACGGCGCGCCGTTCCGAACAGGGCAGGCGAAATCTGATCGCCGGAACCGGCGGCGGCGAAGGGGCGAAGTTGCTGCTCTTCGTCGGGCGGCTGTCTCCGGAGAAGAACGTCCCCTTGTTGATCGAGATGATCGGGCGATTGGAGGACGATTTCAGGCTGGTTGTCGCCGGCGACGGCCCGCTTGCCGGCTGGTTGGAGAACGAGGTGAAAGTCCGCGCGCCCGGGCGCGTACGTCTGCTCGGTCACATCGGCGACCGCGCAAAACTGATCGGGCTTTACGCCGATTGCGACGCCTTCGTTCATCCGAACCCGCGCGAACCTTTCGGCATCGCGCCGCTCGAAGCTATGGCCGCCGGATTGCCGCTCGTGGCGCCGAACGCCGGCGGCGTAATCTCTTACGCCGACGAGACGAACGCCTGGCTGGCGGAGCCGAACGGCGAATCGTTCGCGGCGGCGGCGCGCGCGGTCTTCAACGACCCGGCCACGCGCAAAGACAAGCTGGCGCGGGCGCGCTGGACGGCGCGCGAATACCAGTGGCGGGTCGTGACGGATAGCTTTTTCCAGCTCTACGACGAATTGATCGAGCAATTTCCTTCTTCGCGTTTCGCGCGCCGGAATAATCGTCCGGCCGCTTTCCCCGTACCGGAGGAGTATGAACAACCTGGTCGCCTCGAATCTCACGCACTACCCAGGGCGCACGCTGGCGACTGCCGCCGGCGTGGCTACCGGCCTGATCCTGGTCGTGCTGACAGTTGGGCTGGTTCGCGGGACGCTTCGTGATCGCGGACAACGCGACGCCAATCTCGCCGTCGAAATTATGTTGAGCCGAAACAGTCAGGGCGGGATCTCGTTGGCGACAATGACGGTTTCGATGCCATTGTCGCTGCTTGATCAGGCCCGCGCTACTCCAGGCGCGCGAGCGGTCACTCCCGTCGCGCAACACGTGGAATTCGGCGGCGGGAACGCGCTGGGCCTGCGACAGATCGACGGCGTCGATTTCGAAGATTTCCGGCGCGTGACCGGCGTCCGCATCGTCGAAGGCCAGGGGCTGCCGCCCTGCGGCGACGCGATGATCGTGGACGTCAAATACGCCGCCGCGCGCAAGACGAAACCCGGCGACAAGATCCGCTTGATGGACCGCGAGTTCACCATCGTCGGCGTCTACGAACCGGAGACCGGGGCGAGGATGATGATCCCGCTTCAGACGATGCAGGAGGCGCTGGGCGCGCCAGGAATGTGTTCGATGTTCCTGGTCAAATGCGAGAGGCCGGAGGAGCAGGAGGAGGTCGCGCGACGCCTCGTCGAGCGCCTGCCAGATTCCCGCGTCATCTTCACGCGTGACCTGCCGGTCCTGTTTGCGAACGGCTTCGCGGCGTTCAACGTTTTCCTCGACGCGGTGGCGGCCCTGGCGACGGCGATCAGCCTCCTGATCATCCTATTGACGACCTATACGACGGTGACCGAGCGCACGCGACAGATCGGCATTCTGAAAGCGCTCGGCGCTTCAAAACGATTCATCGCTATGGTCTTCATCAAAGAGTCAATGCTGGTCAGCGCGATTGGCGTGGCCGGCGGACTATTTATATCGCTGCTTGCGCGGCCGGCGCTCGCCGCATGGACGGGGCTGAAAATAGAAATCGAGATCGGCTATACGCTCTGCGCGGCGCTCGGCGGTTTGGCGAGCGGCTTGATGGGCGCGATCTATCCGGCGCTGCGAGCCGCAGGACAGGACGCGGTCGAGGCGTTGAACTATAAATGAGACAGGAATTCGACCTGTCCAACCATTTCCTCAGAGTCGAGGACTTCGTAAGCTCTCTTTATTTTAGCGCCAAAAAGGCGTGAGCCGGAGCGCGCGATCACAGTCGTGAAGCGCCGCGCTCCGGCTCTTCAGGTATTTGAGTTAAGTCCCAAAGTCATCATCAGCGTTTACTGCCGCCCTGCGCCTGTCCGCCGCCTTGCCCGCCGCCTGCCTTGCCGGCCTTGGAGGCGAATTGCTGCGGCTGTTGATCGAACTTCCGCTTGCACTCGTCCGAGCAGAAGTAGTAGTTCTGGCCTTGAAATTGGGACTTCGCGGTAGCCCTCTGGTCGTCTACCTGCATTCCACAAACAGGATCAGTTTGCATTGCCATGTTGTTTTCTCCTTTAGATGAAAAGCCTGACGTAGCTTCAAGCGCGCCAGGCGAAATTGTGTGATTATTTGTCCCCGGCAGTCGTGTCCGTGGCGTCACGGCCCGACTGTTACAGGATGATGACAAGATGCCTCCAGCGGTTTGTGGTTATTGGATACAAGCGCCATTGCTATCTATTTTCCGTTTCTCGCCTCGCGGCCCCACAGGATCTCTTTCCAAACCAGCCTCTCGGCCGTTTCGGCCGGCTCTTCCAATTCCTTCAGGAACGCGTCTCGTAGGCTCAGGCGCCGCTGCAATTCCGGGCCGATGTTCGCGTATCCGTATTGCCTGCCGTACGAAAGGAACAATTCATTGGTCTCTTGAACCACCTCTTTAACCATTCGCGCGCGCGCCGGGTCGCTCAAAATGTGAACCGCATGCGCCATCTCATGTCCGAGCACTTCGGCGTAACGTTCTTCCTTGTTGAGTCCATGAAAGGGGATAAAACCCTCCGCGGAGGCGGCCGGTCCGATGTAAGCTCGGTCAATAGTCTCCGGGTAGAGCCTGATGATCGCCACGTGCCTCACTCCTTCGGGGTCGAGTCGTTCAATGTGAAAAACGCCGGCGGTGTTGGAAATTGCGCGTCCCATGCCGCGCATTTCGATGTAGATGACGTGGCCGCTCCGCTCGAGTTTTTCCCACAGACCTCGCAGCGTCGGGTGCAATGGCTGGCCTTCGATGTCTTTTGCAAAGACGATGTGTTTGATCGCCTCCCAACGCCGCAAATCTTTGCCAGTGAGGCGATCCGTAATGATGTTCGTATTGGCCTCGCTGTTCATGCGCGACGCGTCTTGCGTCCTGACAGCGCCCCCCGCCAGACCGAAAAGCATCATCAATGCAACTATCCCAGCGACGCGTTCAATCCAAACCGGCAAGCCCTACTCTCCATATGGGGAGTACAGATCAGTACGTGACTTACTCTCGTTGTTCGGGATCGCCGGAGTGGGCAGCAAGGCTTATGCCCGTTAAAGGCGCACTGTCCATAAGCTCTCTGCCCGATCTTTTCAATGAGCGCATCGGCTACGCGCCTATAAGCGCGATAACACCGTCGTTGATCAAAACTATTTCACTCCAAGATCATATGTCCGAGCGTTTCGATCGGTCGGTACGCTAGGGCGCCCAATTAACGAAAACCTAATTAGGGCAGGGCTTTTATACATGTTTAATTAACAAGGGGATTTAAGCCGAGCGCACAGAGAGTTTGGCTCCTCACAATAGTCACGGCCTTCAGCTTGCCAGAGGGTTGTGTCTAAATTTTGACGCTGAATTTCGGGAGGCGGTGGTGATTAGGAAGCTCAAGTCAGGCAAATATCGGCTCTACTCGCGCAAGAAAGACTCGAGGACCGGCAGGCGCCGGAACCTGGGCACATTCGATACGCGCGAGGCGGCCGAGAAACATGAGCGCGCCGTACAATTTTTCAAGCGGCGCGGTTAGCGGCTGTGAAATGTGGCGGACTAATCGGCAGACTAAAGTCCGCCCCATTTCTTCGGAGGAGGAGTTAGACAATGCTTTATTCAATCAACAAGAGAAACATCGGGCTGAAAAAGCTCGGGGCGATATTGCTCGCGGTCATGTTTCTGATTACCACGATGGCGCTGGCCGCAGACGCGCAATGGCGTTACCATCGCCATCATCGTCCGAGCAAGACCAAACACATCGCCGTCGGAACTGCCATTGGCGCGATTGGTGGCGCGTTTACAAAGACCGATATTACTATTACCGCTAATCGGCGATAGTTACGACTTATCAGGGGGATGTGAAATGCGAGAAATGTTGTTCTCAATTCTGTTTTTCCTGGCGCTGTTTTGCCCCGGCTGCGGATCGCCGCCGCCGGGGCGCGGCGAAGGCGAGATAGGCGCCGCGCGTGTGGAAAATGGGCAGACTGTGCAATTCCGAGTCGAGACGGTCGCCGCCAATCTGGAAGTCCCGTGGGCCATCGCCTTTGCCCCCGACGGGCGCGTCTTCGTCACCGAACGCCCTGGGCGTGTGCGTGTGATTGAACAGGGCAGGCTGCGTCCCGAGCCGGTTGCGACTATTCGTGAAGTCGAGTCGGCCGAGGAAAGCGGCTTGATGGATTTGACGCTGCACCCGCAATACGCGAGCAATCATTACATCTATCTGGCTTACGCCTATCGCGGCGACGGCCAACGCGTGCGCGTAGTCCGATTCCGCGAGACTGCGGGCGCGCTCACCGAGCCGCAGGTCATCATCGAGAACATTCCGGCGGCGCGTTACCACGCGGGGACGCGGACGCGGTTCGGCCCCGACGGCAAGCTCTACATCACTACGGGCGACGCGACCGAGCGGGAGTTGGCGCAGCGGCTGGATTCGCTCGCCGGCAAGACGTTGCGGCTGAACGACGACGGCGGCGTCCCGCCGGACAATCCCTTCGTCGGGCAGCTGAACGCGCGCCCCGAAATCTGGTCTTACGGACACCGCAACGCGCAGGGCGTCGCATGGCAGCCTGGTACGGACGCGCAGTTTCAGACCGAGCATGGGCCGTCGGTCTTCGACGGCCCGCGCGGCGGCGACGAAGTCAACGTCGTCGAGCGCGGCAAGAACTACGGTTGGCCGGTGATTCATCACGCGCAAACGAAAGAAGGCATGGTCGAGCCGTTGCTCGAATATACTCCGGCGGTCGCCCCCGCGAGCGCGCTCTTCTATCGCGGCGCGGCGTTCCCGCAATTTCGCGGCGATTTCTTCTTCGGCAATCTGAGGGGCGAGCGCGTGATCCGCGTAAAGCTCGATGGCAGGCGCGTTGTAAATCAAGAGTCCTTGTTGCAAGGCCGGTATGGGCGCATCCGCGAGGTGGCCGAGGGGCCTGACGGCGCGATCTACTTCTCGACCTCTAACCGAGATGGTCGTGGCAATCCGGCAGCCAATGATGACCGCATCCTGAGGCTTGTCCCGCTAAAAGGAGGGAACGAATGAACGGAGATCCTGAAACAACCCCCCAAGAGCCGGATTACCCGGTTCCGCAACCTGAGCCGCCTGTCCCGCTCCCGCCCGATTACCCTGTGCCCAAGCCGGGCGACCTGCCGGATTATCCCGTGCCGGAGCCTGAAAAGCCTCCGCCAGGACCCGATGAGCCGTGGCTCCAAAAGGCGTCCAATACCAAGTTTTAAATGTATGAAGACTTTTAGCCACAGAGGTCACCGCAGAACACAGAGAAATCATTGAATTCCCTCTGTGTTCTGCGGTGACCTCTGTGGCTATTCATCACATATGGAACAAAGAGGCGGCTACGGACTTCCCGCAGCCGCCGATTCAGTCAAGGAGTGAAAGTGAAATTGGAGGCTTGAATTATGATTGCAATTCCTTGCCCGGCTTGAATCGAATGGTTTTGCCTTCAGGAATGGCCACTTGTGTGCCGGTGCGGGGATTACGGCCTATGCCGCGCTTGCGCGGCTTAACCACGAAGACGCCGAACCCGCGAAGCTCGATGCGCTCGCCTCGTTTCATGGCCTCTTTCATGGCTTCGAAAAGAGCTTCGACGGCGACCTCGGCCTTCATTTTCGGAACGCCGGTTTTTTCCGCGACGTTGTTAATGATGTCAAGTTTGATCACAAATCCCCCTGCGCTGCAAAGCGTCTATTCGATATTAGGTCTGTTTGTATTTGATTATGTTTGCAAAAAAGCAGGGCGAATTATAAAAACGGCCTCCATGAGTGTCAAGCTCGCAATTCGGAAACTTCGCTGCGGGAAGTTTGATAGTGGTTGAGCGGTCGCGCGCGAGTAGTGAGAACTGAGGCCGGAGGCGTGACAGGGCGATGAATGTCGCGGATATTTCAAACTCTTATTAGCCGCCCTGAAACAGCCGATTCATAAAGCGCGATCACGACCTCCAACGACTTCCTTCCCTCTCTCCCATCGATCATCGGCGCGCGGTCTTCGATCACCGCCCTCATCATGTCTTCGATCTGGCGTCGGTGGCCTTCGTTTGAAATCGCAGCCGGGTCGGCTGAGCCGTCTGTGATCTGCTCGCCGCCGCCGGCCTCTGCGGCCTCCCCGTCAATCGCCCAACAACTGATCGCGTCGCCGTCCAAAATTATTGTGCCGCGCTCGCCAGAGATTTCCAGGCGGCGTTTGAAGCCCGGCTTCGCAGAGGTCGCGGCCTCGATCACGCCGAGCGCGCCGTTCTGAAATCGGAGGCTTGCGACCAGCGTGTCTTCGCCCTCGATCTGCGGGTAGCGCAGCGCGGCTTTCATCGCGAACGCGGCCTCAACCGGCCCCATCATCCATCGCAGCAAGTCAACGGTGTGGATTGCCTGGTTGATCAACGCGCCGCCGCCGTCCATCGCCGTCGTGCCATGCCATGAGCCGGCGTAATATTCAGGCGCGCGGTACCACTTCACGTAAGCGTCGCCGATCATCAGCCGCCCCAACCGCCCTTCGTCAATCGCGCGTTTGATCCTTTGCGCGGAGGGCAGAAAGCGCGATTGAAAGATCACGCCGAGTTTGACGCCGCCGCGGTCACAGGCTTCGATCAACGCGTCGGCTTTCTCGAGCGTGGCGTCAATCGGCTTTTCGACCAGGACGTGTTTGCCCGCTCGCGCGGCGGCTATGCCCTGTTCCGCGTGCAACCCGCTCGGCGTGCAGACGTTGACGATCCGCAATCCAGGATGACCGAGGAAGCGGTCGTAATCGGTATAGCCGGCCGCGCCGAACTTCGCGGCGAATTCGGCCACGCGCCTTTCGTCGCGGGCGTACACGGCGAGCAGACGCGCGCCCGGAATCGAGGCGATGGCCTCGGCCTGAACCTTGCCGATCATTCCGCAACCGGCGACGCCGAATCCGATCTCTGTGGTCATTTTTTTCCTTCCTCGAGAGTTCTGGGTTTGAGATTTGAGAACCGAGATTGCACAATCACGACGAGTAATCACACAAACGGAGAACAATATGCCGATCACCGTCACCGGCTTTCATCACGCCGGATTTCTAGTCACCGACGTCGAACGCGCGGCCCGCTTTTACGAAGAAACGCTAGGGTTGAAAGCCCTGCCGCGTCCCGATCTGGGTTTCCCCGGACGCTGGTACGATTTGGGCGCCGGGCAGCAGCTTCACCTGATGAGCGTCGCCGACATGCCCGGCCACGCCGACCCGCCGCGCCACGACCGCCACATCGCGCTCAGCGTTCCCGACGTTCAGGCGGCCGAACGACAACTGCGCGAGATGGGCGTCACGATCAGTTACGGCAGCGGGCGCGCCGGCAATCCGCAGCTCTTCGTCCGCGACCCTGACGGCAACACGATCGAACTGCGTCCAGTATAAATCTAAACTGGGACAATAATACTGCCACAGAGCCACAGAGACACGGAGACATGGAGACAGAAGGGAAAAGCGGCGATACGGTCTCTTCGTCCCTCCCTCTCTCTTTCTCTCCGTCTGCGGTGGCTGCGGTGACTGCGGTGGCTTAGCCTCGGCCTTTGTGTTCGGGAAAAGCTGTAGGCTATACTCCGCGCGCCGCGATCGGCGGCGCCGGATTCATCACTGACGCAATCACCCGAACAGATAGAGACTAATTCTCGCGCGACTTTGCAGTCACGCGATTAGGCCGCATATGTCTAATTACAAACGCATCGCTTCACTTAAAACCGCCGACGGTTTCGCGAACTACGTCGAGACGGTCGGCGTCAATCTCCAATTCGACCGCGAGCTTCAACACGGGCCGGATTCGCCTTTGGGCCGGCCTTATCAACTCGACGGCTTCAAGATCGGCAATCGCTTCTGCATCCTGCCGATGGAAGGCTGGGACGGGACGGAAGACGGCAAGCCGTCAGAGTTGACCGTGCGCCGCTGGAAAAATTTCGGCGAGAGCGGGGCGAAATTGATCTGGGGTGGCGAAGCGGTGGCCGTCCGACATGACGGGCGCGCGAACCCCAACCAGTTGATGTCCTCGGACGGCGCGACGGCCGATCTCGAAAATCTGCGAAAGGTTCTGATTGCGGCGCACGAAGAGAGATGCGGGTCGAGCGACGACCTGCTCGTCGGGTTACAGCTCACGCACTCGGGGCGCTTCGCACGGCCTAACGACAAAAAGAGGCTAGAACCGCGCATCCTTTACCACCACCCGATCCTGGACCGCAAATTCAACATCCAGCCCGGGTCTCCCTGTCTGACCGACTCGGAGATCGATGATCTGATCGGCGATTTCGTGAAGGCCGCCGCGCGGGCCGAGGCCGCCGGCTTCGCCTTCGTCGACTTGAAGCACTGCCACGGCTATCTGGGCCACGAATTTCTGAGCGCTACCACGCGCGAGGGCCGATACGGCGGCCCGTTTGAAAACCGCACTCGATTTTTGCGTGAGATTGTGGCCGGCGTGCGCCGCGACGCGCCGCGCCTGATGATCGGCGTGCGGCTGAGCGCTTTCGATTTCCTGCCGTTCAAGATGGGCGACGACAGGCGGGGCGTCCCAGAAGGTCACGACGGCTTTTATCCGCATGCGTTCGGCGGCGACGCCGAAGACCCGCTGAAGGTCAATCTGGCCGAGACGTTTCAATTCTTCGACCTGCTTGACGAGTTGAAGATCAAACTCGTTTGCGTCTCGGCTGGCAGCCCCTATTACAACCCGCACATTCAGCGCCCCGCGCTCTTCCCGCCGTCGGACGGCTACGCGCCGCCGGAAGACCCGCTCGCCGGCGTCGCGCGCCAGATCGAAGTCACCAGCGAATTGAAGGCGCGCTATCCGCAGTTGTGCGTAGTCGGATCGGGCTACACCTATTTGCAGGATTGGCTCCCGAACGTTGGACAGTTTTACGTCCGCGCCGGAAAAGTAGATTTCGTCGGTTTGGGGCGGATGGTCCTGGCCTACCACGATCTGCCGCTGGACGTGATCAAAGGCGCCCGGCTCCAAACGAAGCGGCTGTGCCGCACGTTCAGCGACTGCACCACCGGGCCGCGCAACGGCCTGGTCTCGGGCTGTTACCCGCTCGACCCGTTTTACAAAGAACACCCGCAAGCGGAACAGCTCAAAGTTTTGAAGCAGCAGTTGAAATAAGCGGCAAAAGGAGGCAAAGCCAATGTGAATAGATGTCAGATGTTAGATGTCAGATGTCAGTAGAAGAGTGGCGGCAAAGCTCTTACTGACATCTGACATCTAACATCTGACATCTATTGGGAGAAAATGAGCGCGGCGCTGCAAAAAAGCTCTAGAGTCGAATTCTGGTTGCAACTCTTACGCGACGGCGAATTCATGGATGAAAAAGCGTTCGATTCAATGAACTCCGACA
>Ga0190270_10000300_pt1 | contig 21087 bp, 15 predicted proteins | sample Popmic320T_FD_133748 | JGI IMG/M metagenome (GOLD analysis project Ga0190270, IMG submission 133748) | Populus adjacent soil microbial communities from riparian zone of Weber River, Utah, USA - 320 T | ecosystem: Environmental > Terrestrial > Soil > Riparian zone | place: USA: Utah | collected...
ATAGCTTGAGCGCCGGGTTCTTTTCCGGACGTATCTCCTTGTCCTTTCCCGTCGCCATCCTGGCTCCGGTCAGGATGAGCAGGGCGCCGAAGATATAAATGACCCAGTGGAACCGCTCGATCAGCGAGACGCCCGCAAAGATGAAGATGGCGCGCATGATAAACGCGCCGAGCACGCCCCAGAAGAGCACCCGGTGCTGATGGCGCGCGGGCGTGCGAAAGTAGGAGAAGATCAGCAGGAAGACGAAAATGTTGTCCACGCTCAGCGCCTTCTCGATCAGGTAGCCGGCCAGGAATTCGAGCGCCGCATCCGGCCCGCGCCAATAGTAAATACCAAGATTGAAGAGAAGGGCGAGCGCGATCCAGACCCCGCTCCAGACGAGAGCCTCTTTGATGCCGATCCTATGCGAACGGCGGTGAAAGACCCCGAGGTCTAGAGCGAGCATCGCCAGCACGAACAGATTGAAGATTACCCATACCCACACATGGCTCGACATCAGGATGCGCTCCTCTCACTCGCCGGCGGCGCCAGCATTTTGTCGATTGAATAATACAAGCGTCGTGCCGCAGGCCCCTGCGGCGCCGGTTGTGGGGGTGACTGCGCCTATCTCAATAAATGGTTATCCGCCCGCCGCGCGGTAATTTCGACATACTCGTTGGTATTCATTTGTGATGTTCTTTTTTAGCGGCCTGCTATCGCCTTGCAGAGGGTAATAATCGCGTCCTTCGAACCACCTTTTCCTTCCGGCGCTCACATGCCACGCAACGCGGCGAGGGCTTTCTTCGCCTTCGGCGCCGTCAGCGCAAGCGCCGCAAAGTTCGCAAGCGCGCCCGTAATATAAAGGAATAATCACACATATTTTCCCTTCATCGAGAATGAAAGGCGCCCCCTTGCGAATACCTTTGATCATTCGGCGTGAAGTTCGGCTTATCTCTCGACTCGATCAGCGCGTCTGATTCTGCCGATTGGGCGGCCGCCGCTGCCGACCAAGCCGCCGAGCATCGCCGCGCATGCCGAAAGCGCCATCAGAATGAACGACCACAAAGCCCCTGCTCTGAGGGAGGCGATGAGTTGATCAGGGCTCATGCCCAGCGCGCCTAAATTGATGCCGCGTCCCCAGACGATTAACTGACTAAATATGTTGCCGGACGCGCCGAAGAACGAGCCGAGGCCGATCGCCGTCAGCGCCAGGATCAAAACCGTGCCGAGCGCCCAGAGGCAAAAGCCGTTGATCAATCCCGCGCTCGGGCCCCTGACCAATGCCGTCGCGCCGGTGACCAGCCCGCCCAGGAAGAATGAAATCAAACCGATGATCCCGGCGACCCATGTGTCACTCCGCCTGGAGCCCGAGAAATCGCCCATGCCCAGTGACAACCATCCGAACGCATAGGCCATCAACTCGAACAGCAGGAACAGGCTGAGCGTTGTCAACAATCCCGCCCAGATCGGCCCCCAGCGCACGCGGTCGCGCGCCACGGCGGTCTGCTCCACCCTCTCGACGGCCATCCCTTCCTCGCTACGCTCTACTTCCTCCCGAATAAAGGGGCGATCCGCGGGCCCTCCCGGCATGTTTAATATGTTTTCTCTGCGTTCCATCACTATCTCCTATCTCTCCCCAAGGATGATGTTTCTGATGATTCCTTCATAATCCCTCGCCTATCTCGCTTTTCTTTACAACCTGGAAAGCTATGGTGAGGAGGCTTTTTATCTCAAAGGAGGAGAGACAAAGAAGGCGAAGGGTCAAGGAGGAAGAAATGCCTCATTCGTCCACCTTGATCCTTTGTTCATGTATATTTCCTGCTTTCCTCACCACCTTTCCAGGTCATATTCAGTATTCGCAACCGTTATGCCTGTGGGTAATTGCTATTCGTATTTAAGATTTAGGATGTTATACATCTCTTCCTCCTCACAGACGCCCTGACCGCCGTCATGCCTATCCCGCGCGGCTTTCCTCCAGTTCACGGCGGTTGTCGAACTTCTCGACACTCAATCCTCGACGCTCAGCAACCCGTCTTTCTCTCCTTTTGACGGACCGTCTTGCCCGCTGCTTTCCCGGTCTCCGAATTGATCTCGCCGCCGAGAAAGATCGCCAGTCCGAGGATATAGAGCCAGAGCATCAGGACGATGACCGCGCCCAGGCTTCCATAGGTCGCGCTGTAGCTCGGCGCGTAACCGAGGTAGATCGAGAAGAGAAACGACGATATCGCCATCGCGACCACTGCGAAGACCGCGCCCGGCGCGTGCCGGCTCCAGTTCTGCTGCGCGTTCGGCGCGAAGCGGTAGATCACCCCTATCCCGATCATCAGCAGCGCCAGGCCTATCAGGTAATCGACGTAAGGCCAGACCGCCGTGAAGACCTCGCCGAGCCCGAACCTGCCTGCCAGCGCCGCCGCCAGCGCGTCGCCGAAGATAATCAGCAGGGCGCCGCCGATGACGAAGACCGCCAGCGCAAGCACAAGCCCGATGGCCACCAGGCGCGACTTCCACCACGGACGGCCTTCCTCGACTTCGTAAGCGACGTTGAGCGCACGCATCAACGCGTTCATTCCGCTCGACGCCGCCCAGAGCGAAACAAGGAGCGACAATGAGAGGAGGCCGCCGGTGGTCTTGTCGGCGACGCTCCTAGTCCAATCACGCAGCAATTCCTTCGCCTCGGGTGGCGTCGCCTTTGTCAAGTAATCAATCAACTTGTCCTGGGCGCTCGGCATAAGGCCCAGCACGCTTATCAGGAAGATCAGCAGCGGAAAAAACGCGAGCATGAAGTAGAAAGCAAGCCCCGCCGCGCGGTCAAAAGCGTCGTCCTCGTTCGCTTCGCGCCAGATCCTTTTCGCCAATTCCTTGAGCGTTAAACCGCCGAGGAAGCTTTGCCTGGCAGTTCGCGCGGCAGCGCGCGGTTCGCGGCGATGGCCGGCGTGACCGAATAAGCGCTCGACTCTCCTAAGCATAATGACACCTCCCGGCGCCCCGCTCACTCCGATCGAGCGGGACGCGCTCTTTCAAGAAATTCAACCAGCGTTCCCGGTTTGACCTTGCCCACGCAAGATGTAGCCCGGACCTGGCGAGGTATTTTCAACATCACTTCCAACCGTGCTTCACACTAAGGCCCATACCCACGGTTAAGAAATGGATGGAACCGATCCTGACCCTGGCGCGGACTTATTGTCTTTGAAATTAAATACAATCATGGGTGTAGGGGCGGGTTTTCCCCGCCCCTGTGTGTGATCCAGGCGATTGGGGCGGGGAAAACCCGCCCCTACGTTGGAATGTGTGGTTGCATTTAATAATCAAAGACCATTAGTCCGCGCGGCCCGAGGGATATGATGTAAGTGCAGACTTAAGTCCGCGCCACTATTATCCCTGAGTTAAGACGCGCGGTTTGCCGGCATTCATAGCGCCAGTCCCATCTTAAACTGGTTTGCAAACCGATTTAAGCTACGTCTGTCGTTTGGAAGGAGATTGCGACGCAGAAGGCGTGAACGAATCCACCGGCGCTGCAAATTAACAGAGGCGAAGCGACCGGCGACGTAACGCGCGCGCGATATTGGAGAGTTAACATGCAGTTAGAAAAGGAAGCGGCGAAACCGGCGCTCAATCGAGAGCGTGACGAAATTTTACAAAGGCCGGAGGATTGGCTCGAACGCCGATGCTGGCATTCGGCTTCGCGTGGATCGCGTCACTGGTCGTTTATATCGATTTTCAATTGCGTATACGGGTCAGCAATTGGTGTTTGCGTCAAAGAAGACGCCAATAGAACTCGGATGACACGGACTGGCGCGGATCATCGCGGACAAAACTAAAAAGATCGGCGCCAATCCGTTCTATCCGCGTAATCCGCGTTCTATTTACCCGTACACTGATCAGAAATCCACTCTATCTGCCCGGCACACCAAGATCCGGATTGAGGCGACGGATCAGTACCGCGAGTGGTAGCGAGCGGCTGTTGGCGAAGGCTCCGCTCGCTACCGCTCGCGGTACTGACCCGCACATGCGCTCGATAACCGATCTAAATCAGCGTAACGAAGTAACAAAAGTAATCCGATTACGCGTCCGCTCAAACGTCCGAAATGAGACAGCCAGTATTTCCCTATGCGGTTACGTCCACACCGTTTGCCTTGAATCAGAGGCGGCGGATTCGGCGATCCTGCCTCCGCTACAATTGTCTAAACAGGGCGGCCAGGGTTACGGAAAGTTCAGACAAGTTCCCGTTCGTAAACAACACTGCGATCCGGCGCATGTACGATTTCGTTGAGGCGCGCGCCGTCAAACTCCAGCGTCATGTATCCATGGGGACCATACTCATTTTCATGGCCCTTGATGTACAGGTTGGGACCTTCCAGAATAAGACCGCCGGGCACATTGTTCTTCTTGTCGACTTTCCGCCATGTGGTGTCCTGTGGCCCATGCTGTTCGATGACCCCTTCTGTGAATTTATCGTGGAAATACGGATAGCCACTGTGCCCGGCGCAACGGCCGTAAAGACCCCAATCCTGGTGTTGGCTGTAAAGCATGCACCGATGTTCATGCCCCCAATACCAGGCGAAGATCCGTCTACTCGTAAGTAGATCGCCGAGTTGCTCCTGCAGTTCCCCTTTCGCCCTTTCAGCCCAGGCGAAGAGTTGGTGGTGAGTGAAAAGGACGACGCGGCGGCTCCCGGCGCCGGCCACCAGTCCCTTCAGCCAATCGACCTGGTCTTTAGCCAATTCAGCCTCTTCATAGCCGGTGTCGAGACCGACCAGTAGCCAGTGGTCGTTCTGTAAAGCGAAGTAGCTGGCGGCCTGCTTGAACTCCTTCAACGTCTTTTTAAAGTAGCCGTACCCGCCCGAATACATCTCATGATTGGAGTTGCAAGCGCGGCTGACGGCGCCGGGATTCTTCGGCCAGAATTTAAGGAAGCGGTTGGTTACTTCACTCTCCGTCCCCGAATAATAAACGTCGCCAAGGTGAAGAAGTAAACCGTACCCTTTGGGATCGTCCTCAATGCTCCTGGCGCAAACCGGCGCGCCGTATAAGCCCGAGCCCCAATCACCCAGAATGGCCGTGCGCAGCGTGTTGGGCAATGGGTCTGGCGTCGAGGGGGCAGTCAGCCATTTGTGCGGTTTCAGTCTCCTGACCCAGCTGAACAAGCTGCCGGCCCAGCCCAAAATGTCACGCTCGTCGAACTGCGCTTCGAGGCCGCCGCCGTCCACGGACTCGACTTTACCTGTTTGTAGGGAAGCCTCCGCCAAATAACTTTGCAGCAGGGAGGTGAATTGATCATCGGGGGCGGCCAGAACGCCGGATTTTTTTTCCGCGGCCTCGAGCGTCTGAAGGGACTTCAATAACTCCTCCATTAACTCATTAGCTTCCGCTGCGGACGGCGGGGTTTCATCCGCCTCGTATCCGCCGGGCGGCGGCGCCTGGGCCGCGTCAATGATCGCGTTGGGATCCTGTCGCAGCGCTTTCGTGATGGCCTCATTAAGGCGTTGGTGTGTGACGATTACGGTAGTGTTTTCCTGTGACATACATGTTACTCCTGGTTCGAATGATTTGGCGCGCGGGCCGCTGGCTTTTCAACTAGCGCTACCCCGGTTAATTGCCGAGTGTCGCCTTGCGAATGGTCAAGATGGCGATGCCCTCGTTAGCCTGGTACGGATCTGGTTTTCCCCCATCAAATCGCGGCATCATTTCACTGCCTTTGTGATGCAACGCCACCACCCGCCAGTCGTCATGTTCGAAGACGGGGCTGCCTGAATTGCCCGGTTCAGTCGGCGTCCGGTAATGGAGCAGTTTTTCATTCGTCGCCAGCAGGTGATTGTCCTGCAAAGAAATTTCCAGGTCTCGCCCGCCTGGGTGACCGATGATATACAGACGCATTGCCGGCGCGGCGCCAGTCCATTCGACCGGCCGCGTGTGAATTGCCAGTGGTTGCGCCGACGCCGGAAGGCTTTTCAGTCTTAGAAACGTCGCGTCCAATTCATTTGGCGCAGACGTCCACACCAGTTCTTCCACTTCGTATAATTCGTCGCCGAGCGTTTGGAATTTGATTCGCGCATCCTCGGGATAGATGGCCTTAGGATTGCTAAAGGGGTTCGGATTGTCACTTACCACGTGTCCATTGGTTAGCAACAGTAACCCCTCTTGATCGGTGAAGAAATCCGAAGCATTGACCAACCAGCCCGTCCCGTGCCCTTGTCCATTTAGTTTCTGCACGCGGGCCACCGAATCGCACTGCTGCAATCCCTTTTTGTACCAACCGAGCGGCGCCATTCGGTCGGAAGAAAAGACCGACTCAAGCCCGTCCATGGCCTCCTCGACGGCTGCGATCTCATGCTTGATTTGCTGAGGGTCGTTCGTAATCGCCGCCCCCTGTTTCTTTAGAAGCCCTGCTTTGAGAATGGGTAGCAGGTGCTTACCAGGGAGCTCGTTATCATTAAGTTGCCAGACCTCAGTGAGCTGCCGAAGCGTGCTTGCGATCTCGAAAGCGTCAGCGTTCTTATGAGCGACGTACCGGAATGCGGCGTCCGCCGCGTCCTTGTGCTGGCCGAGAGCCACGAGCGCTTCCAACTCGGTGGCGACGTCCCACGCCGGAACGGGGTCAGTGGCTTCCTCTTCGCGTTTCTTGAGGGTTCCAAGGATTTCCTGCGCCAGCGCGGCCGGGTCCGGCCATTCGGCGAGCGTATTACCATCCCGCCGCGCCCTGTCCGACAACGCCACGACGTTGATCCCGTGCCAGAGGTAGTTATCGTCAATAAGGTAGACTTTGTAATACTCCTGCAAAGCGCGTTCGATGTTGGCGAGTTTGCGCGCAGGACGCAGGGCGTTGAGGTTGACGAAAAGTTGTTTGTAGATGCGACCGATTAGTCCATGCGCCTCCAACTCTTCCCCTTTGATCCCCTGCGGATCTTGGATGATGGATTGCAAGATCATTTCCGCCGCCGCGAGAACGCCTTGATCAATCAGAGCTTGCGCGTACTGGCGGCGAATCTGCGGGGTGCGCAACCCTGATTGGAGCAAGGCTTCGCAGAGTTGCGTCATGCAGGCGAAGCGCCGTTTCCTACGTAAGCTCTGTAGCAGAGTTTTGGCGGTTCGTTCCGGAATCAATTCCGCATCTGTATGGATCCGAGAAATCAGCTTGTCGCAAAGTTCGTCCGCTTCCGGCCAATTGAACTCGTCAAGCAATTCCGGCAGGCTCGTTTCAAGTTGTGCCGCATCGTCCCAAGGCATCGTCGTTCTCCTCTCGAAATACCGGGCGCTGGCGCCAGGACTATCCCAACAATTTCCGGCTATCAATAATATTGACGTGAATTTTGCCCGAGTTCCGCGCCAGGTTAACCATATGCGCTGTTCCGCCCGGACCATCGCCCTCATTTTTCCCGTCCCATAATGCGAGCAGCGTAATCTTTTGAGCTCCGGAAGCCAGGGCCATCTGTAGAACCCACTGGTTACCCCGCTCCCAAGAGTTCGCCGCGCGCTCCCCGAACCACCTCGGCAGCCCCTCTCGGTCACTCAGTTCCAAGACCTGTTTATTCCCTTCGGTGAATCGGAAGAACCGCGAACGCAATTCATCTAACGTCTCGAAGTTGGCTCTCGCGTATGCGTCTTCCGGCATGGGAAGGCAAATAATGCTGTGAATATTCAGCTCAGCGCAGGCCTCGTGGAAAAGGAGATCGGCTCCCGGGGCGGCCGACGCGAGTCCCTGTAAGTTACAATCTTGATTAAGCGCGTTCAGCGCCTCAATAATTAGTGTTTTAGCGCGCCCTTCCAGCTTGGAGGGGAAACGCTCTTCAGCGCGGCCCGGCGCATCAAAGCAGTGTCCGGCAAAGAGGAGAACATGCTTTGGCGCCGCGCCTTCGCCGGAACCGCCTTCAAAAGCGCTGTCTACAGCCGCGATCACTTTTTGAGCCAACTCACCCTTCACTCCCAGTTTTTCAAAGAGTTGCAGCTGCCCTTTTGTGGCGTCCCATGCGAACGGCTGATTTGAAGGAATAACGTCCTGATACCGCTTAATTACCCTCGACTCATTCTGTTCGGTAAGGAATAGGAAGTCCGCGAAACTGATCTGCGCCCACAGTCGCTCCGGGTCATCAGGTTTCATCTGCCCCTGTTTGGCCTCGATCGAAGCCGGCACGAGGGCCGACAGCGCTTTAACTTCCTGGTTGACCTTGCGCCGGTAAGATTCGGCCTGGGCGTCATTATCGAAAGCAAACTTCCACGAATCGGAATCCTTCGGGCAGAGGTCCAGAAAGATTGCGCCCATCTGGAACGCCGCCAGGCCGGAGTAGAAGTGATTCAGGTCTTGGAAAAAGGCCCCCCGGTATGCTTCGTACGATTCGCGGAGCAGTCGATTGCTCCCGGCCTGTCGACGCTCCGGGACTGTGGCTAAGGATTCGAATTCGTCGCGCCACCGCGTTTTCTGGTTGCGCCCGCGCAGCGCCAGCGCCTCTACGCGGTGTCGAGGAAGCGCCCTATCGCTCGTGATCACACGCTCGATCGCCTGCTCTGAAAGCGTCAGCAACTGGCCCTTTTTCTCCTCACGGTATAAACGCTCATAGATGTTTGCGAGAGCGAGATTTGAATCTGCGTCGCCACGATTAACGCCGTGAATTTCCTCGAAGCTCGCCCGCGCGCCGGCGTAGTCTTTTAGACTCCATTGAGCCTGGGCTACCAACCGAAGTCCGGCCCATTGAAAGCGCAGGCCTTTGACTTCCTGCGCCAGGAGCCGTAACCACCCTTTCGAATTCGCGGCGCGCGCACGGTCCACCTCCTCGCGGAAGTCCATTGGCACCACTTGGATAGAATCCACATTCGCCTCGGGCAGCGCCGGCAGCATCTTAAAGACAGGGCTGTCGGTCTCCCGATCACTACGAAGAGTGGCCTCGATCATATCGGTGAGTTGCTGTCGAGCCGATGCGGGGTCATCCAAGTTGTAAGGAAGATAACGATCCGTCAGCAGGTCGAATGGGATGTTATCGGCTGTCGGATTCCCTTTTATTAGGATGGCGCCCCGCTTTCGAAGCGCGTGTCGCAGACCCAGCTCGTAGAAAACGTTCGCGTTGTGAATGCTGACGTCGCAGATTACCAGGTCGGCTTCCAGGATCAGTGAGAACATGTCTTCACGAATGTTCCCTGAGTCTATGATTTTACCGGTGGTTCCGCCTTTGAGGTTAGCCGCCTCCAGTGAAGGATCGATTAACTCCTTGTGGACCCGCTCAAAATCGATCTCTTTCCCAGACGAGTCTTTCTTTTTATCGAACGGGCGTATAACGAATGCCTGCGCCATGCTGATTCCCCTTTCTGTCGACCCAGTTGCGAAATGGGTAGTGGCCAAGTTGATGTGCGCTTCTATAAGGTTCCCTAACAGACCTATCCCGGCAAAAACTGGCTTATTGCTAGCGACATTGACGGGTCAACCGAGCATTGGGACGCCAAAGCGATAGCAGGTGTGGCTCCTGGAGCAGACTACTGGCGGAAGCCACGCTCGCTACTGCTCGCTGTACTGATCCGGCGGAGGTCAACTTTGCAATGTCGCGAGCTATATCTCTTGGTCGATTTATTTTTTACGGATATTGCTTATCAATGTCTTGTCTGAGTTTTGCTATATGCATCGGGTTATTCAAATTCTATGGCCTTTATTCCTATGGCGTAATGACTGGTAAATAAGGTGTTGTCCGGCTATTCTGAGAGACGTGGGTTATCTGATGAATACCAAGCAACAGCCATACTTTACGCTTGTGAATACTTTCAGTCAACGAAAAAATCGGCTAAGTACAGCCGTACAGGCCTGACCCCGCTGCGGTTGCCTGAGATGGTCCTGTTTTGACGGACTGCAGTGTTGCTAAAAAAAATGAGCGATACCACCATGAAATCAGAAGGTTTGTGAAAACATTCTTGAGGGGCGGTAAATCGATGATCAAACTTGAAAATGTCTCGCGCGACTATGGAGACAGCAAGGTCGTTCACGCGCTGAATAACGTGCGCCTGGAGATTTATCGTGGCGAGCGTGTCGCTGTGATGGGACCGTCGGGATCGGGCAAATCAACTCTGCTGAATCTGATCTGTGGGCTGGACGAGCCGACCGCGGGCGCGGTCAAGATCGACGGGGTGAATATAGCTTCGCTCGATGACGACGCGCGGACCAGACTGCGGCGCGAAAAGATCGGGATGGTCTTTCAAACGTTCAACCTGTTGGCGACGTTAACCGCGCTCGAAAACGTCTCGCTGCCGCTCCGGCTCCAGGGGACGTCACGTCGAGACGCCGATCGGCGCGCAAAAACGATGTTGGAGCGAGTGGGGTTGGGCGGACGCGTAACGCATCGCCCTGATGAATTGTCGGGCGGTGAACGGCAGCGAATCGCGATCGCGCGCGCGCTGATCTTCCATCCGCCGATCCTGCTGGCCGACGAGCCTACTGGCAATCTCGATTCGAAGACCGGTGAAGAGATTTTGGGGCTGCTCGACGACCTTCATCACGAGTTCAACGCCACTATTCTGATGGTCACGCACAACGCGGAGGCCGCCGCGCATTGCGACCGCATCCTATGGCTGCGAGACGGGCGGTTGCGCGACGGCAGCGTGATCGGAGAGGAGCGCGCGCAGGCTTCGCCGAACATTTCATTGGAGGCGGCGCGATGATCTCGGCTCTGGCGAACATCACCTGGAAACAATGGCGGCGGTACCGGCTTCGTACCCTATTGACGCTGCTCGGCATCGCGCTCGGCGTGGCGGTCTTCTTCGCCGTGCGCACAGCCAATGTGACGCTGATCAGTTCCCTGACGACGACGATTGAGAAGGTCGCCGGCAAAGCGACGCTACAGATCTCGGGAGGCGAATCGGGCTTTCCGGAAAGCGTGTGGGAGACGGTGAAGGATACGCCGGGCGTGAAGATCGCCGAGCCGGCCATAGAAGTCGTCGCCCACACGGCGTTTGAAGACGAAGGCGCCCTGCTGATCGTCGGTGTGGATATGCTGGGCGACGGCGCCTTGCGGGAATATCAATTCGATGAAACCAACAGCGAGATCGGCGATCCGATGGTCGCGCTGGCCCAACCTGATTCGATCCTCGTTTCGCGCACGTTCGCCGACAAACACCAATTGAAGGAAGGCGACAGTTTGCCCTTGTTCACCTCGCAGGGCAAAAAAGATTTCACTGTCCGAGGAGTTTTCAAACCATCGGGGCTGGGCGAGGTCTTCGGAGGGCAGATCGCCGTAATGGACGTCTTCAACGCGCAGTTCGTTTTCGGACGCGGCAAAAACTTCGACCGCATTGATCTGATGAATGAGCCGGAGACGACGCTCGAAGAGTTGCAGCGGCGGCTGCGCGAGCGGTTACCCGCCGGATTGGAGATTGAACGCCCGTCGTCGCGCGGAAAGGGGCTGGAAAGCGCCGTCAAAGGAATGAATATAGGGATGACCCTGACCAGTCTGATCGCTCTGTTGGTGGGGATGTTCATCATCTTCAACACGTTCAGCGTCTCGGTCAATCAGCGCTGGAAAGAGATCGGCGTGCTGCGCGCCATCGGCGTCGAGCGGAAGAACGTCCAACGGATGTTCCTGGGCGAAGCCGCGGTAATGGGATTGCTCGGGAGCGCGCTAGGCGTCGCTCTCGGGTTCGGGCTTTCTGTCGGTATGGAGTTCGTAATGAGGTCGATCGCCGACCGACTCTTCGGATTGGTCTCCACGCGGCAGGCGCCGGTCTTTAGCTGGAACTTAGCGTTGCTGTCGTTCGCACTTGGCGTCGCGGCCTCCATCGTCGCCGCATGGGCGCCGTCGCGCGCGGCGTCACAGCTCGATCCGGCGATGGCGTTGCACAACATCGAAACCAGGCAGCGCGAGTCGGTGCTGGGGGCGACGCGGCTGATCACGGGCATCGCAATGGTCCTGGCCGGATTGGCTTTGATCCGCTTCGCGCCCCTCCGCGCCGGCCTCTATATTCAATTCTCTTACGCGGTCTTGATCATTCTCGGAATGGTCGCTGCGCTCCCGAAGTTGTCGGAGCTGACAGCGAGGGCGTTACGGCCGTTGATGGATCGGCTGTTCGGCGCCGAGGGCGTGTTGGCGGTGGACTCGATGATTCAGGCGCCTCGCCGAACTTCTGCGACGGTCGGCGCGCTGATGATCGGGTTGATGTTCGTCTTCGCCACGGGCGCCTATGTCGAGAGCCAGAAAGAGGTCTTCGACCGTTGGATGAAACAGGCGATCAACGCCGACCTGGTGGTGACCACGACCGAAGGCGCGCGATCAAGAACATGGCATTTCGACGAAGCGCTTGCCGGTAAGATCGCGGCGTTGCCTGGCGTCAAGCGGCTGGAGAACGTCCGCTTCACTTTTCTGCCGTTCGCCGACGATTCGGTCGCCCTCGTCGCGTTGGAGCTTGACGGGTGGTTTGCGCGCACGAAACTCGAAATTCAAGGCGCCGACGCCGCGACCGCGCGGGAGAAAGTAACGAAAGGCGAAGGCATACTGGTCGCTCACAATTTCGCCAATCGCTACGGCGTGTGGGTCGGCGACCGCGTCAAGTTGCAAACGCCGACCGAAGCTTTCGACCGCCCGATCGTCGGCGTCATCGAAGATTACACATCCGAGAAAGGCGCGATCTTTCTGGAACGCGCCCTATACAAACGGTACTGGAACGACCCGTCGATAGACATCATCAACGTCAACCTGGCGCCTGGCGTCGAGCGCGCCGCGTTCAAGAGCGAGTTGCAACGCGAGCTCAAGGGCCGGCAACGCGCGTTTATCTACACGCAGGAGGAATGGCGCTCGTGGGTGCTGAAACTGCTCGACCAGTTTTTCGCTATGATGTACATGCAGATGCTGGTCGCGGTCTTCACCGCCGCGCTGGGCATCGTCAACGCGCTGATCATCTCGACCGCCGAGCGCAAACGTGAACTGGGAGTGATCCGCGCGATCGGCGGGTTGCGCGGCCAGTTGCGAAAGATGATCCTGCTCGAAGCCGTGGTGATCGGCGTCATCGGGATTGTGACGGCGGCCATCGCGGGCGTCTTCAACACCTATTTCTTGACGCGAACGGCGGCGGCGATGATCGGAGGGTACACGATCCCATTCGTGTTTCCTGCGAGGGTCATTCTGTTCGCGTCGCCGATTGTGCTGGCGATTGCGCTCCTGGCCGCCTGGTGGCCGGCGCGGAGGGCCGTGAACCTGAGAGTTGTCGAGGCAATCGGGTATGAATAACCCTTCCATCTTTCAATCGAAATATATGCCAACACGCAAAATAAAATTGTTAGTAATGACTGCCTTGCTAAATCGGAACTCACAACATAGGGACACACGGTGGTACGGTACCGTGAGCGGTAGCGACCGGGCGCCGACGGAGAAGGCGCTTTCGAGAGCGCCCGGTCGCTACCGCTCACGGTACCGTACCAATGTTGCGTGTTTCGACTTAGCCCTGATTGGCATAGGAACGCTATATTTCCTTTTATTCGCAGGTTCGAGCGTAGGGCTGTTACCCGCAGTCAAGACCGGCGGCGCCGCAGTTAAGCCGCTGGCGTTACATCCCGACAATCCACACTATTTCCTCTTCCGCGGCAAGCCCACGGTCATCATCACTTCGGGCGAACATTACGGCGCGGTGATGAATCTGGACTTCGATTACGTGAGATACCTGGACACGTTGCGACGCGACGGGATGAATCACACGCGGGTGTTCACGGGCGCGGCTTACGTCGAACCGCAGGGCGCGTTCAATATCGAACGCAACTCGATGGCGCCGGCGCCCGGCCGGTATATCGCGCCGTGGGCAAGAAGCGCGACAGGCGGATATGCGAACGGCGGGAACAAATTCGATCTGAGCAAATGGGACGAGAGCTACTTTCGCCGCCTGAAAGACTTCATCGAGCAGGCGGGCGAACGCGGGATCATCGTTGAGGTCAATCTCTTTTGCCCGTTCTACGGCGACGCGCAGTGGAAGCTCAGCCCGTTCAACGCCAGCAACAACGTCAACGGCCTGGGCAATGTCGGGCGGCTCGACGTTTACACGCTCGATAAACACGGCGGCCTGCTCGAAATTCAGGAACAGTTCGTCCGCAAAATCGCCGCTGAGCTGAAGGACTTCGACAATATCTTCTACGAAATTTGCAACGAGCCTTACGCGACCAACATCCCGATGAATTGGCAGGAGCGCATCGTGGACGTAATCGTTGACGCGGAAAAGAATTTGCCCGCGAAGCATCTGATCTCGCTCAACATCAGTAACGGCTCGCAAAAGATTGAGAAGCGGCGCCCGGCGGTCTCGATCTTCAATTTTCATTACGCCGCGCCGCCCGACGCAGTCGCTTTAAATTATGGCTTGAACAAAGTCATCGGCGACAACGAGACCGGGTTTCGCGGCGTGAGCGATGATCCGTACCGTATGGAGGCCTGGGATTTCATCGTTGCGGGCGGCGGCCTCTACAACAACCTCGATTACTCGTTCACCGTAGGCCACGAAGACGGAACGTTCGCTTACCCGGACACGCAGCCGGGCGGTGGCGCGGCGTCGCTGCGCAAGCAATTGCGAATCCTGCGCGATTTTATCTACGGCTTCGATTTCGTGAAGATGATGCCGGACAATTCGGTGATCAAAGAAGGCGTCCCACAGGGGATGACCGCGCGGGCATTGGTCGAGCGGGGAAAGGCTTACGCAATCTACCTGCGCCCGGTAAGCCATTCTCTGTTCTCCGCGCGTTGGACAGGATTCCTCGAGCCGGAGTTTTCCGAAGAATACACGTTCTACACGCGTTCGAATGACGGCGTGCGCTTGTGGATTGACGACAATCCGGTGATTGACAATTGGACCGATCACGCAGAGACCGAAGACAAAGGGGTCGTCAAATTGGAAGCGGGCAGAAAGCACCGGATCAAGCTCGAATACTTTTACGCCGGCGGCAGTGGCGTGATTCGGCTGTTCTGGTCGAGCATGAGCCGTAAGCGGGAGATCGTGCCGGCGGATCGGTTCTCTATCGCCGATGGGTCGAAACGCGGGTTGCAGGCCGAATACTTCGGCGGCGTCGAATTGAAGCAGCGCATGCTGGCCCGGACTGATGAGAAGATTGATGGCGCCTGGGGCAATGGCCTTTCTCTTTTTGCCCAGCCAAAACCTTCAGAAACAATTTTGACGGTCGAACTGCCCGCCGGTAAATACGCCGCGGAATGGGTAGACACGAAAACCGGCGCAATCGCCAAACGCGAAGAGTTCAAACACGACGGAGGAGCGCGCAAACTGGCCGCGCCCGATTACAAAGACGACATCGCATTGAGGGTGAAAAGATGATTTTGAAGAAGTCCGCATTACTTCCTATCTTTTGCCTGCTGGCAGGCGCGGGCGCAAGTCGGGCTCAAGACGCCCGAAAAATCATGGAGGGCGTTTACAAGCAGGACACCAGCCGCGACACGATCTGGCGCGCAAAGATGGATGTAGTAGACAAGAAAGGGACTGTACGCAGCAAGAAGTTCACGATTCACAAACTCGGCGGGCTTGGCAATAGCAAGACTCTTGTGCGATTTACCGATCCGCCGGAGGTGCGCGGCGTCGGTGTGCTTTCGATCAACCAGGGCGGCGTAACCGACCGTCAATGGATGTACACGCCCGCGATACGACGCGTCCGCCGCCTGGCCGCGCAGGAACGCCGCCAGCGCTTCTTTGGCTCCGATTTCACCAACGAGGACGTGTCTGAGCGCGTGCTCGACGATTTCACTTACAAGCTCATTGGCGAGGGCGAGGTGATTGACGGGCGCAAGACCTACAAGATCGAGGCGCGCCCCGTGTCGCCTGACAAATCCCAATACGCTTACGTCTACATCTGGGTCCCGAAAGACGCGCCTTACTCCGCGCTGGTCGAGATGTACGACAAACAAGGCCAGAAACAGCGGGTTCTGAAAGCCGGTAATCTAGAAAAAATCTCCGGCATCTGGGTCGCTAAGCGGGTGGAGATGAGCACGCCCGCCGAAGGCACGAATACGATATTGACGATCGAAGACATTCGCTTCAACACAGGGTTGAAAGAAGATATGTTCACGCAGCAAGCTTTGGAAAAGCCGGATATATAATGCAATTACCCTGTTAACGAAGTTATTAAGCATTGATTGAGGCGACCAGTCAGTACCGCGAGCGGTAGCGAGCGGAGTCTGTGCCGACAGCCGCTCGCTACCGCTCGCGGTACTGATCCGGATAAGCGAAAGGACACTCCCACGTTGAAAGAATTACGAAAGAGAAAATCATTAGCGCGACTGGTCTTGCTTGTCGGCTTCATTGTCGCGGCCTGCGTTGTTTGGTCGCGCGATGACGCGGCAGGTTATCAGGTTGAACACCTGCGTTGGATTGAAGCGGGCGCAGTCGGCGCGCTGCCTGCCGAGATGCATTTCGGCAACGCCGACGGCAAGCTCGGCGTGTTGAACGCGGCAGGGCCGATCGAGATGAAGGGGCATCCGTTCTTCGAGCCGTTGGGCTTGAATTCGCGCGCCTGTGTGACCTGTCACCAGCCCGCGAACGCGATGAGCGTCTCAGTCGAAACCTTGCGCGAACGCTGGCGCGTGACCAACGGCGATGACCCGATCTTCGCCCCCGTGGACGGCTCGAACAATCCCAAACTGCCGCAGGCGCCGGAAAGCTCACACTCACTGCTGCTCAATCGCGGGCTCTTTCGCGTGGGCCTGCCGTGGCCGCCGCGCGACGCTCACGGCAAAGTCATTCAACCCGAATTCACTATCGAAGTCGCGCGCGACCCGACGGGCGTCAACCTCGATGACACGTTCGGCTTGAAAGGAGTCAACCCGACGGTGTCGGTGTTTCGGCGCCCGCGCCCGGTCGCCAACATGAAATACGTGATGTCGCCAGACGGCGTCTTCAACGTCAAGACGGGGACGTTGATGGCGGTTGATCCTGAAACCGGTAAGCCGGCGAGCATGAATCTGATGTCGGACGCGCGACACCTGACGCTCAAACAACAAGCCAACGGCGCTTATCGTGACCATCAGGAAGGCCGCCAGGGCGCATTGCCGCGCGATGAGTTGGATAAGATCGTCGCTTTTGAAAATCAGGTCTACATGGCGCAAAGCCACGACCGCTGGGGCGGCAGCCTGGTCGAAGCGGGCGGGCCGCCGGGCTTAGGTTCGCGCGCGATGGCGGACGGTAATGTTCATGCGCTTGCCAACAAGGACCGCGACCCGGTTTTTCGTTTGTTCGACGCGTGGAAGAATCCCGCCACGATGGCGAAAGAATTGACCGAAGCGCAGCGCGAGTTTCGCGCTTCGGTGGCGCGCGGCAATGACGTGTTTATGTTTCGCCAATTCTGGATTCGTGACGCGGCGCACATCAATTCCATCGGCCTCGGCAACCCGATTAAACGAACGTGCTCGACGTGCCACAACGCGCAAATGACCGGACAAGACCTCGCGCCGGGATGGGTGGACGTCGGCACAACGAACTATCCAACGTGGACGGAACCGCCCGTCTTCAGCGATAAAGCCGAATTGCCGGTCTTCAAACTCACATGTGACAAAAGCGCTACGCCGCATCCTTATCTCGGCCGCGTGATTTACACGAACGATCCGGGGCGCGCTCTGATTACTGGCAAGTGCGTGGATATCGGCTCCATCGTGATGGGGCAGTTTCGCGGCCTGGCCGCGCGCGCGCCGTACTTCTCAAATGGTTCGGCCAAGAACTTGCGCGAGCTCGTGGATTTTCATGATCGCCGCTTCGATATGAAATTGACCGAGCGGGAGAAAGTGGATTTGATCAACTTTTTGAGCGTCTTGTAGGAGGCAGTGATGCGCAAAGCTCTGACTGTGTTGTTATTCCTCGGGGCGCCGTTTCTGGCAAGCGGAACCGCCGCGCGGCGTAATGACCGGCCGCCCGCCGATCGGCGCAACTTCGTCGCCTGCCCGATTGTGCGAGACACAAAAACCTCGCCGTGCTGGCTGGCGGAATACGAAGGCGAATTATATTTCCTCGGATTGCAGGGCAGCAGCGCGTCGGAGTTTTATCCGCCGCAGTTGAACCATGAAGTCCTGGTCGAAGGCGCAGTCACTAACGAGCCGCGCGTCTGTGGCGGCATTCCGCTCAAGCCCGTCAGGATATCGGTCATTGCGGAACTCAATCGCGCCTGCAATACGCTGTTGCCCGCCGAAGACGGGATGGAAGCGCCTGCCGCTCCGGCGCGGCGAGGCGCCGAAGACATGCGAAATCCCGGAAGCGACGTCACTCAGCGTGATTTCACCGTGCCGTTCGACTTCGACAGCGATTACCTGACCCTGCATACGACGCGCATCGTGGGAGAAGCCGCGCGCGTGGCGAAAGCGGCGCCGGCCGCGAAAATCGAAGTGCAAGGCTATCGCGCGACAACGTGGTTGTCGGACGGCAAGAAATTCACTGAAGCTCAAACCATCGCGGAAAAGCGAGCGAAAAAAGTGGGTGAAATCCTCGTCGGCCTCGGACTGCCTGCGGCCGCTGTGAGCGTCAATTGGAAAGGCGAGCCTGAACCTTGCGACGGCGTCACTGACCCTGACAAGCGTCGTGTGACAATCAAAATTGTTCCTTAATCAAAAGAAAAAGGAAACCAATTATGAACACCAATGACTTAATCGCGATTGACGTACATGTTCATCTCGAAACCGAACTGGACGACAACGAAGCCAACGAAGCGGCCAAGAAATATTTCGGCAATTCCGGCGTCGGACACAACCGCTACAAACTGGCGGAGTATTACCGCTCGCGCAAAATCGGCTGCGTGATTTTCAGCGTGGACGAACGGCTGACGGGCCGTCCGCCGATTCCGAACGACGAGGTTGCCGCCTTCGCCGCCGAGAACGCCGACATCATGTTCGCCTTCGCCAGTGTTGACCCGACGCGCGGCAAAGAAGCCGTTGATGAAGCGAAACGGTTGATTGCGGCGGGCGGCATTCGCGGCTTCAAGCTGCATCCGCCGCTTCAACAGTTCCACCCGAACGACAAGCAGGTCTATCCGTTTTACGAAGTCATCAACGAATCCAGGCTGCCCGTGATCTTTCACACCGGCCACAGCGGCATCGGCGCCGGGATGCCCGGCGGAGGAGGCGTGCGATTGAAATACGGCAATCCGATGGACATTGATGACGTGGCCGTGGACTTCCCCGACATGCCGATCATAATGGCGCACCCGTCCTTCCCCTGGCAGGACGAAGCCATCTCGGTGTGTCTGCACAAACCTCAGGTCTACATTGATCTTTCGGGCTGGTCGCCGAAATATTTCTCGCCAACGCTGGTGCAATACGCGAACACGCTGCTGAAGCACAAGGTGCTGTTCGGCTCGGATTACCCGCTGATCGCGCCGGATCGCTGGATGACGGACTTCGAGAAGATTGCCATCCGCGACGACGTGCGACCGTTGATCCTGAAGGAAAATGCGCTGCGGCTGTTCGGGCTGGCATAACAGCCGATTAAGCGTTCCGGCGCCGTTTTATGGCCGGGCAGAAATACTCTCATCGGCGCTTGGATCGCTTATCAGAAGCGTGTACTGATCAGTACCGCGAGCGGTAGCGAGCGTGACCCAAAGTAAAGCGCGCTCGCTACCGCTCGCGGTACTGACCCGGCGAGCCTTCTCGTATACGCAATCGCAAACCGCTCTAGCCGCGTCCCTGACGATAAAAAGGACAAGGATGATGTTCATGAAATGCGAGCGCAAATTATCCGGTTCTCTGACATACGCCTTTTGCTCGTCTCTCCCCGCCGCATCGCGGCGCATTGAATATCGCCGTGGGTTTATGGTCCTTGAAAAATAAATGCAACAACACTTCCTAGTCGCGGCAGCGACGGTTGATCCTAGCCCGGCTTTTCAAAGCCGGGGGAGCGGTCGCATAGTGGTTTTAGTCGCGGCAGCGACGGTTGACCCCGATCTGCAATATCAACTGTCGCTGCCGCAACTCAAGGTTTGAGTAAGCCCTGTATTTGCAGCCATTCGCTGAAGCGCTCGACCCAACCATCCACCGGCAAGCCGCGTTTGATCATGCCGAATCCATGACCGCCCTGCGAATATATGTGCAATTCGGCGCTACGCCCGGCGGCTTTCCATTCCAGATAAAGTTTGGCGCTGCTGACGGCAGCGACCGGATCGTCACTGGCGACGGCAATGAACAAGGGCGGCGCGTCAGCCGCGACGCTTTGTCCGTTCGTGGCGCCGCCATATATCGGCGCTGCGAAGTTGGGGCGGCTCTCCGCGTCATTTTTCAGAACTACGCCCATGGTGAGCATGCCGCCTGCCGAGAATCCCATCAGGCCTATGCGGTCGGGGGCGATGCCCCATTCCGCTGCCCGCCCGCGAACAAGTCTGACAGCTTGCGCGCCATCGGCGATTGCGAACTCGACGGCCTGGCTCCTTGCGGGATTAGGCGAAGGCGGCGTCGCCGGGGCCGTTGAATTGGGCTGCGTCGCGCGCGCCATCGTGGAGGCTCGCTGGCGGTATTCTTCTTCCGTGCCCGTATCCATCAGGCGATATTTCAGCACAAAGGCCGCGACTCCGCGCGCTTGCAGCCAGCGCGCCATATCGGAGCCTTCCTTCTCCATTGCCAGATGCATAAAACCGCCGCCCGGCGCAACGATGATGGCCGTGCCGTTGGCCTTGCCGCGTTCGGGCAAATACGCTGTCAACGTAGGTTGCGTGACGTTGCGAATGCGCGTTTGTTTGTCGGGATTGACGAACGAAACTTCTTTTTGTTTGGCGTTCTCCGAACCGGGCGCGACGCCGGGATACAATGAAATCACGGGCTGTTGCGCATAAGTTGATGCGGCCAGACTTGAGCACAAAATGAGCAGTGCAAAGACAAGCTGGTTCGATTTGATTTCCATCGTTGAGACTCCTGATGTTTCCTCACAGCGTTGGTGGTTAGCAAGCATCCGCGCGTAATGCGTGTGGTAAGGCCGCCACGTCGCATAAAAAATCGCCGGCGATACCATCGAAGCCAGTCCGACCGTCAGCGCCACTGAAAGGCCGACCATCTTCGGTTGATTTGACGAGCAATGCGACGCGAGCGCGTCTTGACGAGCTTTCCGTGCGTTAATGGTCTTTGAAAAATAAATGCAACAACCGTCTTCCCGGTCGCGGAGCGACCACGTGAGCTTAGCCCGGCTTTTCAAAGCCGG
>Ga0190270_10000301_pt1 | contig 21063 bp, 16 predicted proteins | sample Popmic320T_FD_133748 | JGI IMG/M metagenome (GOLD analysis project Ga0190270, IMG submission 133748) | Populus adjacent soil microbial communities from riparian zone of Weber River, Utah, USA - 320 T | ecosystem: Environmental > Terrestrial > Soil > Riparian zone | place: USA: Utah | collected...
GAACCACGCACGATTGGTACAGTACCGCGCGCGTAAGCAAGCGGCTGACTGATCAGTCAGCCGCTTGCTTACGCGCGCGGTACTGAAACAGCGTACCAATGTTGCGTGGCCTGATTTAGTCAGTACGATGCGCTAATCGTCTGGGATATTCCCTCCAACCGGCAAATCGGCTCACTATCGGTTTCTGACAAAAACGAGTTAGAAGCGCTGCTCAGCGCAGATGGGAGTCTGGCAGCCGTCTTTAGCCAGGCAACCCCAAATCTTCTTCGATTGTGGGATATGACCACTACAAACTTCAGGCAGCGGATCATTATGCTGGGCTCGAATAACAGAATTTATTTCGATCAGACTGCTTTCAGTCCCGATAATTCGATGCTTGCGGTCTTTACCACCGAGGGAGCAAAGGGCGGCGTTTGGATCTTCGAAACTGAAAATGGGCGCGAAGTGGCAATCTTGCGCGATAACCATTCTCCGGTCTGGAGCGATAACAGCCGGCTACTGGCCACTGCCGGCGGCGGATGGATCAGGGACGAGGGCAGTGCGCGCTCATCGGTAATTCCCCGCATGGAGGGCTCATCGAACACTGCCCTCAAACTGCTCTTCTCGGAAATTCCACTCAAAGGAGGTTTCAATATAGGAAATACCTTTCTCAACGTCTGGGAAATTATTCCGCCGGCGCCAACCTATCTGATTCCTGAGCAACTCAACTCACTATCTTTCGGAACCTCCCACCCGACACAGTTGTCTTCTAACGGCATGCTATGGGAAGTATCAAAGCTGGATAAGTATACAACGCCTCAGTTAACCCCCTCGACTCAAAAACTACCAGGCAATTATAGCTTCTTCGACAAATCAGGCCGCTTGTGGGCAACCGACTTCGATCGCCATGAATTTCCAGTGAAATTCTGGCGCCTCTCTCCGGAGAAGCATGAAATTGTCCTGGAGAGCCCTGATTATTCCAGTTTCAAGTTTCTCTCGGTTGGACATTCTGGGGAAATATTTGCTCGACCGGTGACGTTCGCAATCAGTCCGGATGGAAAATTTTTAGTGATGGCTTGCGAGTTAATGAACAGATACCCGTCAGCACATCCCGGACAGACGGGAAGTGGAATTCTGGAACTGTGGGATCTGGCCACGCAAAAAAGACTGGCGATCTGGAAACGGAAGATCTGGAATCTGGAGTCGCTGGAAACTACTTCGTGCGTCAGTTTCAGCCCCGATGGCAAACTAGTCGCTACCTGCATTTCCTACGCCGTTGATATCCGTGACGCCGCTACCGGAGATGTGATTCGCACTCTAAGTCAACCTGCGAGGACGGTCGTATTTAGCCCCGATTCAAAGCTCATCTTCTCTGGCTCGCGCGTTCCTCCAATTGATTCGGGAGGTATCGTGGTTAACGAAGTGGAGACCGGCCGTGAAATCGGTATTTGGCAAGGCCACCAAGGTTCCGTAACCGCGCTCGCGATAGACCCAGAAGGGTTTTATCTGGCCTCCGGAGGTGAGGATAAGACGATTTGCTTATGGGAAATTCCAAGCAAGGATGAGTTGAACAGGCGGGTATTTCCTACCAGTGGACATCAATTTTATAGGTGGGAGGCTAATAAAACCACTGTGACAGCGCTGGCTTTCGCTCCAGTCTGGGGTTCGACACTCGCCACCGGCGGCGCCGACGGAACGCTGAAGTTATGGAACATCCTCTCTATCCGAAGAGAACTGGAAAGCCTGGGTCTGAGCTCCGGAAGGCCAATCTCCTCACTCACAGAAATTGTTCTGGCTATGACGTGCGTGGGATATCTGATTATGATTATCGGTATTTTTATAATGCGGTCGAGACCGGCATTTAAACGTCTACCTCCTAAGTTATTCGTAGCAATAGGTGGATTGATGATGGCGACAGGCATGGTCTTGCTGAATGTCCTGCCCGGAGCATTTCCCTGGTTGGATTACCCGACTCCAGCCTATTTTCAGCGCTTGATATACCTGGTCATAGGCGGACCCTTATTTTATCTGCCCTTTTTAAAAGCGCTCAATTGGTTGAGTCTTGTGAAGAAGAAGCGATCGTAATCTCGACATTAACCCGCGTATTTCAGAAGTGGAATTCGCCCTTGAATCGAGGGATTTTCCTCTTCCGCAAGCCCCAATTCCCAATTCCCAATTCCCAATTCCCGCAAGGTTGACGAATTTGTAAACCCTGTGTTAGGTTTGCCGTCCAGTTGATCTCCCCGCCAATATTGGCTTTTCTGCAGGGGACGAGAGCTTTTCCAGAGGATTCGGCAAACGTTGTCAGAGACTCAAATGAGCCATTTGAAGAAGACCGCGCTCAACGACGGGCACCGGAAGTTGGGCGGGCGAATGATCGATTTCGGCGGATGGGACATGCCGGTTCAGTACCCGTCCGGAACGATCGAAGAGCACATGGCGGTGCGCACGGCGGTCGGGATATTTGACGTCAGCCACATGGGCGAGATCGAAATTCGCGGGCCGCAGGCGTTGGAATTCGTCCAACACTTGACCACCAACGACGCAAGCAAACTCGACGACGGACAGGCACAATACTCCGGGCTGACTTACCCCGAAGGCACGTTCGTTGATGACATTCTGGTTCATCGCTTCGCCCCGGACCATTACTTCCTTTGCATCAACGCCTCCAACACCGACAAAGATTTCGCTTGGATTGACAGCCACGCCCTCGATTATGACGCCGAGGCGACGAATGTCAGCGCCGACTATACGCAATTGGCGGTTCAGGGGCCGAAGGCTCTGGAGACGCTGCAACCGCTGACCGGCGTCCCGCTCTCCGCGATCAAATATTATTGGTTCGCGCGCGGCGACATTGACGGCGTCCCGGCGATCATCGCGCGAACCGGCTACACGGGCGAAGACGGATTCGAGGTCTACTTCGATCCTATTGAATCGGATCGCGTCTGGAACAAGATTCTAGAATCGGGCAAACCATACGGCATTCTGCCCTGCGGCCTGGCGGCGCGCAACACGCTCCGGCTCGAAGCCAAGATGGCGCTCTATGGCAACGACATTGACAGCGGGACTACCGTACTTGAGGCAGACCTGGGCTGGATTTGCAAATTGAACAAGGGCGATTTCATCGGGCGTGATCGCCTCCTTCGACAGAAAGAAGAAGGTTTGACGCGCAAGCTCGTCGGTTTCGAAATAACCGATAAAGGCGTCGCCCGTGACCACTACCCCATATTCATCAACGATCGAGAGGCTGGCGTGGTCACGTCGGGCAGCTACGCTCCGTATCTGAAAAAGAACATCGGCCTGGCGTATCTGCCTATTGAATATACCGGCGTCGGAACGGCGTTTGAAGTCGACGTGCGCGGGCGGAGGCTCGCGGCGCAGGTCGCGCAGACGCCTTTTTACAAGAGAAGTAGGTAGTTGGCGCCAGGCGCCAACCAAGGAGAATCCGCAATGGCTGCTTACCCTGACGACCTTCATTACACCAAGGATCACGAATGGATTCGCGTCGCCGACGGCGTCGGCACGGTCGGCATCACGGACTTCGCGCAGGAGCAATTGGGCGACGTCGTTCACGTCCAACTGCCGCACTTGGGAGAGAAGTTTGAAGCGCATGCCACTTTCGGCGAGGTCGAATCGGTGAAGACTTTCAGCGAACTCTACGTCCCCGTCTCCGGCGAGGTCATCGAACTCAACGAGGCTCTGGCCGACGCCCCGGAATTGGTCAACAACTCGCCATACGCGGACGGGTGGATGATCAAAATCAAGATCGGTAAGCCGAGCGAGGTCGACAGCCTGCTGTCGGCGAGCGAATATGAGGACTTTATAGAATCACAAAAAGAGGAGTAAACGGATTGCGGATTGCGGATTGCGGATTGCGGATTGATGAGTTTGTTTAACCGGACGTGAAATTGAGCATTGTAAAATTATATCAATCCGCAATCCGCAATCCGCAATCCGCAATTCCAGAAAGACGATGCGCTATATTCCGAATTCGGCCGAAGAGCGTGAGGCGATGCTGCTCGAAATGGGCCGCAAATCCGTCGCCGATCTTTTTTGTGGAATCCCCGACCGCCTCAAGCTCAACCGCCTACTCGACCTGCCCCGGGCGCTTTCCGAAACCGAAACGCTCAACTTCTTCCGCGACCTGGCCGAGCGCAACGCAACACGACACACTGGCGAAAGGATGGTCTCGTTTCTGGGCGCGGGCGCTTACGACCATTTCATCCCGACCGTCATTGACACGCTGATCTCGCGCTCGGAGTTTTATACCTCCTACACGCCCTATCAGCCGGAGATCAGTCAGGGCACATTGCAGGCGATCTTCGAGTTCCAGACGATGATCTGCGAGTTGACGGGAATGGAGGTCTCGAACGCGTCTCTCTACGACGGTTCGACCGCGACCGCCGAGGCCGTCTTGATGGCCGACCGCGTGACCAACCGCCCGAAGGTCGCGCTCGCGGGCAACCTGCACCCCGAATACCGCCAGGTCGTCGACACCTACATTCGCAACGCCGGGATTGACGAGATTACGCTGCCGTTCGATGAAAAGACCGGCGCTTTGAAGCTCGACGCCTTGAATTCTCTGGACTCCGACGTCGCGGCCGTCGTCATTCAATCGCCTAACTTCTTCGGCGGCGTCGAGGATTTGCGGGCGCTTTCCGAGGCGGCGCATCGCATCGGCGCCCTGTTCGCGGTCGTGGTCACCGAGGGGTTGAGTCTGGGGTTGCTGCAAGCCCCCGGCCGCGCCAAGGCCGACATCGTCTGCGGCGAGGCGCAATCGTTCGGCATCCCGCTGTCGTTCGGCGGCTCTTATTGCGGATTCTTCGCGACGACCGAAAAATTAATGCGGCAGATCCCGGGGCGACTTGTCGGCCGGACCTCCGACGCCGAGGGACGCGTCGGCTACACGCTGACGCTAGCGACGCGCGAACAACACATCCGCCGCGAGAAGGCGACTTCGAACATCTGCACCAACCAGGGGCTCTACGCGCTGATGGCCACTATCTACCTTTCAATAATGGGCAGAGTCGGTTTGCGCGAAGTGGCCGAACTTAACATGCGGAAAGCGCATTACGCGGCGAAGCGGATCGCAGCGGTCGGCGGTTACCGGCTGCGATTCGACGCGCCCTTCTTCAATGAGTTCGTGGTCAGTTGTCCGAAACCGTCGGAGGTTATTCTGTCCAGGCTCGCCGATAAAAAGATCATCGGCGGCCTCCCGCTCTCTCGATTTTTCCCCGAAATGAAGAACGAAATTCTGATGTGCGTCACCGAAACGACGACAAAGGCGGAAATTGATACTCTGGTTGAGGCTTTATGAATAGGATCTATAGGACCTATTGGTCTTTGAGAATTAATGGCGCCCAGCGGCGCGCCCGCGTCGGCGCCCCCGCGTCCTCGCGGGCAGGCTCATGGCCACACACTTGCCCGCGAGGACGCGGGGGCGCCGGTTAAGCGCCACTGGTTGGTTTTAATTCTCAAAGATCCTTAGGTCCTAATAGGTCATATAAATCCTATATGATGATTAAAAAAGCATCCGTTCACGTCAATCAAAACGAAGGTCTGATCTTCGAGCGTTCGCGGCCGGGGCGCGTGGGGTACAAGCTGCCCGCGCTCGACGTCGAAGCGGCGCCTGTAGATTCTCTTATCGATCCAAAACTGATGCGCGACGACGACCTCGCGGGGCTGCCCGAAGTCAGCGAGGTCGACGTTGTCCGCCACTTCACGCGGATCTCGACGTGGAACTACGCGGTAGATTACGGGATGTACCCGCTCGGCTCGTGCACGATGAAGTACAACCCGAAGCTCAACGAGCGCGTGGCGCGGCTCGAAGGCTTCGCTTCGTCGCACCCGTACACGCCCGACCATCTGGCGCAAGGCAATCTGGAATTGCTCAGGGAGCTTGAAGACGCGCTGGCCGAGATTACGGGACTGCCTGCAGTCAGTCTTCAACCAGCCGCCGGGGCGCAGGGAGAGATGACAGGGCTGATGGTGATCCGCAAATGCCTGGAAGCGCGTGGCGACGCGCGCAAACTCGCGCTGATCCCCGATTCGGCGCACGGCACCAATCCGGCCTCGGCCGCCGTCTGCGGCTATCAGGTCAAGACGATCAAGTCGAACGCCAACGGCGCGATCGATATCGAAAACCTGCGCCGGGCCCTCAACGGAGACGTCGCGGTGTTAATGCTGACCAACCCCTCGACTCTCGGAATGTTCGAGGAGAATATCGAAGAGGTCTGCCGCATCGTCCACGAGGCGGGCGGCATGGTTTATATGGACGGCGCGAATATGAACGCGCTGGTCGGCATGACGCGACCGGGCGATATGGGCGTCGACGTGATTCACCTGAACCTGCACAAAACGTTCTCGACCCCGCACGGCGGCGGAGGGCCCGGCGCTGGGCCGATCGCCGTGACCAAAGAGCTTGAGCCGTTCCTTCCCTTCCCGCGCGTCGTCGAGACCGACGACAATGGCCGGCGCGTTTTGAGATTGGATTACGACCGCCCACAGTCAATAGGCCGGGTGCGCGCTTTCTGCGGCAACTTCTCGGTGCTGGTGCGCGCGCTCTGTTACATTCTCACCTTAGGCCCTGACGGTCTGCGCGAGGCGACCGAGACGGCGGTGCTCAACGCCAATTACATCGCCCATCGCCTGAAGGACACATACGACATCGCCTTCGACGGCCAACCCATGCACGAGGTGATCCTGAATGACAAACGCCAGCAGAAATTCGGCGTCCACACGCTCGACATCGCCAAGCGGCTGATCGATTACGGATTCCATCCGATGACCATCTATTTCCCTCTGGTGGCGCCCGGCGCGATGATGATCGAGCCGACCGAGAGCGAAGGGCGTGAAGAACTTGACCTGTTCATTGACGCGATGAAATCAATCGCGACGGAAGCCGAGCAAAACCCCGAATTGGTCAAATCGGCGCCGCACAATACGCGCATCGGCAGACTCGACGAAGCGGCGGCGGCCCGCAAGCCCGTGTTGCGGTGGAAACCTACAGCGGCAGCCTCTTCGGCAAGCAACGGCGAGTAGAACTATTCGATGGGAATGGGGCCTAAAATTTTGGACTGGTTCTATTGAGCTTTACACGATAATCCACTCCTATTCCTAAAAGTGATCAATTTATTTTGAACAGAATTATTTTTGAACAAAGCCTTAGTTTCTCCCTGACGACTTCGTAAAAGCCCTGTTGAGGTTTTCCCCTTCTTGCGCGCTTCAGAAGTGAAAGCTAGAATCCATTGCTGATTCCATAACATGTCATTTCCAGAATCATCGAGTCGGCGGGCCGGAAACACGGCCGGCGCCGCCGGCGCCACGCGGAATTTATGGCGATAACTAATCCTTTGAGCCCGGTGTCAAGAGATTTCGCAGAGCAACTCAGAGAACAGATGCGACGGATGCTGGCGCGGTTGGAGGAGATGCGGGCGATGACGCTCAGTTCATCCGCGCCTGTGACGTGGGCGCCGCCGGTGGACGTGTGCGAGATGGAGGACGCGATCCTGGTCAGAGTCGAGGCGCCGGGCGTCCCGCCCGAACATGCGCGCGTCACGCTGCTCGACAACGTCCTCAAGATCGAATGCCGCAAGGAGCGGGATAACTTCACCGGCAAACTGCTCTCCGAAGAAGAACGCCCGATCCGCTTCATCTGCCTCGAACGGACTTTCGGCGCCTTCACGTTCAGTCTGCAGCTCAAATGGCCGATTGACACGCCGAACATATCGGCGAGGTTGGCGGACGGGATTCTGCAAATCCGGTTGCCGAAGAACGGCGATTGTGGAAAAGAGATTACGATTCCGGTTTCCGACTGAGTTGGCGGCCGGCGGTTGGTGGTTGGTTAGGATAATCAACCAACCACCAACCGCCGACCGCCGACCTCCAAAATTGAATATGTCTACAGAGCTAGTAGAAACACAGGCGGCGCCCGAAAGCGCCGAAGAACAAATCAAGATCCCCGAGACGTTGCCGGTGCTGCCGCTGCGCGACATCGTGATCTTTCCATTCATGATCGTGCCGCTGTTCGTCAGCCGGGAACGTTCGATCCGCGCCGTCGACCAGGCGCTGGCCGAAAACCGCATGATCATGCTCACGGCGCAGCGGGACTCCGACAAAGAAGAGCCCGGTCAGGGCGATCTTTACGACGTGGGGACGGTGGCGATCATCATGCGCATGCTGAAGCTGCCCGACGGGCGCATCCGCATCCTGGTGCAGGGCATCGCGCGCGCGAAGATCAACTACCTCGAAGAGAACCAGAACTACCTGCATGCGCGGATCGAAGAGCTGAAAGAAAATCCGCCCAAAGAGGATCTGGAGCTCGAGGCGCTGACGCGCAACATCAGGTCTTCGCTCGAAAAGGCCGTCACGCTCGGCAAGAACATCTCGCCCGAAGTGATGGCCATCGTTACGACTGTCGAAGACCCGGCGCGACTGGCCGACCTGGCCGCGTCGAACCTGGAGCTTAAAGTCGAAGACGCGCAGACTGTGCTCGAGCAACTGGACGTGACCCCGCGCCTGCACCGAGTCAACGAGCTTCTGACGAAAGAGATCGAAGTGTTGACCGTCCAGCAGGAGATCAACACGCAGGCCAAGGGCGAGATCGACCGCTCGCAGCGCGAGTTCTACCTGCGCCAGCAGTTGAAGGCAATCCAGCAGGAACTGGGCGAAGGCAACGAACTGGCTGAAGACATCGCGCAATACCGCGAAAAGATGGCCAAAGGCAAGATGCCGAAGCCCGTCGAGGAAGAGGTCGATCGCCAGTTGAAGAAGCTCGAACGCATGCACCCGGACGCGGCCGAGACGGCCACACTGCGCAACTGGCTCGACATCATGGTCGCGCTGCCATGGTCGACGCGCTCGAAGGAGAATCTCGACCTGAAGAAGGCTCAGGAGATCCTGGACGAGGATCATTACGGGCTGGAAAAGGTCAAAGAGCGCATCATAGAGGCGCTCGCCGTCCGCAAGATCAAAGAGAAGCCGAAGGGGGCGATCCTCTGTTTGGTCGGCCCGCCGGGCGTGGGCAAGACCAGCCTCGGCCGTTCGATCGCGCGGGCGCTCAACCGTAAATTCGTCCGGTTGAGTCTGGGCGGCGTCCACGACGAGGCTGAAATTCGCGGCCACCGCCGAACCTACGTCGGCGCGATGCCAGGGCGAATCATCCAGGCGATTCAGCAGGCCGCAACGAGCAACCCGTTGATCATGCTCGACGAGATCGACAAGGTCAGCTCAGATTTTCGGGGTGACCCATCGTCCGCCCTGTTGGAAGTGCTCGACCCGGAACAGAACTTCTCGTTCCGCGACAATTACCTGAACGCGCCGTTCGACCTGTCGAACGTGATGTTCATGACCACGGCCAATGTGCTCGAAACCGTTCAGCCTGCGCTGCGCGACCGGATGGAGGTCATTCGCCTTTCGGGCTACACCGAGGACGAGAAACTGCAAATCGTCCTCCGCCACCTGCTCCCAAAACAAATGGACGAGAACGGCATCAAGCCGGAAAATCTGACCATTTCAGAGCCCGCGCTGCGCGACGCGGTAGTGAAATACACGCGCGAATCGGGCCTCCGCCAGCTCGAGCGCGAGATCGGCAAAATCTGCCGCAAGGTGGCGCGCCGGGTCGCCGAAGGCGACAACGAGCAGGTCAAGGTCACGGTCAAAAACCTGAGCGAATTTCTGGGGCCGACCAAAATAGAACCCGAAGAGATGTTGAAACACGACCAGATCGGCGTGGCGACGGGATTGGCGGTGACGGCCACTGGCGGCGACATCCTCTTCATTGAGGCTCTGACGATGAAGGGCAAGGGCACGCTGCAGCTCACGGGCCAGTTGGGCGACGTGATGCGCGAGTCGGCGGTCGCGGCCTACTCCTTTGCCAAGTCGCGCTCCAGGGAGCTGGGCATTGACGAAGACATATTCGCCAAGACCGATATTCACCTCCACGTTCCCGAGGGCGCGACCCCGAAAGACGGCCCTTCGGCGGGCATCACAATGGCCACCGCGCTGATCTCGGCCCTTTCGAACCGCCCAGTCAACAAACACGTCGCGATGACTGGCGAGATCACGCTGCGCGGCGACGTGCTGCCGATCGGCGGGGTGAAAGAGAAGCTGCTCGCCGCCCACCGCGCGCAAATGAAGAAAGTCATCCTGCCCGCACAAAACCGCAAGGACATGGAAGAGGTGCCCAAAGAGCCACAGCGCGACCTCGAAATCGTCTTCGTCGAGAATGTGCGGGAGGTCTTCGCCCAGGCGCTGCTGCCGGCCGCCGCCCGCCCGAAAATTTCAACCAACGGTAAGGCGGTTATTAAAACCACCAACCTGAACAAAACAAAAGCCAAAACCGGCAAGAAAACTCAAGCTAAGCGGAGACAATAGAAAACAGATAGGGCTTATATTACTTATGGGACTTATGAGACGCAGATTCCCACGTCTCATAAGTCCCATAAGTAATATAAGCCCTATCTGTTTTCAATGAAGCGTAAAGTTAAACGTGATCATGCCGATTGCGCGCACCCGCTGTCCATTCAACTCGGTCGGTATGAACTGCCATTGTTTGGCCGCCCGCAACGCGGCGTCGTTCAACAGGGGGTGGCCGGAAAGCAGAGTCACATTAGTGACGGCGCCGTCTTCAGAGATGTCGATCTGGACCCGCACCGAGCCTTCAATCCGCGCCTGCTTCGCGATTACAGGGTAAGGGGGCTGCACTCTCCGGAGCACCCGCCCTTGCGTGAGCATGCTCGTCAGCCTGACGACCTTCTCCGGCGTCGGGGTCGCAGCCGGTTTTACAACCGGCGTTGGCGTCGGCGGAGGCGGAGGCGGGACATCAGCGGGCGGCGCGCCGTACACACCGCCCCTCCCATCGAATTCCGAAGTGTACGGAGCGCCGGCAATCAATCCTGATCTCTTTACCCCGAAATCCATTTTTTTTATGTCATCCAGTGTCGGAAGATCTTTGATTTCTTTCGGCGGCTCGAACCTTGGGGCAATCGCCTGTTTGAGATTCAGTTGACTTAGCATATGTTGTGGCGCAGGGCCGGAAGGCACGGGCGGAATCAAGCATGTTGGAATGCCATATTCCTCCGCTAGGGCCGAATTGAACCCGAGGATTGCCACTACGCTGAGCGCGAGCAGCGCCACGGAGTAGACCACTCCGGTTGCGAGGAAGAGCCGCCTGGCGCGCCTCCCTTGTCTCTCCTTTGCTGATTCAACCAGTTTATCGAACATCGCATTTCTCCTTGATGCGACGTCTCAGCCGATGGATATGCGATAAATGACGAATGACGAGTTATTATTGATCGAGATTATCGATTTGTAAGCCGATAGGCGCGCAACCGGCGAGCTTCATTATATCTATGACCTTCGCCACATCGCCGTACCTTAACGCGCGCGGGGCCTTCAGGAATACAGCCTTTCGCTCGACGGGGCGTCCGTCGAGCGCGCGGCGCAATTGCGATTGCAATTCGTCGAGCGTCTTCGCCGGCTGCATGTTCAACGCGTAGCCGCCGCCGTGATTGATCGTCACGACCAGCGCGAGATCTCCTATTTCGATCTTACCGGGCTCCTGTTTATCCGGAATCCTGGCGTCGAATTTGCTCGGCCGCGTCGGACTGATGGTCATAAAAATGATCAGCAAGACCAGCAGCACGTCGATCAGCGGCGTGACGTTGATAAACGGGGCGGCGGTTTTTCTATTGTGTTTTTTGCTTTCCATTTCCTCTCTCCGGGAAAATTCGGCGCCTGCATACACGAATGGGACTTATAAGACTCATTAGACCTATAAGTCCCATTCACGAAGCCCTCGGGAAAATCACTCGCTGAATTTAAAGGCGGCCAGTAGTCGTTATCGAGCTGAGATAGACGACCGCAATCGAGCTGATGTTCTGATTGGGCTTGACGCCCTGGAATGCTCCGCGCTGCGACATGGCGGTCGAAAGTTCCTCTTGAACCGAGGGGTCATTCGGCGGCACGTAGTACGTAACCTTGTCGGCCCCACCGTCCTTGCCGATCTCCGCGGTCAAAAGCACGTCTTCCTCAATGAGACGCGCGGCGACCCCCTGGAACTCGGGGTTCGCGTTGAGGGCCGGGGGAGGCGGCGGATAAATCAATGCGGCTTTGAGTTGAGCCTGAAAGCGCAAAGCCTCGTCGTTCCGATATTGGAAGATCGCCGTAGGCGCCAGAGGCGCCTGAACGGGCGGGGTCAGCGTGAGATGGTCTTGTCTGAAGGCTTCGGTCACGACATTGGCCCCTTTGAAGACGTGGGGCACCACAAGGAAGAATAGCGGGAATGAAACAATCGCGCCGATACCCTGTGAAAAGATTTTGGCCCTGCGCCCGTCCAGCCAGTTGGCGAAGGAGTTGAACCAGAACCGACGAACGTCGCCCCAGCTTATTCCGCCGCCTGGAACCCGAGCGGCTCGAACTCTGGAGCGCGACGCGGCCTCTTGCCGGAGTCGCTTTTGAATCTGCCCTGTCAATTCCGGGGCGGGGAGTGGCGCGGCCAATGCCCGTAAATTGGCGCGCAGGCTCCGCATCTCGGCCGCGCTGCGGCGGCATATCGCGCATTCACGCAGATGCCCTTGGAGCGCGAACTGATCGTGTTCAGTTGCGTGGCCGTCGAGCTGAGCCGAATAGAACAATGGAAAATCTCTGCAGATCATGGCTTCTTCTCAAATGCCCCGCTTGGCGCGCGCGGCGCGGCAGCCGAAAAACGCCTGCGCCCGTTCGCCTCGCGGCGCTTAAAATCGGGAGCCGCCGCTCATCGTGAGCGCAGTTAAGAGAACCAAAAATTGTTGCTGACCTGTTTTTGGTTCCGTCGTATTCGCCGACCCATCGGCTTTGAGCGTCGAAAAAAGGCGCTCACGATGAGCGGCGGCTCCCGAAACTAAATCCTCTTTCTCCTGCTTGTATTGCCTCGCGCAGCATCTCGCGTCCGCGAGCGATGCGCGATTTAACGGTGCCGACTGAAACTTCGGTCACCCAGGCTATCTCCTCGTAAGAGAGCCCTTCTATATCCCGCAAGATTACTGCTATGCGGAAATCCTTTTTCAATTGTCTCAACCCGCGTTCGATCTGCCGGCCGCGCTCCCGCAACAAGGTTTCGTCTTCAGGAGTCGCATACCCGCTCTGCAGGTAATCAATCGGCGAGCGCTGGTCGTAGCCATTCGCCCCCCCGTTCATCCCCCCATTCGCGCTCGCGGACCGCCCACAGGGGGCGTCGAGCGAGGTCATGTCGTTACGGCGACGGCGCCGGAGCCAACGATCCGCGCTGCGGGCTTGATTGATCGCGATGCGGCAGATCCATGTCTTCAAGCTCGCCTCGCCGCGAAAATTGCCGAAGTAGCGGTAGATTTTCAAAAACGTCTCCTGCGTAGCGTCCCGCGCGTCTTCGGCGTCGTTCAGAATGCGTAGCGCCAGCGCATATACCAGAGCCTGGTATTCCTCGACCAGTTGGTCGAAGGCGTCCATCTCGCCCGCCCTGAGACGGGCGACGAGCCTGGATTCAAACGGACACGGTTGCCCCGAGCGTCCGGCATCCTGATCGCCATTTAGACCAAACTCCGGCGTCAGAAGTTCGGAGCGCCCGAACTCCTCTAATCTGGCAACCAGCAATGCCTCTTTTTCGGCCAGCATGCGCGCCCAATCTCCAGTGGGTTTTTGGTCAAAATTTCAGGGCCTCACATCGCGCCTCGCTCTCATTTCCAACGACACCTGCTTAGACCCCAGGAACGGCAGTAAGTTCCCGCGTGATCATAAATTTTTACGGGCCATGTTGGAAGTGAAAAGGTGAAGGGGTGAAACGGCGACAAGGCGACGGGGCGACGGGGGGAAAATGTGACAAGGAGATAAATTGCGCCCTCGTCTGCTTTTCGCCCCGTCGCCCCGTCGCCTTGTCGCCCCGTCGCCCCATCCCTTGTCTAACAGACGGCGCTCAAAACTTCATCAATCGTCTTGATGGCGAAATCGCATTGATCCCGGTCGATCACCAGAGGCGGCGAGAGCCGGAGCGTGCTTACTCCGCAGCCCAGCGTGATCAGGCCTCGTTTGAAACACTCCGTCTCCACTTTTGCGAGCGCGTCGGGGTGGGGCTCTTTGGTCGTCCGGTCTTTGACCAGTTCAACCCCGATCATGAGGCCCTTGCCGCGCACATCGCCGATGATAGTGTGTTTGTCCATCAGGGTCCGCAGACTTTCGAGCAGATAGGCCCCCATTTTCGCCGCGTTCTCGATCAGGCGGTCTTCGAGCAATTCTATCGTGGCGAGCGAGGCTGCAATCGCCACCGGGTTGCCGCCGAAAGTCGAGGCGTGCGCGCCCGGCTGCCATTTCATCAGGTCAGCCCGCGCTATTGTCGCGCTGAGCGGAAGGCCCGAGGCGATCCCCTTGGCCGAGGTCAGGATGTCGGGCGTGAAATCGAAATGCTCCGAGGCGAACATCTTGCCCGTGCGGCCCATCCCCGATTGCACTTCGTCGGCGATGACCAACACGCCATGCCGGTCGGCGATCTCGCGGATCGTCTGCAGGAATGACGCCGGCGGGACGATGTAACCGCCTTCTCCCTGGATCACCTCCAGGACAATCGCCGCGCATTCGTCGGAGGGCAGGGTGGTTTTGAAGAGCAGGTCTTCGATCACCCGCGCGCAGTGCGGCCCTTTCGATTCCATCGCGCCGCAGGTCTCGGGAGTCATTTTGTAGGGGCAGCGATAGCAGTTGGCGTAGGGGATGTGCGTAACGTCAAGCGCCTGAGCGCCGAAGCCGGCGCGCTGCCGGGCCTTACTGGCAGTGAGCGAAAGGGCGCCCAACGTGCGCCCGTGAAACCCGCCGAAGAAGGCGATCAGCTTCGGCCGCCTCGTAGTGTACATCGCCAGCTTGACCGCGCCCTCGACGGCCTCAGCGCCGGAGTTGCCGAAATGGACCCTCTTTTCGTAATTCCCCGGCGCGAGATCGCTCAGTTTCTTCGCCAGCGCGGGCAATTGCGGGTAATAATAATCGGCCGCGCAGATGTGAATGAAATCGTCCACTTGTTTCCTGATCGCCTCGACGACGCGGGGGTGCGAGTGTCCGGTCGAACAGACCGCGACCCCGGCGTTGAAATCCAGGAAGACGTTCCCGTCGACGTCCTCGACCATCGCGCCCTTCGCGCGGTTGATAACCAACGGGTACGGGCGCGTGTAAGAAGGCGAGACGTATTTTTCGTCCTGGCCGACGACCTCTTTGGCTTTCGGCCCCGGCAATTCGGTTTTGATCTGAGGAAACCTCACGGATTTGAGTTCTGCAGTGCTATTCATAATCCTTTTACCTCCAAATTCATTTTCCATGGGACTTATATGACTTATAGGACTTAAAGGACTTTGGATCCTATAAGTCCCATTCGCGCCTGATTTTTCTGCAGGAGGGTTAATCCGCGAAGAGGTTCTTGCGGGAGAGTGTGGGAACGTGCTGTTTTACGACTAATATCATTGCCCGTATCGGCGCTGTCACTTCCTGCGCCATCGTATGCCTTCTTTCGTGTCTTCGAGAATAATGCCCATCGCGGTGAGTTGATTGCGAATCTCATCGGAGCGGGCGAAATTCTTTGCGGCGCGCGCGGCCTGCCTCTCATCAATTAAAGCCTGAATATCGGAATCGAGCAACTCCTGCTTGACCTCGCCGAAGATGTTGAAGACCGAGTCGAAGCGGTCGATGAGAGCGAGCAGCGCCTTCTGATCGTCGGCTTTTATAGACTTCCCCTTCATCGCGACGTTGGTCTCGCGCGCGAAATCGTGAATCGCAGCCAGGGCTTCGGCCGTGTTCAGATCGTCATCCAGAGCCTCTTCAAACCGCCGCCGCGAGCCTTCGATCAGTTCGGCGACGGCGGGCGATGAACCGGCCTCGGGCTTCAACTCGGTCAGCCGTTTCTTGAAATCGTTCAGGCGTTCGACAACTTTCTCGGCCCCGCGCAGGCCTTCGAGCGTGAAGTTGAGCTGTTTGTGGTGCGGCGCGGAGAGCAGCAGGTAGCGAATCGCGCGCGGCGTGTGGCCTTTGGCGACCAGGTCGCGGTAGGTGAAGAAGTTGCCGAGCTTTTTAGACATCTTCTGCCCTTCGACCATCAGGAACTCGGCGTGAACCCAGTAGCGGACGAACGGTTTGCGCGTCGCGCCTTCCGATTGGGCGATCTCGTTCTCGTGATGCGGGAAGATCAGGTCGGCGCCCCCCGCGTGAATGTCGAAGGTCTCTCCGAGCGATTTCATCGACATCGCCGAGCATTCGATGTGCCAGCCGGGGCGGCCCTTGCCCAGTTCGGTCTCCCAGGACGGCTCGTCGGGTTTCGCCGCTTTCCACAGCACGAAGTCGCGCACGTTCTCCTTGTCGTATTCGTCGGCGTCGACGCGCTCGCTCCCGCCGGCGACGACGCCCTCGAAATTCATCTTCGACAGCCGCCCGTACTTCTCGAAGCTGGCGATGCGGAAATAGGTCGAGCCTTCGGACTGGTAGGTGTGGCCGGACGCGCCGAGTCTTTTGATAAGTTCGACCATCTCGGGAATGTGATCGGTCGCGCGCAGTATCTCTTCGGGGCGTTCCGCGCCCAGCGCGTCGAAGTCTTCGAAGAAGAATTGAATGTATTGATCGGTGAACTCCCGCAGCGGTTTCCCGCTCTCGACCGCGCGCGCGATGATCTTGTCATCGACGTCGGTAATGTTCATTACGTGACGCAGCCGGTAGCCTTTGTATTTAATGTAGCGCCGCAGCAGGTCGGCGAAGAGGAAGGTCCTGAAGTTTCCGATGTGCGCGTAATCGTAAACGGTCGGGCCGCAGACGTACATGCGCGCTTCTGTCGGGTTGAGCGGCTGGAATTCTTCGACTCGGCTGGTCAGAGTGTTGTATAGCTTGAGCATTGGATAATTGTCAGGCGTGGCCCTTTTGAAACGACGGTAAAGAAAGTTCAGGAACCTGCGGAACGTTTGAAAAATGCCGGAAGGCGCGGAAAAGAGTGGAGAACCTCCGCGTCTTTCGCCATTTTCCCTATGTTCCGCGGTTTTCTGCCGCGCTAAAAGAATCGCGCCCATTTCACTTTCCATGAAATTTGTTAACCAGAGTCGGGCGTTGAGTTTATTGAAGTGTCTGAGAGCTTGTCAATCAGGCGAATCGCATCGCCGTAAATCTGACAGGCGCAGTCGAATGTCGCTGCTCGGTCGGCGACAAATCGAGCGCGTTTAAAATTTCATCAAGCTTTGACGCCCTCAAACGACTTTCAGCTTGAAAAGCTTTCATGGCGTGTGTTAGCTTAGCTTGCTGTGGAAGGCTTTAGCCCTATTCCACGATGGCTTTTACCTGGTCCAGAGCAAAAGGCGTCTGTCACTTTAAAGAAGATTGTTAAAGAAGACCAGCTCGCCCCGGCCTTGGTTGTTGAATCAGCAGTTCCACTGTTCCCCCACTGTTCCCTACAAGTGGGCGACTCCCGCCAGGCCCCGCCTGTATCACCGATATAGAAGTAAGTCATCGTAGAAAAGCAAATTTCGTTGCAGCTTTTCCGGCCTGATTTTTCCCAATCACTTCATTTAGGGTTCTTTTTGCGATATGCTGCGAGCGCAGCGCGCGGCGAGAGATCAAATACGCGATACAACCGCAAAAAGAATTTTCCGCAGGGAGTGAGGACCGAACCCGCAGAGGTTCCAGGTCAGTTTAGATGAATCTACGCTCAATATTCAGTCTATTTTCCAGTGATTTAGCGATTGACCTCGGCACGGCGAACACGCTCGTTTTCGCCCGTGGCCGGGGCATTGTCGTCTCTGAGCCTTCGATTGTCGCCATCAACAAGGTCACCCACAAGGTCGAAGCCGTCGGCAACAAAGCCAAGGAGATGCTCGGGCGCACGCCTGGCAACATCGTCGCGATCCGCCCGATGAAGGACGGCGTGATCGCCGATTTCGAAGTGACCGAGAAGATGCTTCAGTATTTCATCCAGCAGGCTCACGGCGGCAAACAATGGGTCAGCCCGCGGATCGTCATCGGCATCCCGTCGGAGATCACGCAGGTCGAGCGCCGCGCGGTCGAAGACAGCGCCTACCGCGCCAAAGCCTCCGAGGTTTACCTGGTCGAGGAGGCCATGGCCGCCGCGATCGGGGCAGGACTCCCAATCACTGAACCGCACGGCAACATGATCGTCGACATCGGGGGCGGAACCACAGACATCGCTGTAATCTCGCTGTCCGGCATCGTCTACTCGAAGAGCGTACGCGTCGCCGGCAACGAGATGGACGAATCCATCATTCAATACATCAAGCGCAAATATAATCTTCTGATCGGCGAACGCACGGCCGAGCAGATCAAGATGGAGATCGGGTCGGCCGCGCCGCTCGATGAGCCGAAGAATATGGAGATCAAGGGGCGCAACCTGATCGAGGGCATCCCGAAGACCATCGTCGTAACTGACGAAGAGGTCCGCGAAGCCCTGGCCGATTCGGTCGCGACCATCGTCAACGCCGTGCGCGTCGCGCTCGAACGCACGCCGCCCGAACTCTCGGCCGACATCGTCGACCGCGGGATCGTGCTGACGGGAGGCGGGTCGCTGCTCAAGAAGCTCGACATGCGGTTGATGCAGGAGACGGGCCTGCCGGTATCGATGGCCGAAGACCCGCTCTCTTCGGTCGTGCTCGGCGCCGGCATGATGTTGTCCGATTTCGACCTGCTGCGACGCGTCCGCTGGGACGGCGCGACGCTGCCATCGTAATTTATACCGGTTTTCAAATGTATGAAGACTGCTAGCCACAGAGGTCACAGAGAGCACAGAGAAACGATTATGTCCTCTGTGTTCTCTGTGCTCTCTGTGGCTGTTCATCTGACTTCATGACGCTGACTGACAGGGCCAAAGACAGGGCCAAAAAGAATCCGAGGCTGTTGCTGGCGGTCCTGGTGATTCTTCACCTGATTCTGATCTCGCTCAATCGCGTCCCGGGGCAGCCGAACATACGATATGTGCAGGTCGTGGCGATGGCGGCCGCCACGCCGTTGCAGTGGCTGGCGTCGCATGGCGTTTCGTCAATCAAGTCGATTTGGGAAGGCTATTTCGATTTGCGCGGCGCAAAGCGCGAAAATGAGTGGCTGAAGGCCCACAATTCGCAACTCGAATCGCAGATCATCGAGTTGCGCGAGAAAGCAAAGCTCTTTGAACAGATCGAGGACTTGAACCGATCTCCGGCCCTGTCGGCATACCGGCGAGTGAACGCGCTGGTCATCGGCCGTGACCCCGACGATTGGTTCAAAACGGTTCTCATTGACCGCGGATCGATCGCGGGCGTCGAGAAAGACCAACCGGTTATGACAAACGAGGGGCTGGTGGGCCGCGTGATCAGCGTTTCGCCGATTTCCTCCCGCGTATTGCTTATCACCGACGAGCGGCACGGCGCCGGCGCGGTGGTTGCGCAGACCGCCGAGAACCGCATGGTCGGAATCTTGAAAGGCAAAAATCAGTCGCTCTGCGAATTGAGAGTGATCACGGAGGGGGGCAAGCTGGCGAACGGCGAGCAGGTCATCACCTCCGGACAAGACCAGCTCTACCCCAGAGGTCTGTTGATCGGGCGGGTCAAGAATTTGACCAATCCGGAGTCGGTTCCTTCGGCTGTTGACATCGAGCCTGCGGCCGCGCTTCAAAAACTCGAAACGGTCGCCGTGCTGCTGATTACGCGCGAAGAGATTCGCCGCCAGTATGAGGCATTGATCAGCGCCGATAAGGAAAAAGATAAGGAAAGACAGGACAAAACGCCTGGTCGCAACGGGCGTTAAGCGGTGGCCCGACCGTAAGGGATGGAGCAGATGTCATATACCATCCCTCGCGGAGGCCGCTATCCTTAAAAGCTGAGAGTTTGAACTTTACGGAAAAAGGGCGGCGGTAGCCCAGCTGTAAGGCTTGTCATTACCCAAATTTTTGCGTGAGATGACGATGGCATGTCCCTGCCGCTTAGCGGCTTTTGACTTTAGTCGTGGGTTTAAACCCACGGTTAGCGTGATGAGGATCAATTCCGTCGCGTCAGCGACGGTTGAACCTTCAGGGATGATTCAATCGTCGCTACGCGACGCGAGGCAAAACGTTCGCCTGTCCGCGGTTTTAAAACCACGGCTAAGGTCATGGGTCGCCACGCGACCAAAGCGGGCGTCTGCAAGGTAAAAATATTTGGGTAATGGCCAGACTGACGATGGCGCCTACAGCCGAAGATTGAGAGTTTGGAGAAAGCATCCCGCGGTCTTACGCTAAAAATCACGGTCTGCCTGCTTGCAGCCGCTTACTTGCAAACCACACTGGCGCAGCAAGTCCCGGTGCCGTTGGGTCGGTGGTTAGGGCACATCAGTTGGCTGTTGCTGGTGGTCGTCTACATCGCTCTGCAGCGTGACGCAGTCAGGTCACTCATGACCGCCGCCGCCGCCGGAGTCATTCACGACGCTCTATCGATGGGGCGCGGCGTAGGCGTCAACGGTCTGGCAATGGTGCTCGCGGCGTATGTCGCCGATCGAATCGCCTCCGTGATCATGGTCGATAACCTGATCTTCAGGTTCTTGGCCGTCACAGCGGGGAGCGTCATCAATACAATGGTCCGCCTCGGCTTCTATAGTAAGTGGGCGCTAAATCTAGAACTCCCAGTCTTAGCCAGCGGCAGAGAAATAGCTGCGACCGTTGTCTTCGACCTTTTCGCCAATCTCTTCGCATCCGTTCTGCTTTACATCGCGCTGGATCGCGTCTTTAATAAAGGAATAGACCAAAGGCGGCGTCGTATGGAGGCGCGCCGTTTGAGGCCAAGGTTATAAAAACGTTATGGCTTCTGACAGAAATCAAAGTTTCGATCCGACCGAAGACCTGCGGCAGGCCGGGGTGCGGTTACAAATCATCTATTACATCGCGATCGTGATATTCGCGGCTCTGATCGCGCGCCTGTGGTATCTGCAGGTGATGAATAGCGGCGGCTTCGCCGACCGCGCCGAAGCCAACCGCATACGCATCATTCCCATCCCTGCGCCGCGCGGCACCATCTATGACCGTAATAGGAAGCCCCTTGTCAGCAGCAAGTCGTCTTATAACATTGTTCTAAGCCGCAAGGACGTCAAAGACTCTGAATTCCC
>Ga0190270_10000302_pt1 | contig 21032 bp, 19 predicted proteins | sample Popmic320T_FD_133748 | JGI IMG/M metagenome (GOLD analysis project Ga0190270, IMG submission 133748) | Populus adjacent soil microbial communities from riparian zone of Weber River, Utah, USA - 320 T | ecosystem: Environmental > Terrestrial > Soil > Riparian zone | place: USA: Utah | collected...
AACATCGAACAAAACATCCCGCACTGGTACAGCGTCGAGTCACGTCGCGCGCTCGTCGCTTACGCGCTCTACGTGCGCAACCGGATGGGCGACCGCGACGCGGCCAAGGCGCGTTCACTGATCTCTTCGGCGGGGGGAGTGGATAAACTTTCGCTTGAAGCCCTGGGCTGGTTGATGCCAGTACTGTCGGGCGACGTGAATTCGCTCGCGGCCATTCGCCTCCATCTGAACAACCGCGCCGAAGAGACCGCCGGCGCGGCCCATTTCACGACCTCGTACAAAGACGGCGCGCAAGTGATGCTCCATTCCGACCGGCGCGCCGACGGTATCATCCTGGAATCGTTGATCGGCGACAGTCCGAAGAGCGATCTGATCCCGAAGATCGTCCGCGGCCTGCTCGCGCATCGCAAGGCGGGGCGATGGACGAACACGCAGGAGAACTGCTTCGTGCTGCTCGCGCTCGACCGCTATTTCCAGGTCTACGAGAAAGTCACGCCGGATTTCGTGGCCCGCGCCTGGCTGGGCGAAGCCTTCGCCGGAGGCCACGAATTCCGGGGCCGCACGACCGACAGCCATCAGATCAACGTTCCGATGAGTTATCTGATGGGTCAATCGGGCGCGCAGAATCTGATCCTGAGCAAAGAGGGCGCGGGACGGCTCTACTATCGCATCGGAATGAATTACTCGCCGTCCAACCTGCAACTCAAACCGGCGGATTACGGCTTCACGGTGACGCGCACATACGAAGCGATTGACGACCCGAACGACGTGCGCCGCCAGGAGGACGGGACGTGGCGCATCAAGGCCGGCGCGCAAGTTCGCGTGCGATTGACGATGGTCGCGACTTCTCGACGTTATCATGTGGCGCTTGTCGATCCGCTGCCCGCCGGTTTCGAAACGCTCAACCCCGAACTGGCGATCACGGGCAGCATCCCGCGAGACACGAACGATCAAACCCAGGGCAATTGGCGTAGCTATTGGTGGAGGCAATGGTTCGAGCATCAGAACATGCGCGACGAACGGGTCGAGGCCTTCACCTCATTGTTGTGGGAAGGCGTCTACAACTATTCATATGTGGCGCGGGCGACGACGCCTGGCGTGTTCGTCGTTCCGCCGTCGAAGGCCGAAGAAATGTACCACCCCGAAACATTCGGGCGCGGGGCGACTGATCGTGTAGTGGTCGAGTAATGATGGCCCCTGGATACGCGTCGCTTCCAGGGTTTTCAGCGGGAGGTAATCAATGCATTTGAGAAAGATCGCATTCAGCGTTTTTCTTCTCTGTTCATTTGCCGCGACGGGCACGGCTCAGAATCAAACCATTGAATACGGCGGCGCCGATGAATTGAAGGGGGTCGAAAAGATATTCGTGGACGCAAGAGCGGATATGGCCGTCCGAGACAAAATCATCGCGGAGATTCGCAAGAGTCTGCGCGCAGTTAAACGCGAGCTGATAATCGTCTCGAAACCTGAAGAGTCAGACATTCATCTGAGGTTCCACTACGAATGGCAAAATATCGTGCATGGTGAAGGCCCCGCCCCTCCGATAGGGCGGATGACGAAGATTCCGGTTGGAACGGTCGTGAAAATTCTCGGCCAAGACCGTGTGCGGCTTCTGATGAGCTATAGTTTCGAGCGGCCCAACTTCGTGACCGGAGTCACTTGGGGTAGGCGCAAACACGAGGTCGAGTTTGCGCGCGAATTTGCGAAAGCGTATCTGGCCGCCAATTCCCAGAAACAGGGGCAGCCTGCTCGCCTGTTGTCGAATTACTAGATCGGGGCGCCATTGCGTGTACAGGACTTGTGGCGCGAGTTGTTTACTCGCGCTTGTTTCCTGATCGGACAAATCCACAAACAGGGCGATTAAACAAATCGCCCCACACCGTACACGCGATTGCAACCCGATCCAGGAATCGCTTCTACTCGTCGCATAACTGAAGCCCAGATCCACGGATAAGGGTGTACAGCGGACTGTCCACTCTGCTGTACATCGCCGCAGCTTCATTCAACAGGCGCCGACTCAAATTCGCGAAAAGCCGGTGAATATTGGCTGAAATCGTTATTGCTCATTTCTTACCCGCGGATCTGGTATTGAAGCGCGCGCATAAATCGGGCAGCGCCGAATGTCCGGAAAACTGATGGCATTTGAAAAAATAACGCCCCCAGCATTGTAGGGGCGGGTTTTCCCCGCCCCACCGCTTGGATCACAGACATGGGCGGGGAAAACCCGCCCCTACGCCGAATTGCGTGGGCGCCATTAATTCTCGAAGACCATCAGTTTGTCGGATATTGAGCGCACTTTCCATTGATCAACAAGGGCTTTTAGTCGGGCAGGCGGTCATCGCCGTGTTGTCGCATTTGAAAGGCGCCTCTATGAATCGTTTTGCAAGGTTTGCCCCACGATGGTCGCTATTCATTGGGTTATTCGTTCTTACGTTCTCATTGATGATCCAACACATCGTCAATGGGCAAGACGACAAGGAGGAAGGGTTTCGGTTTCGTCTGAGCGAGGGGCGGAAGAACGCGCCTCCCAGTCCGACTCCAACCATCGGCGCGCCGCCCTCGTCCAAACTGCCTGATGACGCGACGCGGAATTTGCTCAAACGGCTGCCGGCGATCGCCGTCGCAGCGGGCGACAAAAAAGAGTTCGCCCTCCGCGAGCGTTCATTGCCGCCGCCGCGCGCAGGTCACGTCAGCGACGAATCGTTTCCACCAGCCCCGATCAGCGCCGCGCCCGTCGATTCCACCGCCGGATCGCTCGAGGTTATGCGATTCGCGCCCGAAGGCGCCGTCGAGAAGGCGAATCGGCCATCACGGCGCGTCTGCCATTGATGGCGCGTCCGTCCGCGCCGCGCTTTCTCAACTTCGGCGACCGATTTGAACTTCCTGTTGTCTTGCAGAATCAGACCAACGAGCCGATGCAGGTTGCTGTGGTTGTACGCGCGTCGAATGCGGAGTTTGTAGTACCGCCTTCAGGCGGAAGCAGCTTGGTTAATCAGCCCATTCCGCCTGAAGGCGGTACTACGAACACTTCAAACGCCGGCCGCCGCGTTACCGTGCCCGCCAATGACCGTGTCGAAGTTCGTTTCCCAACGACTACCGTAAGCCCCGGCATGGCCCGATTCCAGATCGTCGCTACCGCAGGCAAATGGTCGGACGCCGTTGAAATCAGCATTCCAGTATGGACTCCCGCGACTACCGAGGCCTTCGCCACTTACGGCGAGATTGATGACGGAGCGATCATCCAGCCTGTGCAGGCGCCGGCCCGGGCTTTCAAGCAATTCGGAGGGCTGGAGGTAACGACCTCATCAACGCAGTTGCAATCGCTGACCGACGCCGTCTTGTATCTGAGTTCATACCCATACGAATGCTCCGAGCAGATTTCGTCGCGCATCCTGGCCATCGCCGCGTTACGCGACGCGCTCGGCGCGTTTGACGCGAAGGGCTTGCCTCCGCCGAAAGATCTGATCGCGGCGGCCAATCGCGACCTCAAGCGGCTCGAAGCCTTGCAGGATGGAAATGGCGGCTTCGGCTTCTGGCGGCGCGACGGGGAACATAAATGGCCTTACCTCGGCATTCACGCGGCGCACGCGATGACGCGCGCAAAGGAGAAAGGCTTCGTCGCGCGGCCTGAAACGATGGAGTTGTCGAAGCAGTATCTGCGAGAGATCGAGCGACACATTCCGGACTGGTACCCTGAAGACGCGCGACAATCCCTCATCGCCTACGCGCTTTACGTACGCGGCCTGATGGGCGACCGCGACGCGGCTGAAGCGCGAATGCTGATTGGCAGGGCCGGCGGAGTTGAAAAACTGCCGCTCGACTCGCTGGGATGGCTTTTAGCGGTCATGTCGGGCGACGCGAATTCACAGAAAGAAGTCGCGGCGATCCGCCGCCATTTGAACAATCGCGCCGAAGAGACGGCCGGAGCGGCCCATTTCACGACATCATACAAAGACGGCGCTCATTTGCTGCTCCACTCCGACCGCCGCGCCGACGCGATCATCCTCGAAGCCCTGATCGGCGACGACCCGAAGAGCGACCTGATCCCGAAGATCGTTCGAGGCCTCCTCGCGCATCGCAAGGCGGGGCGTTGGGAGAACACGCAGGAGAACGTCTTCGCGCTGCTCGCGCTCGGGCGTTATTTCGAGGCTTACGAAAAGGCGCCGCCCAATTTCGTTGCGCGGATGTGGCTGGGGGATGTTTTCGCGGGCGGCCAACAGTTTCGGGGGCGCTCGACCGACAGCCGCCAGATCAACATTCCGATGAATTATCTGATGGCTCAGCCGGCCAGGCAGAATCTGACGCTGAGTAAAGAAGGCCGGGGACGGCTCTATTACCGCATCGGAATGAATTATTCGCCGGAGAATTTGCAGCTCAAACCCGCCGATCAGGGTTTCACCGTCACCCGTGTTTACGAAGCGATTGACGACCCGAACGACGTACGCCGCCAGGAGGACGGGACGTGGCGCATCAAGGCCGGCGCGAAAGTCCGCGTGCGATTGACGATGGTCGCGCCGTCTCGCCGTTATCACGTCGCGCTGGTCGACCCGCTGCCCGCCGGGTTTGAGACGCTCAACCCCGAATTGTCGATCACGGGCCACATCCCCCAAGACCCGAATGATCGAAAGAACATGTGGCGATGGGCCTGGCGATGGTTCGAGCATCAGAACATGCGCGACGAGCGGGTCGAAGCCTTCACGTCATTGCTATGGGAAGGCGTCTACAACTATTCATATGTGGCGCGGGCGACGACGCCCGGCGTGTTCGTCGTTCCGCCGTCGAAGGCCGAAGAAATGTACCATCCAGAAACTTTCGGGCGCGGGGCGACTGATCGCGTGGTAATTGAGTAGACGCAGAGAATAAACCGCCAAGACGCCAAGGCCGCCAAGAACGAGGATCGACTTATGTGATGACGCAATCTTCGATCCTTAATCCCCAATCTTCATTCTTGGCGGCCTTGGCGTCTTGGCGGTTTAGGAATTTACATACGCTTTCAACGCCGCCGTCTGCGCGTCGCGCAATCCGACTCCGCTCTTCTCAGCCGCGACGCGACAGTCTTCGAACTCGGGCGAGGCGTTCATCACGCGCCCGTCGCGCGCGCGGGAGACCTTGACCCTGATCGGCCCGTATTCGGTTTCGACAGTGACGAACTCCCGCGTCAAAATTTCGCGCTGTTCATTTCTGTAGCGCACGCCCAGCGTCGTCGTTTCGCGGAAGATCAGGTCGCACATTCGCTCGCGGTCCGGGGGGTTGCAGAGCAGCGTCAGGAGCACGCCGGGGCGGTTCTTCTTCATCTGAACGGGCGTGTAGAAGATGTCGAGCGCGCCGGCGGACAGGGCCTTCTCCATCAAGTATCCGAAGACCTGCGCGTTCAGGTCGTCGATGTTGGCTTCGATTATTGTCACGGCGCCTGGCGTGCGGTCTGCGTCCTCTTCCAGCTCGCCAATGATGGCGCGCAGCGCGTTCGGGAATTTCGGATAATCTCGCGTCCCGGCGCCGTAGCCGATCTTTTCGATCTTCATCATCGGCATAGGCCCGTAGCCCTCGGCCAGGGTCGAAATGATCGCCGCGCCGGTCGGAGTGACCAGTTCGCCCTCGACGTCTTTCGAATAGATCGGGACGCCTTTCAACAACTCGGCGGTGGCGGGGCCGGGAACCGGGTATGTCCCGTGCGCGCATTGGAACGTCCCCGATCCGACGTGCAGCGGCGACGAGATGATTCGCTCGATCTTCAAAGCGTCGAACGCGACGCAGGCGCCGACGATGTCGACGATAGAATCAATCGCGCCCACTTCGTGGAAATGAACCGTTTCAATCGGGACGTTATGGATCTTCGCTTCGGCTTCGCCTATGCGTTGGAAGATCGCTTGCGCGCGTTGTTTGACCAGTTCGCTAAGGTTCGATGACGAGATGATCCCCTTGATCTCTGAGAGCGACCGGTGATGAGATTGGCGCCTATGCCCGTGCGAATGCTCATGGTTATGATGATGCTCGTGCGAGTGAGGCTCGCCGGTCAGATGGACATCGAACTTCGCCGCAGAAATCCCGCTACGGTCGACGCGCCCCAGGCTCAATTCGTATCCTTCGACGCCTAGTTTCAGCAACGCGCTTCGCAGCAATTCGAAATCGAGTCCGCTATCGAGCATCGCGCCGACGAGCATGTCGCCGCTCGCGCCGGCGAAACAGTCCAGATAAAGCGTTCTTGCCATACTTCAATTCTACACCGTGCGCTACAGCTCGTCCTCGCCAACCTCGATCTCCATCCGCAGGAGCGCGGAACTGAGCGTCTTGCCCTGCGGGTCGGCCTTCAACGAGACCGCGCCCCCTCCGCCCAGGCTGTGGTGCAGCAGGAAATTGAGCGCTTTCAGATTGGGCAGTTCGTAGCGTTCGACTTCGCCTTTGCAAATTCCGGCGAAGTGCCGTTTGACGCGCTCGGCGGTGACTTCGCGTACGAGGATCGGGTAATGCTTGGGTTTGAGCGCGATCAGGCCAACGTTGGCCGTGTCGCCTTTGTCGCCCGATCGCGCGTGAGCGATTTTGACCAATTGCACTTTCATCATCCCTCTCAGACATATCCTCCACAAAGGCGCACAAAGTAAACACAAAGCCTGTTCCCTTTTTAGTGTTCCTTCGTGGGCCTTTGTGGACAAACCGCATCATTTTATCGCGTAGCTTTTGCTCTTGCCGTTTCGATCATTGGTGACTGTGAAGGTTCGCTTCGCCGCGTCTACGGAGACGCGGATCATGTGCGCCGCGTCGTTCTGTTCATCAGGATTGGCGATGAACTCTTCGGGGGCGTTATTTTCGTCGCCGCTCGCTACGTTGCGATGAACCTGCCACAGATCCACCAGTTTGGGCGTCGCGCGCAAGGCTTTGACCGTGTCGGGGTGGCCGCCTTTGCGCGGGCCGTTGTTCATGATCGCGACCATCGGATTGATAGTGCGCAGCATCGCGGGGTTGTTGCTGGTGTTGGCCCCATGGTGAGCGACCTGGTAGAGAACAACTTGGCCGATCATGTCCTGCGGGCAGACCAGTTTGTTCTCGACGTTCCAGGTCAGGTCGCCGGTGTCCAGAAAATTGAACGCGCCGTGGCGCAGCAGGAAGGCGACGCTGCGCGCGTTGTCCGTTTTGTCTTCGGGCTGTTCGGTGGCCCCGGAGCATGCGCCGTTCGGCTCGACGGTCGATCGCTTGCTCGTCACGGTCTCGCCGCGCGAGGCGAGGATTTGCAGAAAAACTGGCGGCGCGGTCTGCGCCTGCTTCAGCCTGATCGAACTGCCGGGGTTGAGCGTGACCGTCTGATCCTTCGCGGCGGCTCGATAGGCCGCGTATTTCGCCGCGAAGTCCTTGTCCTCGTCGAGCGAAGAGATCGGGCCGTGGTCGTAAAACCTGTTGATTCTGACCAGCCTCGCCAGCTCGGGAACGCCGCCGTAATGATCGGTGTGGTAATGCGTCACTATCAGGTGGTCGATCGCCGTCACCCCGGCCTCTTTCATCGCCTTTTCGATGCGCTTCGCGTCGCGGCCCTCGAAGCCGGGCCAGCCCGCGTCGACCAATATCGATTCGCCGGCCGGGGTGACGATCAACGTCGCCGCGCCGCCTTCGACATCGATGTAGAAGATGTCGAGTGTGCGCCGAACCGGGGCGGTTTCCTGCGCGACGATCGCGCCCGTCGAGGCGATCAGTAAAACAATGAGAATCAGCAGTCGGAATTTGTTCATCTTGTTTTCTCCTCCGAAGATGCGGGATGGACTTCAGTCTGCCCCGCATCTTCACTCCAAACCCCGAACCCGGGGCTCAGGTACGCCTGGATTGTACAACGTTTTCGACGTCTGATTTACGCCTGGCCAGTTTGTACGCGCCGTAAATCAGCAGTCCGACGGCCGCCGCAACGGCCGAGTTCCTGGCTTCGCTCGCGGAGCTGTTCGCGAGAAGCCAGGCGCTCAAAACGAGCGCGGCGATTGAAGCGGCGACGCCCGCGGGGGCTTTAAATTGCGCCTTGAACCGCATCTCCCGCTCGTCGCGGCGGCGCAACACGATGAGGGCCGCGCAAGTCGCAATGTATGCCAGCAACCGCGCGATCACGCTGACCGCCAGCACTGAGATGAACGTTCCCGAAAGCGTCAGCGCCAATATCACCGCGGCGGTGGCGATGATCGCCACATGAGGCGTGCGGAAGCGATCGTGCGTGACGGCGAAGACCCCCGGCAATTTGTGGTCGCCCGCCATCGCGAAAGGCAGCCGCGCGGCGGCCAGGAGCACCACGACCAGATTGCCGACGATCGAAATGGCGACTCCCACCGTGATCACAGTCGCGCCGACCACGCCCAGAAAACGCTCACTCGCGTCGGCCAGCGGCCGGTTCGACGCGGCCAGTTCGGGTAGCGTTCCGACGCAGACGACCTGGATCAGGATATAGAGCACGGTCACCAGGGCGAGCGAGGTCAGGATGGCGAACGGCAGATTGCGCTGTGGATCGCGCGCTTCGCCGGCCGGGATTATCGCCATCTCGAATCCCGTGAACGCATAGACCAGCAGCAGGGTCGATTTGGAGAACGAAGAGAACGCCGGCGCCGGCGGCGGCGAAAAATTCCCCGGATCGAGAAAGAACAATCCGGCGCCGATGAACAACGCGAGAGGTATCAATTTGCCTATTGTGAAAACGTCGCTGAAGAGCGCGGCGTTGCGAACTCCGATGACGTTGACCGTCGTCAGCGCGACGACGATGGCGATGATCGCGACCGCGCGCGGCGCCCCGGCGCCGATCCCCGGATGGAAATAGCCCAGATAATCGATCAGCAAGTTGCAGTTGGCCGCGAAAGCCGTCACCCGCGCCAGCCACATCAACCAGCCGACCTCGAACCCGGCGATCGGGCCGAAAGCCTCGCGCGCGTAAAGATAAGGCCCGCCGGTTTCGCTGAACCGGCTGGCGACCTCGGCGAAGCAAAGCACGATCAGCGCCACGACCAGCGCGCAAACGATGAACGCGATCACGCTATAAGGCCCGACAAGCGCATGCGCTTTTGACGGCAAACCGAAGATTCCGGCGCCGATGGTCCCGTTGATCGCTAATGCGACCAGGTCCCAGCGCCGGATTCCGCGAATCAACCCTTTTTGCGTTGTCTGTGTGGATTTTCCCATTCAAAATCGACGGTGAGCGTTGTGATTGATTGCTATTCGCAAACGACGCGCGAATGATAGGCGAGGGGCGAGGAAATCAAAAGGCAAAATCGGAAATCGGTGGGGGCAAAACCGGAAGCGGGTAATTTTCCATATTATAATTATTATTCGCCATTGCCTCAGAACGATCATCTCTAATGACAAATGTAATATGGAAAATGGATAATAGCCTTCCTTTGTTATAATTCGCACGTCCCACGATCTCAGGTTGAGGTCTATTACCAAATGGCAAGTGAAGTGATTTCAGATCGTCCGGCGAGGTTGCGCGATTACCGCTGTGCGGGCGAAGTTCTATCATTAGCTCTGACCTTCATCACCTTGCTCTCGCTTTACGCCCTTGCCGCGATCTTTTTTCCCGAGACCTGGTCTTCGACTTTGAAGGCGTTGTTGATCACTCTGGCCGGCCTGACTGTCTACATCATCAGCGTCAAGCTGCAGCAGCGCGCGGCCCTCGGAACGATGGTACGGGTAGGCCCGCGTCAATTCCCCGAACTTTACGGCCTGGCCTCGAAGGCCGCCGAGCGACTGTCACATCCGCAGGCGCCGGTCTACGTCAAGCGCCAGTCGGAGATGAACATATACACGATCGGGCTGTGGCAGCAGCCGATCATCGTGATCACGTCTTCGCTTGTGGATCAGATGGAGCCCGACAACCTGCAATTTTTCATCGGGCGCGAAATCGGACACATCGCGGCCGGGCACATATGGTTGCGGACGCTGCTCAGGCCGCTCGGCGCCGACGTGCCGGTCTTCGGGAAACTGCTCAACAGCGTGGTCTTCGGCGATTGGATCAACCGCACCGAATTCACTGCCGACCGCGCGGGCTTCATAGCATGCCGCTCGCTGACCACCACTGTCAGCACGATGCTCAAATTCGGCGTCGGCGTCCGGCTCTTCGAAAAACTCGACATCAAAGAGTTCCTCGATCAGGTCAACGAGGTGAGCGACGTGCGCGGCCACCTGACCGAGATTCTCGCCGAACAGCCCTACCTGACGCAGCGCATCCGCTCGCTCGTCAAGTTTTCGCTCTCAGAGCGGTACAAGTCGCTCAGGCCTGAAAAACAACACGACACGCAAATCCTGAAGGCCATTCCCAAAAAATTCGTCACCTCCGGGCTCGGGGGTTCTAATCCCGAAGACGACGGCGCCTCCCCGCAGCGGGCGAATGGGAGCGAGGAGCAAGCGACCGATGAGGGCGAAGCGAAAACCGACGAGGCGATTACCGCCACTGATCTCGCGCCGCTTGAGGACGAGAATGCGCCCGATCCGCGCCTGACCTTGATCGGCGCCGGCGGCTTCCCTTCTTACACGCTGCGCCGCCGCGTGACGCGCATCGGGCGAAACGGCGAAAACGACATCGTGATCAACAGCGAACGCGTCAGCCGCCATCACGCCGAAATCGCCTGCCAGGGCGAGGTCTTTTTGATCGCTGACAAAGGGAGCCGCAACGGCGTCTGGGTCAACAGGCGGCGCGTTCATAATTCAACCGAGATCAAATCCGGCGATGTGATCCGCATCGGTCGGCAGGATTTTACTTTTACCGTGAGAGAAGACCTCAAATGACCATACCTAGGGCAGAAGCCAATACCACGCTTCGGGATTTTGAAGAGAAGATTCGCGCGATAGCCGATGAGAGCATCGACGCCAAACGCCGCTTTTTCGAGCAATCGGGCCGGGACGTGGCCCGGGCGGCTCGGATAATCATCGAGTCGATGCGCACGGGCGGCAAGCTGTTGATCTTCGGCAACGGGGGCTCGGCCGCCGACGCGCAGCACGTCGCGGCCGAACTGGCTTTCAAAATGGGGCGCGAACGCGAGGCGCTCCCCGCCCTGGCCCTGACCACCGACACGTCGCTGCTCACCGCGATAGGAAACGACCGCTCGTTCGATTTTATTTTCGCGCGCCAGATTCAAGCCCTCGGGCGCAAAGGCGACGTCGCTCTCGCCATCTCGACCAGCGGAAATTCGCCGAACGTAATCGAGGCCGTCAAACAAGCTCGCGCGATGGAGATCGGAATAATCGGCCTGCTCGGGGCGGGCGGCGGCAAAGTGGCCTCTCTGGTTGATTTGGCTTTGATAGTACCGAGCGGCGAGACGCCGCGCATTCAGGAGGTCCACATCGCGGCGAGCCATATTATTTGCCAGTTGATTGAGGACGAGCTATGTCCCTAACAATCTATCGCAGGAGTAAACAATGAAACCCATCCCCAGAGGCGCCGCCCTTTTGTCAATCAGCTTCTTTTTGGTCACTGCCGGTCTTGCCCAAACGCCGCCGCCGCCGGGGGGAATCCCCAGCGGTATTCCTGTCGAAGCATGGCAGGAGTTCAAACACGAAGCGGGTAACTTTGCGGTGATGATGCCCGGGAAACCGTTCGAAATCTCGCAAACGGTTGAAAGCGAGGTCGGCAAGATCCCGATGTATTCTTTCACTACGCAGGGAGGAACGCTCACCTACCTGGCGATGTACGCCGAATATCCGATCTCCATCGACACCACGGTAGCGGCTAAAGCCAGTCTCGATAACGCGCGCGACCTGATTCTGAGCAGAAGGAACGGCAAATTGATCAGCGAGACGGATATTTCTTTCGGCAAATATCCCGGCCGCGAGTTGAAGGCGAAGATCGATGGAGGGACACTGCGGTCGAGAACGTACGTCGTCAATCATCGGATGTATATGTTTATGGCGATGGCGATGGCGCCCAGCGATGATCAGCTGAGACAACTCGACTCGAAAAAGGTCGACGATTTTCTCGGCTCATTTAAATTCTTAAGAGAGCCGCAGCCCGCCGAGGCGGGCGCGCCGTCGATGTCGCGCGTCGAATCGGAGAGGAAGTCGGACCTTCCGCCGGACTTCGTCCCCCGTCCGGTCTCCTGGCGTGAAGTTCCTTCGCCCGAGTTCGGCTTTACGGTCTGGATGCCGAGCGAGCCTGTTCACAAGAAGCTTCCACTCAATCCGAACGACCGGCGATTGGACATTAGCCTGTGGATTGCCCGGAGCGAGGATTCGATTTACCAAATGATGGTTCAACCTATGCTTGCTGCGCCGAGCAGTGAAGAGCATCGCAAGATTCTCTTTCGAACTTTGCTCGACGGGCTGCTGAGTGGCGGCAAAATGAAGCTGGAGGGCGAAAATCCCATCAACATTGAGGGGCATCCCGGGCGCGAGTACAAATTTCGCGGGGATCTAGGGGCGGGAACGGGCCGGGCCTACATCATCGGCGGCAACATTTATTTCCTGCTCGTATTGCCGGGCAAAAAGCCGGTCAAAGCTAAGGATGATTCATCGGAGGTCGCCAGGTTCCTCGACTCATTCAGGTTGACAAAAGACCCGGACGCCGCTCCCGCCGCCGGCGCGGTGAGCGCCGGGTCGGCGTCGTGGCGTGAAATCACCGAACCCGGGCACGGCTTCAAGGTTTTGCTGCCGGGCGAGCCTAAAAAGGAGTCTTCGTACTCTGGAGGGATTTCGACTTACAACCTGATCTCCGCAGGCGATGGAATATTGTGCGTGGTCATTCGACAACGATCGCCGTCGGCGCCCGATTCTCAACCAGAGCGCGAGATCATCTACAAGGCGTTCATCAACGTTTTCGCGGAAGTGGCCGGCGTCGAGATCACGGGTGAAACCAACGTCGTCTTTGACGGGCGCGAAGGGCGCGAGTACAAACTGAAGAAATATGAAGCGACCGGAGTGACAAGAGTTTTTCTGATCGGGTCTGACGTTTACTCCGTATCGGCGATCGCAGTCTTGCCGGGGGCGAGCGCGAAGACCATCTCCACGTTCCTCGACTCATTCAAGCTGATCGAGAAATCGGCGAAAGACGAATTCGCCGAGCCGCCGCCGCCGCCGCCGCCCGCGCCTTTGCCAGTCCCCAAAGGCGCGATCGGCGTCTCCGGCGGGGTGTTGCAGGGTTCAGCGATCAAAAAAGTGGAACCCATCTATCCGCCAGACGCGAAAGCCGCGAGAGTTGAAGGCCCCGTGAGAATTCACGTCATAGTTTCTAAAGAGGGCAAAGTGACGGAAGCCTCAGTTATCGATGGGCACCCGCTATTGCGTGAGGCGGCTTTGCAAGCGGCCAGACAGTGGGAATTCGAACCGATCAGGCCTTCGGGGGTCCCGGCTAAAGTCGTTGGCGTTCTGACCTTCCAATTCATATTGCAGTAAAAGATGTCAATTTACCGGCAACAACCGATTGATCTGTCACGCGTCGAGACCTATCCGCTCGCTTCACGTCCGAGCAAAGTCACTGTGCGCGATTTTGCAAAACCCTTAAGCGATGACGAAGCGCGCAACGCGGCCGCGATGCTCGATTCCCTGCCCCGCATCCTCGCCGCAGATACGCTCCGTTCGATCGCCGATGCGATCGTCGAGGCCAAATCCAAAAATCGGGCGATCATCTGGGGGGTCGGCGGCCATGTCATCAAAACCGGCCTGGCCCCGGTCCTGATCGACCTGGCGCGGCGCGGTTTTGTTTCGGCCATCGCAATGAATGGGTCGGGCGTGATTCATGATTTCGAGATCGCCGTCGCGGGATGGACCTCGGAAGACGTCGACGCGGCGTTGGGGAGCGGCGCTTTCGGGATGGCCGAAGAGACCGGGCGTTTGATTAACGAAGCGATCAGAGGCGGCGGCGCCGAAGATTGCGGCGTAGGCGAGTCGATGGGCCGCAGTCTGGTCGAAATGAACCCGCAATACGCCGATTATTCGATCCTGCATGCGGCCTACCTTTTGAAAATCCCAGTCACAGTTCACGTCACGATCGGAACCGACATAATTCACATTCACCCTCACGCGGACGGCGCGGCAATCGGCGCGGCGACTTACCGCGACTTCCTACTCTTCGCCTCGCTGGTTAAAGAGTTGGATGGCGGGGGCGTTTACCTGAACGTAGGTTCGGCGGTGACGCTGCCGGAGGTGTTTTTGAAAGCCGTGACCGTCGTCCGCAATCTCGGCCATTCGCTTCAGGATTTCACCACCGCCAACTTCGACTTCATCCAGCATTACCGCCCGATGACTAACGTCGTACGGCGTCCGGTGGCCGGCGGCGCGGGGCGCGGCCATAGCGTCACCGGGCATCACGAGTTGATGATTCCGCTGCTCGCAGCTAGTATCGTCAGTCGAAGTCTCGAACAAACGAAAGGCTGACACTTACCTAATGCTCGAACTGGCTATGCGCGCGGCGCGCGAGGCGGGCGCGATCCTGCAGGATTACGCCGCGCGCGGTTTTCAAATCGAACACAAGGGTCGCATCAATCTGGTCACCGAGGCCGACCTCGCCAGCGAACGCCACATCAAAGGGCTGATCGCGTCGCATTACCCGAACCACCGAATACTCGCCGAAGAGAGCGGAGTGAGCGCGCATTCTTCAGACGAATATTGCTGGATCATCGATCCGCTCGACGGCACGACCAACTTCTCTCACGCGTTTCCGTGTTACGCCGTCTCGATCGGCGTCGAATACAAGGGACGGTCGGTCGCCGGCGTGATCTACGACCCGACGCGCGACGAAATGTTCGCGGCCGAAAGCGGCGCGGGCGCGACCTGCAACGGCCGACGGATCATGGTCTCCGACGTCGAGAGGCTCGAAAAGTCGCTGCTCGTTTCCGGCTTCCCTTACGACGTGCGCGAGCGGATGAACGAATACCTGCCCGCCTGGCGCGAATTTTTGCGACACGCTCAAGGCGTGCGGCGATTCGGCGCGGCGGCGATTGACATGGCGTATGTGGCGATTGGCCGCCTGGAAGGATTCTGGGAGTACGGACTGAACGCGTGGGACACCGCCGCCGGTTGGGTCATCATCGAAGAGGCGGGCGGGCGCGTGACGAAACTCGACGGCTCGCCGTTCGACAACCATACGCCGAGCCTGCTCTGTACCAACGGCAAGGTGCATGACGAGATGCTCGACGTCCTCAGATCGCTCCCAAATGTATGAAGACTGTTAGCCACCGCAGCGCGCCGCAGAGCACAGAGGACATAATCATTTCTCTGTGCTCTGCGGCGCCCTGCGGTGGCTATTCATCCCCATGAAAACCGCCGTAGATTAAGTAATGAAATTCGCCCGCAAGCTCAACCTCTTCGACGCGACGATGATCGTCATCAGCGGCATCATCGGATCGGGCATCTTCATTAACCCCTACATAGTCGCGCAGACGGTCAAGACGCCGTTTTTGATCCTGGCCGTGTGGGTGGCGGGCGGGCTGATCGCGCTGGCCGGCGCGTTTGTCTTTGCCGAACTGAGCACGGTAATGCCGCGCGTCGGCGGGCAGTACGCCTTCTTCCGTGAGGCGTTTCATCCGCTCGTGGCGTTTTTGCATGGCTGGTCGTTACTGCTGATCATTCAATCGGGCGCCACGGCGGGGGTCGCCGTCGCGTTCGCAAAATATCTGAGGCCGCTGCTCGACCTGCCCGAAAATTTCGTGGCGCCGCTCGCAGTCGCGATCCTGCTCGGGCTGGCGGCTTTTCATGCGCTGGGCATCAAACCGGGCGCGATTCTGATCAACGTCATCACGTTCGGCAAAACCCTCGCCATCGCCGCGCTGATCGCCGGCGCGTTCGCGTTGACGAAACAATCGGGCGTTACGCTCGCGCCGCTCGCGCCGCCCGAACTGCGCGGTTTCGGGCTGGTCTCGGCCTTCTTCGCCGGTCTTGTGCCGACCATGTTCTCTTACGGCGGATGGCAGAATCTGAACTTCGTCGCCGAGGAAGTGCGCGACCCGCTGCGCAACCTGCCGCGCGCGATTATGATCGGCGTGTTGTGCGTGATCGTGGTCTATGTGGGAGCGAATGTGGCCTATGTTCATACGCTCACCGCGCCGGCGCTGGCGGCGACTGAAACTCCGGCGGCCGACGTGGCGGCGAAATTGGCCGGACCGTTCGGGGCGAAAGCGATCAGCTTTCTGATTGTCATATCGACTTTCGGCTTTATGAACCTGGCCCTGCTCTCCGCGCCGCGAGTCTATTACGCGATGGGCGCGGACGGGGTCTTCTTCGAGTCTTTGGGCAAGCTAAGTCCGCGATTTCATGCGCCGACGGCGGCGATACTTTTGCAAGGCGTGTTGGCCTCGCTCTTCGCCGTCTCGAACCGGTACGACGAACTGGTCAGGTACGCGGTCTTCGCCGACTGGATATTCTTCGCGCTAGCCGGGATCGCGCTGATCGTCTTCCGCCGCACGATGCCTAAAGCCCCACGCCCGCAGCCCGTCCCGCTCTATCCGCTCATGCCGATTCTCTTCGTCGCCGCGGGATTGGGCATTGTCGCGAACACGTTCTACGCCGATTGGAATAACGCGCGGATCGGGGCGTTGATAATTGCGGCGGGCGCGCCGGTCTTCTTTTTGTGGAGGCGCGTGAAAAATAGGAAGAGCGAAATGAAAGATGGTTGAGGCGCTGATCGCGACTGTCATGTCGCGATCAGCGCCAAGAAACAATGAAAATGCGGCGAGCGATGTACCGTAGGTTGGACAACTACGGTACATTTTTTCCGAGGAGCGAAATGAAAAACAGCGTTTACATAACCTGGGCGAAACGCCAAGCCGCCGCCCGCTACAATCTGGCGAACAGCGGCATACTCGGCTGCGACCTGAACGACCTGCCGATCACGACGGATGATGTTCGGCTGAACGGCAAGAACGAGGAAGGCTACGGGCCGCTCAAAGAGGCCATCGCGGCAAAATACGGCGTGAGCGCGGATCAGGTCGTGACCGAGCAAGGAACCTCGATGGCCAATTTCCTGGCCATGGCGACGGCGATCGAGCGCGGCGCCGAAGTGTTGGTCGAACGGCCGGCTTACGAGCCCCTGCTCTGCGCGTTGGAATATCTGGGCGCCGAAGTCAAACGCTTCGCGCGAGGCTTCGAGAACGGCTATCGGATCGACGTCGATGAAGTGAGACGATTAATTACGACGCGAACCCGATTGATCGTCATCACCAGCCCGCACAATCCAAGCGGGGTCGTGGTCGATCTGGCGACAGTCAAGGAGATCGGCGAGATTGCCCGCGACGCCGGCGCGCGCGTCCTGGTCGACGAAGTTTACCGTGACATCCTCTTTGAGGACGCGCCGCCGGTGGCCGCCTCTATCGGCCCGCAGTTCATCACGACCGGCAGTCTGACGAAGAGTTACGGACTTTCCGGGTTGCGATGCGGCTGGGTCCTGTGCGAGCCGGAGTTGGCCGAGAGAATGAGAAGGTTGAACGACCTCTTCGGCGTGGTCGGCTCGATGCCCAGCGACGCGCTGTCGGCCGCGGCTTTTCGACATCTCGACAAACTCGAAGCGCGCACGCGGGCGATGATCGAGCCGAACATGGCGCTAGTGCGCGAATTCCTGCGCGAGCATGAGGATGTTCTAGACTGCGTCGTCCCGCCGCGTTCGATGATCGTCTTCCCGCGGTTGAAGAACCACGACGACAGCGAGCCGCTTCACGACCTGCTGCGGCGCTTCGAGACCTCGATAGTCCCCGGAAAGTATTTTGAAGAGCCGCGCCACTTCAGGCTCGGCTTCGCGGTAAAAACGGAAGACGTGGCCGCCGGGTTGCGTAATCTATCGAAGGCGCTGCGATCGTCGGCCTAACCGTCATAATGGCTGGAGCTATGGCCGCCTGCATAGTCTTATTCTTCGCAGTCCTCATATCCATCACGTCGTCACCACCTGGAACAAGTCGCCCGACAAATGACCCGGCTTTTTCGTTGCGGCGGTTATCCTAAAATCATTTTGTGGCGGTTAAACCTGCCGTTTTGAAGATATCCATGAAGCTTCTTGTTGCCTTCACGATCTTCCCAAACCGCGTGGCAATATGTGCAGTACTGCAAGCCGTTTTTTGCCATCTCTAAAATGTCTGTCGGTATGCATTCCTTCTGTCCCCCGTAAAGACTTCTTTGATTGTCTGGATAGCCGCCGATGCAGTTCGCGGGACAAGCCCTGGTCGATCCTGGGTTTCTCTTTGCCATATTCGTCGTCCTTTCGTTGAAAAGTTGAGAGACGCACGGCTTAATGCTAACCAACCGACGGCCGCTTGAAAACAACGAACCCAGCTTTCTCTTGCTCAGAATCGACCCATAACGCGCGTTTCTCGACGGGCTGTGGTATTCGCGGCGCCCCAATCGCGCCAGGAAGGCGGCAAAGCGCCTAGCTGTGGCCCGTCGCCCGCGCGGATCATCAATGCAATAACGTTCGCCGTAGTAGGATCCAGCGCGGCGCATTCCCCTGGCCCGAAGTCGATAAAGAAAAATCTTGATCTCGTTTTTCATGCGGTAACGTCCTGGTAACGAATGGCCGTACAAACGATCGCAAAACGCAATAAACTCGCATCAATTCAAATTTCAATTATCCGGCTGGAAAAGCCGCGCCGACTTGGCGTTAGTTGGCGCGGCTTTGTGGCGGTTGACATGCTTGGAACGGATTCGCGCGGCGTGTACAATCGCGCCTGTTGCGATTGTCGTGTAACTAACAAAATTCGAGGTCGGGATTTGTCACTGCTTCATCTCAAAACCATAGGCGCAGTCGTCGGGCCGCGGAAGCCCGAGGCGTTGGAGGTCGTATGCGAGTTGCGCGAATGGTGCGAGGCGCGGGGCATCGAGTTACGCGCCGTCGACTCTGTCGCCGCACAGGCGCGGTGCGCGCCGCTGGCCGAATCGGACGGCGAGTTGACCGAAGACGTCGACCTGATCGTCGTTCTCGGTGGTGACGGGACGATGCTCGGCGCGGCGCGCCTCGTGGGGGCGCGACATATTCCAGTGCTCGGGGTCAATTTCGGCTGGCTGGGCTATCTGACCGAATTCACGCTGGAAGAGATGTTCCCCGCGCTCGAGAACGTCCGTCGGGGTAATTTCTTCGTCGAGCGCCGGATGATGATTGACGTGGCGTTGAATCGAGGCGGTGAGATCGCCGCATCGCATCGCGCGCTTAACGACGCCGTCGTCACCAAGGCCGCGGCCGCGAGAATGATCGAGATCGAAAGCTACATCAACGAAATGTTCGTCAACAGCTTTCGCGCCGACGGCATGATCGTCGCGACGCCGACCGGCTCGACAGCCTATTCGCTCTCGGCCGGCGGGCCGATCGTTCACCCGAGCATGTCGGCGATTCTGCTGACGCCGATCTGCCCTCACATGCTGTCGAACCGCCCCGTGGTCGTGCCCGGAGAGAGCGTAGTCGACCTGGTCTTCAAAAGCGCGGACCCGGACCTTATGCTGACCATCGACGGTCAGCCCGGCGTGGAATTGCGGCACGACGACCGGATCACATTGCGGCGCAGCCAGGCGACCTTCAACCTGGTGCAGCCCACGAATCGCAACTACTTTGAGGTCTTGAGAACGAAGTTGAAGTGGGGAACTATTTGAATGCGGAATGCGGAATGCGGAATGCGGATTTGCCTGATACCAATCAGCAATTTGAATTACAACCTACGGAAAATGCGAGAAGAGTTTCTTAAATCCGCATTCCGCAATCCGCAATCCGCAATGGAGGTGTGATGTTTTTCTTCCCTATTGGTGACGACAATACGCAGCGGCGGACGATTCCTCTTGTAAACTACACGTTGATCGCGATCAACGTGGCGGTCTATCTGTATCAGATAGCCAACCCCGAATTCACACTGGGGTACAGCGTTGTTCCCGCCGAGATCACGCAAGGGCGCGACATCACTGGCCAGGTGCAACGCGGACTGCGACTCGCCCCCAGCCCGTCGCCGATATATCTGACGATGCTCTCGTCGATGTTTATGCATGGCGGATTACTGCACATCGGCGGCAATATGCTCTACCTGTGGATTTTCGGCGACAACGTCGAAGACCGGATGGGGCACTTGAAGTATCTGATCTTCTACCTGCTCTGCGGGTTTCTGGCCAGCGCGACGCACATCTTCTTCGGCCCTAATTCGGTGATTCCGTCGCTGGGCGCTTCGGGGGCGATCGCGGGGGTATTGGGAGCCTACCTGGTTCTGTTTCCGCGACAGGGCGTGCGCGTCTTCCAGTTCGGGATGATTATGGAAATCCCAGCGTTGATCGTCATCGGTCTCTGGGGCTTATTACAATTCTGGAACGGATTCGGCTCGCTGGGGAGAACCGGGGAGGGCGGAGGCGTGGCCTTTATGGCTCACGTCGGCGGATTCGTCGCCGGCATCTTACTGGTCTTCCTCTTCCGCAACCCGCCGGAGCCTCGACGCGTCAGGCGCGATCCGGATTATTTTTAGCCGACTTTAGATGGGGGATGTCAATTACAAACTGAATAGCAATCCGCGCCTAAATATGGCAGCCACACGCTTTATCAAATATCCTCACGTATTGCAGCGCGTGTATAGTGTCGGCTTGTAGCCGCGGAAGATCCGCACAAGATACTTCTTGCCCTCGATGCGCTCGACCACTTGGCCAACGCGCCGGGATTTCGGTTTCTTCTTTTTGTCGGGTTCGTCGGTCATTACTTCGGCTTTTTAGTTCCCCTATTCACGAAAAAATATATAGCCAGGCCCAAGACGAACATAATGAGCAGTAATTCACCTACTCCCAATCCCATTGCTGTAATTTCCTTTCTTGTTTTTCGGCTTCATATGGAGACCGAAATGTGATCATTTCGCGCTTCCCTTTCCTATGAGCCAGATAACCGCCGCGACCACGGCGAGAAGTCCGCCGCCGCCGAGCAACAGGAGCAGAATGATCATCAAACTCATTTCGCGCTTCCCTTCTTCGCCTTGTTGTCGGCTTCGTCGGTCATTACTTCGCCTCAGGAATATGCGCGTACAGAAAGCCGTAGCCGTCCTGGTAAACCTCCACGCGCTGTGGCTCTTGTCCCGGCGCCTCGATAGTCAATTCGCGCGGGAACCATTTCGCCCCCAGTGACTCGGGCGTCGGGCCGCGATAGGTGAGGT
>Ga0190270_10000303_pt1 | contig 20891 bp, 18 predicted proteins | sample Popmic320T_FD_133748 | JGI IMG/M metagenome (GOLD analysis project Ga0190270, IMG submission 133748) | Populus adjacent soil microbial communities from riparian zone of Weber River, Utah, USA - 320 T | ecosystem: Environmental > Terrestrial > Soil > Riparian zone | place: USA: Utah | collected...
TCTGGCGATCGTAACCCTCGGCTTCGGTCAAATCATCGTTGTCTTCTTGAACAACATCGAAGCAGTCGGCGGCGCTCGCGGTTACTCGGGTATTCCCATCGTCAAAAGTTTCTTCTGGATTTTCCTGATCGCGATCCTGACCATCGTAGTAGTTTACAACATCGTGCACTCCGCTTTTGGACGCGCCTTGATTTCGATTCGCGAAGATGAGATTGCTGCCGAAGCGATGGGCGTCAACACCACACGTTACAAGGTTATGGCCTTTGTGATTTCATCGGCCCTGGCGGGTGCTGGTGGCGTGTTGCTCGCTCACTTCGATGGATATCTGAATCCGAAGTCGTTTGAGTTTATCAAGTCGTTTGAAATCCTGATCATGATCATCCTGGGCGGCCTCGGATCGATTGTGGGCTCAGTGCTGGGCGCGATATTGCTAACGGTGTTGCCCGAAGCGCTGCGCGGTTTTGCCGAGTATCGAATGGTCATCTATTCCCTGCTCCTGATCATCCTGATGATCACGCGACCGCAGGGATTGCTGGGCTCCACGGCAGCGTTCAAGGGATGGCGTGGACGCAAGCGCAATAAATCGCGTACGCAAGCCGAAGAGATCACGGCGGAAGATACACGCGACAAGGAGTCGGTCGCCAAGGCCACGCTCGGCGAGCGACAAAGTGAAACCTCGCTTGGCGAGACGCCTGGAAAGGGAGACAAGGAGTGAGTTCTAACGTTGCCATGAGTGATCGGCCCAAAGCCACGTCTGGAAATGGCGATGCCATACTGAAGACTGACAAGGCCACCATCCGCTTTGGCGGGTTGGTTGCGGTCAGTGAGCTGGATATGGCCGTAAGGCAGGGAGAAATTTATGGTCTGATTGGACCAAACGGGGCCGGCAAGACCACGATCTTTAACCTGCTCACCGGAGTTTATGAGCCCACTTCCGGCGAGATTTATTTTGAAGGCAAACGGCTGGACGGCAAGCGGCCGTATGAGATAGCCGGCCACGGAGTATCGCGCACGTTTCAAAACATCCGGTTGTTCCCGAGCATGAGTGTGCTCGACAACGTGTTGACCGCTTGTCACATTCACACGCGCCAGACGCTGGCTGATGCCGTGTTGCGCACGTCGCGCTTTCGTCGTTGCGAGGCCGAGTCGCTAGACTACTGTATGGAACTCCTCGCCATTTTCGATCTCGATAGTTTCAAAGACGAAGGCGGCACAAGCCTGCCCTACGGCAAGCAGAGGCGGCTGGAGATTGTGCGGGCACTCGCAACCAGACCGAAGCTTCTGCTGCTTGATGAGCCGGCAGCGGGAATGAATCCTTCCGAACAGGAAGATCTGATGCAATTGATCAAGCAAATCCGCGACCGCTTTAATCTAACCATCCTGCTGGTCGAACATAATATGAAAGTTGTGATGGGCGTTTGCGAACGCATTCAGGTTGTGGATTACGGCAAGTCGATCGCTCTAGGGCTTCCGGAAGAGATCAGAAACGATCCAAAGGTGATTGAAGCGTATCTTGGCGACTGAGATCCTGGTTCTTTGTACCTTGTTTTTTGTACTTTGATGTGAGGTTCCTTGATCTTAGCGATACTGGGATTCGTCGAAGTTTTGATCAAAGAACAAAGAACCAAGTTCAAAGGCAAAGTACAAAAGCGCTCCGTCTAATTATGTTAGTTTTAGAAAACGTCTCCGTTAACTATGGCGCAATCGAAGCCCTCACCGGCATCTCCATGCAGGTCGGCAAGGGCGAAGTGGTGACGCTGATTGGCGCCAACGGGGCCGGCAAAACAACTACGCTGCGCACGATTACCGGTTTACTGGAACCGCGTCAGGGACGCGTCGTGTTTGAAGGCGACGACATTAGCGGCAAGCCCACGCACAAGCTGGTGGCTCGCGGCATTTCAATGGCTCCGGAAGGGCGCGGCGTTTTTGCGAATCTTACGGTCCGGGAAAATCTTCAGATGGGCGCCTATTTGAATCGCAACAAGAAGGAAGTGGCCGCAGACATGGAGCGCGCTTTCACGATGTTTACGCGGCTCAAAGAGCGCGAGTCACAGAAGGCAGGTACGCTTTCAGGGGGCGAACAGCAGATGTTGGCGATCGGACGCGCGTTGATGTCGCGTCCACGTCTGTTGCTGCTCGATGAGCCGTCGTTGGGATTGGCGCCTCTGGTTGTTCACACCATCTTCGAAGCGATCGACGAGATCAGCAACGAAGGCACGACAATTCTGCTGGTGGAACAAAATGCACATGCCGCCCTGGGCCATTCCGATCGCGCCTACGTTTTGGAAACAGGAAGAATCGTCATGGAAGGCCCCTCGGCTGAACTGGCTGCCGACCCGCGAATCAAGGAAGCCTATCTTGGCGAGTAGGTTGTTCCCGAAAGTCGTCTGGAAAAGAGGGACGACCGTATCAAGCAGGCGTTTAGAGTACAACCTCTAGGTTGCGGCTGCGCAAGAAGCAAGCTAAAGCTTGGACTCTATACGCCTGAATTCCCGACCGACTTGAAGTTTTATCCAAAGCCCCGCCACATAACGTGCTTAAGAAAACAAAACTTTCAACCTGCCTGATGATTCTGGGCCTGATTCTCCTGCCCAGTGTGTTCCTTTCCTGCCGTCAAAACCCTTCCGAGGATCGTTCCACCATCAAGATTGGTTTCTTCGGAGATCTCTCCGGGCCAACGTATAACTTCGGACAGTCAGCGCTGAATGGTGTGTTGATGGCCGCTGATGAGATTAACGTGGGGGGCGGAATCAATGGACGGCGAATTGATATCGTCATCGATGATGACAAAGGCAGTCCTGAAGCCGCTGCCCAGATTACGGGAAAACTCATTGGCAGCGACAAGGTGGTTGCCATCATCGGCGCGGGGGCGTCGGGAAACAGTTTGGCGGCGGCGCCTAATGCACAGTCGGCGCACGTGCCTTTGATATCGCCGTCTTCTACAAATCCGGCCGTTACTCAAGCGGGCGACTACATCTTCCGCGCCTGTTTTATCGACGCCTTCCAGGGTGAAGTGATGGCCAGGTTTACAGCCAATACTCTGAAGGCGAAGACAGCGGCAATCATGCTCGACTTCAATTTGCCTTACAGCCGCGACCTATCGGATTTTTTTGAAATCAGTTTTGCAAAACTCGACGGCAAGATCGTAGCCAAACAATCTTATTCGCAGGGTGATGCGGATTATCGTGGACAGTTGAGCGCGATCAAAGCCGCATCGCCGGACGTAATCTACATTCCTGGTTACTACGGCGACGTAGCGGTTATTGCGCGTCAGGCGCGGCAGCTTGGCTTCACTCAACCTTTGTTGGGAGGTGACGGCTGGGATGCACCGGAGCTTTGGGAACTCGGCCGCGACTCATTGAACGGGTGCTACATCACCAACCACTACTCGGTAGACACTCCGTCGCAGACCATTCAGAAGTTTGTGGAGAGCTATCGGCAACGATACAGAAACCTGACCCCGGATGCGCATGCTGCTCTTGCTTACGATGCGCTCAAGTTTCTCGCCGAAGCGATTCGAAAGGCCGGCACAACCGATGGCCCAAAGCTGCGCGACGCCTTGGCCGCAACCAGGAACTTCGTCGGCGTTACCGGAATTATCAGCATGGACAAGGACCGCAACGCGGTGAAGCCGGCGGTCATTTTGAAACTTCAGGAAGGAAGATATATCTACCAGGAAACAATCTACCCCGCGCTTGGACCAACACCCACGCCAGCTCCATCACCGTCTACGTCGCCTTCAGCTCGGCGATAATGCCAATGCTGTCACAACCGGAAGCGGGAGTAGTAAGCCGGATTTACGGGAGTTCACGCGGCTTTGCCGCCTTCCGTGCGGTAAGGCTCTGCCTGGCTCTGCCTTACCGAAGGAGCTTCTTCTTTTTTGAGGCTGTGCCTTGGTTCGACGGAGGCAGAGCCTCATCTCTTTAAAGCAGTCGTGCGGTGAGGCAAAGCCTTACCGCACGGAAAGCGGCAAAGCCGCGACGAGTTAGGGAAGGGGCCCGATTTGGTAACAGATTTTTGTTTAGTGGTCGATACGTCTTTACCACAGCAAAACGATCCACGAAACACACGAAACAACACTAATCAGGCCTTACACCGCTTCTGACTGCGACGTGAGATTAAACTCCTTCACCTTAAGCGCAGGCAGTAATGCCGAACTGCCGCCCTGGCCTTCAGAGCTCCCGACGCGTTCCGGCGCCCCAATCATTTCCACGTTCCCGGGCGCAAGCAATTGAATCAGGCTTTGATTAAAGCGGAAATTGCTCACCGGATACTGAATCTTTCCCTTCTCGACATACCAGATACCGTCACGCGTCAAACCAGTTTGCAGCGCCGTCCGCGGATCAACGCCACGTATATACCAGAAGCGCCCGATGAGCAGACCTCGGTCAGTGGCCTTAATCATCTCTTCAAGTGACGCGGGCCGCGCCGAGCTTTCCATGATGTTATTTACCGGACCAGGCGTAGGCTGCTTGTCTTGCTGCTTGGCCCAAAAACGAGAGTAGACAAGATTCTCAAGCACGCCGTTTCGCACCAGGTAGATCTTCTGCGCCGGAATGCCACTCTGTGCAGCTTGTGAACCCGGCAACTCTGGATTCCATGGATCGCTGTAGATATTGATTCGCTCGTCAAAGATTTGCTGACCCACTTTTGTTTTTCCACCCGGAGCTGAAAACGGGCTACGGCCTTCGTCAGCACTGCGGGCGTCGAAGCCAAAAGCAAAACCGGAGAGCAAATCGGCAACAGCCTGCGGTTCCAGAATCGCAGTATAGATGCCCGGTTCCAGAGTACGCGGCTTGCGCGACTCGAGCGCTTTGCGAATCGCTTCCCGCGCGACGCGTTTCGAGTCAAGCTTGGCAACGTCGAAGTGGTTGCGCAGAAAATACCCTGAACTGCCGCCGTCCTCCGTGCGCGCCGTGGTTGAAAGACTGACTAAACTCGAACGCGAATAATTGAAGTTGCCATTCTTCGTGGCCGAACCATTGGCCGACCCGCGCGCCTGATGGAAACCGGCGCCGATAACTTTTGCTCTTTCACAACTGGCGATTACGTCGTTGATTGCTCGCGCTCGGTCCTGCAGCGAAATATTTGAAGTGGCTTCAGCATAGCCGCTAACCGGCGTGTATGTTTGTGGACCAAGCGTCGGCATGTATTCGCGATCCACCGGCGATATTCTGGCAAGTGTTTCAGCCTCCGCAACCGCGGCTCTCAGCGATGCGTCGTCCAGTTCATTGGTCGAGGAAGAGCCGCGCTTTTTGTCGACCCAGACAGTAACGTTCACGCCAATATTCTCGCGGGCGCCGCCTGTGGTAAACGCGTTGGCCGCGAAGCGCAGGTGGGAATAATTCTCACTACCAACGTTTACCGTCGCGTCGTCTGCCTTTACATAGCTGAGCAGTTTCTGTGTTAGCTCTCTTGCCTCGGTTTCACTAAGCATCGTTGCCTCCGGTAGGACAGACATTCCTGTCTGTCTTCGGTTAGTTAAAGTCCAATTCAGATCCGACCATGTCTTTAATTAAGCTGAGACAGACAGGAATGTCTGTCCTACGCCTGCGCTGCAGTATTCAATACGTTAACTTGCCGGAACCGCGCCACCGGACAACCGTGACTGACCGTGTTCGACTGACCCGGTTCGCCTTTGCCGTCGTTGAAGCTGCCGCCAAGTTCGTATGTTGCCATTCCTCCCAGAGCATCGCAGGAATTCCAGAAGTCAGTAGTGCGCGATTGGTATGCGACGTCGCGCACCATTCCACCGACCTTGCCGTTCTTAATCTCCCAGAAGGTTTGGCCGCCAAACTGGAAGTTGTAGCGCTGTTGATCGATTGAATAGCTGCCGTTGCCGTAGATCAGGATTCCCTTCTCCACGCCCGCGACCAGGTCGTCGAGACTCTTATTTTCGGTTCCCGGCTGCAGCGAAACATTTGGCATGCGTGGAAAAGAGACGCTTCCCCAGCTATCGGCGTGCAGGCACCCGTAGGATTTCTTCTTCGGAGACATGGACGCGAGGTCGCGTGTGGTTTGCCAATCGACGAAAACGCCGTCCTTGATCAGGTGCCACTTCTGGCCCGGAACACCTTCATCGTCGTAGCCTATAGTTGCCAGGCCTCCGCGCTGTGTTCTGTCGGCGATGAAATTTACGATCTTCGATCCAAACTGTAGTTTGCCAATCTTGTCGCGCGTCAGGAAACTTGTGCCCGCGTAGTTTGCTTCCCACCACAGAGATCGATCCAACTCTGTCGGGTGGCCCACCGATTCGTGAATCGTCAACCACAAATGCGATGGGTGCAGCACCAGGTCATACTTCCCTGCTTCGATGGGTTTGGCTTTGAGTTTCCCGACCGCGTCCTCGCCGGCTCTCTCCGCCTCACTCATCCACGGATATTTCTCCATGTACTCGTAACCCAAACCTTGCGGGCCGCCGAGCGAGCTGCGCGTTTGGAAGTCGCCGGTGGCACGGTTAACGGCTGTGACATTAAAGCCGGGATTCGCTCGAATGATGTACTGCTCGATGCGCGACCCGTCGGTTGAGGCGTAGAACTTCTGCTCGTTAACAAAACCCATCGACGAGGTCACAAAACCAACCCCCTGCGTCTTCATCGCATGTTCGTTGAGCTTGAGCAGAAACTGGATCTTGTCGTCAATCGCCACCTCGAAAGGGTCTTTTTCAAACGCACTCTTCCACTTGGCCACGATTTTCGTAGCCGGAGCCATGGCAATTCGTTTTCGCTGGTAGACGGAATTTGCCCGGGCGATGTCGACAGCCTGCCGCGTGATGCGACGCACTTCGTCGGGCGTGACGTCCCTGCTCGACGCAAAGCCCCATGTGCCCTTGAAAAGAACTCGAACACCGAAACCGAAGTTTTGGCTGCGTGAAACATTCTGTACCTGTTTCTCGCGCGTCGAGATCGCTTCGGTGCGGTAGCGGTTGATGCGAATGTCGGCGTAAGTAACGCCCAGCCCGCGCGCGGTGCTCAGCGCAATATCGGCGAGCCTATTCTTATCTACCGTTGCCGCCGCCGCAGCTTCAGCCGCGTCGACATCACTAATCCACGACGGCAGGGCAGACGGCAAAGCCACGGCGCCCGCAGCTACACCTGCAGTCTTGATGAAATCGCGTCGAGAGGTTGTCATGAACGGGACCTCTTAAAGGTTGGAATTGAATGGGCGGGAAGATTTAACGCAGGCTGATGTGAATTGTCAACAATTTACGCGTTGATCAATTCCAACGCCGTGCGCGTTAGATCAATGCCCCTTCCAGATGATGCCAGTCGTGCAAAGTGGCAGGGTCAAAGTCAGCGCCGTTTGACCAAACCAGCGTGTGAACCTCTGTGTCCAATCTCACCTGACCGAACATTTCAAGATCTGCTAGCGGGGCATAGAGTTCACCAGCAAGGATTCGTCGAAAATCAATGGTCTGTTCGCTATCATCGTCGAAACATATATGAAGGGTGTATGGCCCACTGTTTCGAACCGCGTTACCTTGTATATTGGGTGACTCATATCAGAAAGTCCTGTCTTCAGTGTAAAGGCTCGATAGGGAGAGGGGCACGACCTGCTTGAAGGCTTATCAGAGACTTTCTAGCAGCTGCCAAAGCTTCGGCAACTCTACCCGGTGAGGTGCCGCCGATTTGAGCCTTGGTTTCGAGTGTCTTTTCCAGCGAGAGCGCGTCAAAAACATCTCCGTCAATCAAGCCCGAGATTGAACGCAAATCATCGAGCGAGAGTTCCTGTAATTCAACCCCCTGCTCGAGAGCACGAACGACTATTCGACCGACTGTCTCATGCGCTTCTCGAAAAGGCACACCCATACGAACGAGATAATCGGCAAGCTCAGTCGCATTCATCAGTCCCTTGGAAGCAGCGTCACGCATACGCGCTTCGTTCAATGACACGTTTCGCAGAACCAGCGCAGTCACTTCGAGGGATCCGGTGGTCGCATCAAACGCGTCAAAGACAGCCTCCTTGTCTTCCTGCATGTCTTTGTTGTAAGCCAGCGGTAATCCCTTGAGGATCGTCAATAGCGCCAGCGCATGCCCAAACACGCGTCCGGCTTTTCCGCGCACGAGCTCCATTGAGTCCGGATTCTTCTTCTGCGGCATCAGGCTTGAGCCGGTGGCCACTGCATCGCTAAGTTCGAAGAAACCAAACTCCGTGGTCGAGTAAAGGATGATCTCTTCCGCCAGGCGCGAAAGGTGGACCATGATTAGCGAACACGCGCCCGCAAACTCCACACAGAAATCTCGATCGCTTACTGCATCAACGCTGTTGCGCGAGACGCCATCAAAACCGAGTTCTTCAGCGACGGCATTGCGATCGATACCGAATGACGCTCCTGCAAGTGCACCCGAACCTAGCGGCATAATGTTCACTCGCTTGCGAATCTCAGTGAGCCGCTGGCGATCTCGAGCCAACATTTCGAAGTAAGCCAGACACCAGTGCGCAAAAAGGATCGGCTGGGCGCGTTGCAGATGCGTGTATCCGGGCATCACTGCCTCGCGGTTCTGTTCGGCAAGATCGAGCAGCGCCTCCTGCGTACCGCGCGCGGTGGCTGAAAGTTGATCGATGGCCTCGCGCAGCCACAGACGAAGGTCAGTCGCAACCTGATCGTTTCGACTGCGGCTCGTGTGTAGTTTGCGACCCGCATCTCCAATCAACTCCACTAGCCTTGCTTCAACGAATGAATGTACGTCTTCCGCTTCAATTGCCCCGAAGTAGTTCGAGTCACTGGCTGCGCGTTCGAGAATTGCCTTAAGCCCGTCATTGATACGCTTGCCTTCCTCGGCGGAGAGTACACCTGCGCCGACAAGTCCATTGCAGTGGGCCATACTCGCGCGCACATCAACTTCAAACAGCCGGCAATCGAAGTCAAAGGAGTTATTAAACTTCGCAAAAGAAGGATCAGGCTGGCCGGTAAATCGTCCACCCCAAAGGTTTTTGCTTTTAGTCATCGTCTTAATCCCAAACAAAGTCACCTTGACGCAGGCTATCGAACTTGGTAGTTTATGCATCTATGCACTAGTTATGCAAGTTAGATGCATACCTAGTCGGTATATGCAAAAGAATCTACGCCAGAAAAAGTTGTTAAGCCTGATTCAGGCCAAGCCTTTTGGCACTCAGGCGGAACTGCGCGATTCGCTCGAGCGTGCGGGCGTGCCCGCGACTCAATCCAGCCTCTCCAGAGATATGGACGAGTTGGGGATTGTAAAGCACCGCGGCCATTACACGGTGCCTAAATCGAGGGGCCCCGCCGCGAGGGGACTTCTAAGTCTGGATCTTGCAGGCGACAACCTGGTGATTGCCAGAACCGAGCCGGGATTGGCGTCGGCGGTTGCAGTGGAGATTGATGGTACAGCTATTGACGAGATCGTGGGCACGCTGGCAGGAGAAGACACGATCTTCGTTGCTGTTCGAGACGCGAAGTCACAGCGTACGGCGATGAAGAGAATCTGGGAGCTGTTTGGATGATCTCTGTGCAACCTCCGTGTCCTCTGTGCCTCTGTGGTGAATCTTACGCGGCAACCGCTTACCACAGAGAAACAAAGAACACGGAGGCTGCACAGAGGGCTTGAATGATGCGCAGGAACTGAGGTTCGATGAGCGACAGAAAAATTAACAAAATCGTACTGGCTTATTCGGGCGGACTTGATACGTCGGTGATGCTTCGCTGGCTGAAGGAAGAGTACGGCTGCGAAGTGGTTTGTTACTGCGCCGACGTGGGCCAGGGTGAAGAGCTAAGCGGACTGGAAGAGAAAGCGCTGGCCACAGGAGCTTCGAAACTCTACGTTGAAGATCTGCGCGATGAGTTTGTGCGCGAATATGTCTGGACAGCGGTGAAAGCAAACGCAGTCTACGAGGGCGTCTATCTGCTTGGTACTTCCCTTGCCCGACCGGTGATTGCAAAACGGCAAATCGAGATCGCCCGCCGGGAAGGCGCCGATGCAGTGGCCCATGGCTCAACTGGTAAGGGAAACGATCAAGTACGTTTTGAGTTGACCTATTACGCTCTACAACCGGACATCAAGGTGATAGCTCCCTGGCGCGAATGGGAATTCAAAGGACGCATGGATCTAATCGCTTATGCGAAGAAACACAACATTCCGATTACAGCGACACACGCTAAACCATATTCGACCGATCGAAACTTAATGCACGTTTCGTATGAGGGCGGAATCCTGGAAGACCCATGGGCAGCGCCGCCGGAGGATATCTTTCAACTGACGCGCTCGCCTGAGAACGCTAACGCCGAGGCCGAAGAAGTCGAACTGTCGTTTGAGAAAGGCGAGCCCGTAGCAATTAACGGCAAAAAATTGGATCCCGTCGCTCTGCTTGAAACGCTAAACAAGTTGGGCGGTGAACACGGCATAGGCCGCGTCGATTTGGTTGAGAATCGCTATGTAGGCATGAAGTCCCGCGGTGTTTACGAGACGCCCGGAGTAACGGTTCTTCAGGCCGCGCATCGGGCGCTGGAATCGATCACCCTCGATCGCGAGGTGATGCATTTGCGCGACTCCTTCGGGGTGAAGATTGCCGAGAACATCTATTACGGCTTCTGGTTTTCACCGGAATTCGAATTGATGCGAAAGATGATTGACGAGACGCAGCAGAATGTTACCGGGGACGTTCGTTTGAAACTCTTCCGCGGAAACGCAATCGTAATTGGACGTCGCTCTCCGCATTCTCTTTACGACGAAAAGGTTGCGACTTTTGAAGCGGACACTGTTTACAACCAGCGCGACGCTGAGGGCTTCATCAAGCTCAATGCATTGAGATTAAGGCTACGAGCCAGAGATTGACTTTACCAGGACCACCTTCGAGGAAAAAATGATGACAACAACTATCAAAGTGATCGACGCTGACAAAATTGGTTCTGCCACTTCTCCGCTCGGTCTGGTCAAGACGGTGGCGGTAATTGCCAGTTCATCCTCGCCGCGATCCGGGGATGTGGTCGTGGTCCGAGCGCTTACCGACAGCGCTACATACAATATGCTCGAGTTGCCCACGGGACGGCTGGCAAAGATTAACCCAGGCGACATTTTGATTGGCGTGCTAGGCCGCCGGCGCGCGTTAAAGGGTTTCGTCGGCGATGTGCCGGAGACCATCACTGCCGGCGACGAGCTCCACTTGCTCAATATGGGTGGCGTCATCGGCAGCTGTACTGGCCACCACTCGAGTTTGAGTGATGCAATTAAAGTTGAAGTCATCGGCCTTGCCGCCGACGACGAGGGACGCACACTGAACATTGCGGACGACGCTCTGCCGCCAAGGACCAGACTTGGAGACACAGCCCCGCTCGTGATCATTGCCGGCACATGCATGAACAGCGGCAAAACCTACGCGGCCACTGAACTAATCAAGCAGGCGACGAGGAACGGACTACGTGTGGCCGCGGGGAAACTTTCGGGTATTGCATGTTTGCGTGACACCCTGAACATGGCGGACCACGGCGCCGTCACCACGGCGAGCTTCCTTGATTGCGGTCTGCCGTCAACTGTTGACGCCGGCGACCTGGCGCCTATGGCCAAAGCGGTAGTTGCCAAGCTCAACGAGAGCGCTCCCGACCTGATCGTTATCGAACTGGGTGATGGGATACTCGGTGGTTACTCCGTTGAATCCGTTTTCAACGACGTGGAACTACGCGAAGCCACGGCTGCTATTGTCTTCTGCGCCTCCGATTACGTAGGCGCGTGGGGCGGTATCGAACTATTTCGACGGCGTGGGATTGAAGTCGATCTGATTGCAGGTTCAGTAACTGATTCGCAAATGGGCGAAGACTACATCAAAAAAGAGTTTGGCGTTCCGGCAGCGAATGCGCGACGCGACGGAGTGCAGCTCTTCAAGGTTATTAAAAAGAAACTGGAGCTTGCAACCGTAGGTGCTCGCGTTTAGCGGCGTCGAGGAAGGAAACGAAGCATCGCAACGACCAGGAAGGCAAGGCCAACGAAGAGGAGTGTCCGTTGGCCGCCGATGCCGATCGCGATAAAGGCGATGGCCAGGACCAGGAAGACGATGGCGATGTTTCGCATTTGATTTGACTTCGCGAAGGGCCTTTTTGAGAACGGGAGTAGGGTAGCAAATGGTCCCCTGAGAATCGAAATGGCTGCGGCCGCCGCCGAGAAGTCTTTAGCTCCGGAGGAGCCGAATGTTTATACATACGGCGGTCAAGCTCAGGTTTAAGCGCTCCGAAGGAGCGCAATGTTGAGGTCGCGGGGACGTTTGGCTCCTACGGAGCTGGTAAGTCTTTTTTTTAGATCCCTCGGTCTATAAACATTAGGCCCCCACGGGGGCTGGTAGTTGCACAAAGGTTCTTCGGAAGGAATTGGCGGCAATGACCGGTAACAAACTTCGCATAGGAATTTTTGGTGGCTCAGGTTACGGCGGATCGGAGTTGCTGCGTATTCTCCTTTTCCATCCGAACGCCGAGATAGTGTTTGTCACCGCTAATGAGCAAGCCGGGAAGTCGGTCAGTGAAGTTCACCGAAATCTTTACGGCCTTACCGATCTGAGTTTTATTTCGGCTCCGGAGGATCTTGCGGCACTGCCCGATTTGGATTGCGTTTTTCTGGCGCTGCCACACGGGCAGGCGATGGATGTTGTTCCGCGATTACCAGGCCAAGTCAAGGCAATCGATTTATCCGGGGACTTTCGTCTCCGAGACAGCGAGGCCTTCCAGCAACACTATGGTCGAGAGCACACGGCGATGGAGTCGCAGTCAAAGTTTATCTATGGTCTGACGGAGACGAACCGTGAAGCAGTCCGCAATGCGCGCCTGATTGCCAATCCGGGATGCTTTGCCACCGGCACTCTGCTGGGCCTCGCGCCGCTGGTAGCTAACGGCCTGATCAATGGGCGCGTGATCGTCGATGCCAAGACCGGTTCTTCGGGTTCCGGCGCCAAGGCCGCGGCCAACACGCATCATCCCCAACGCATGAACTCGTTCTACGCGTACAAGCCGTTTACGCATCAGCATGTGCCGGAGATCGAACAGGAGCTGGCGAGTGTCGGCGATTGGACCAGCGAATTGGTGTTCATGACTCATTCGTTGCCGGTGTCGCGAGGCATCTTCGCTTCCATCTACACGGAAACGAAGGAAGAGCTGACAGAGGAACGGCTGCGCGAGATCTACAAAGACTTCTATCGCGATTCGTTCTTTGTGCGATTGGTGAAAGGCTCCCCCGATATTAACTCGGTGAAGACTACTAACTTTTGCGATCTAGGTTTTGCAGTACGTGGGCGACAGGTGGTTGTGTTTTCTGCCATCGATAACCTGGTCAAAGGCGCTGCGGGCCAGGCCGTTCAGAATATGAATCTGATGTTTGGACTTGATGAGAAAACAGGGTTGATGTTGGTCGGAACCAATCCGTAACCGGCTCCGTAGGAGCGAAATGTTTATAGCCCCAGTCGACTCTTTAGGTGCCGAGCTCCATAGGAGCGAAATAAATCGGTCGTACATTGCACTCCTCCAGAGTGTCTAACTTTTAGTTCAGTTGTTTCTATAAACATTCGGCTCCTACGCAGCGTGGCGAAGTTATTGTCATGAAATCAACTGCTTCTACCCTGGAGAAGGTCGTTGCGCTTGAGGAACGCTATCAGCTCGCGACCTATAAGAAGATGCCTCTGGTTGCCGAGCGCGGCGAAGGGGTGTGGATCTATTCAAGCGACGGCGAAAAGTATCTGGACCTTTACGGCGGTCACGCGGTAGCGGGAACAGGACACTCGCATCCTCACGTGGTTGCGGCTATCCGCGAGCAAGCTGAGAAGTTACTTTTTTATTCCAATCTGGTTTTCTCGGACACTCGGGCTCGAGCTGCCGCGAAGCTGGTTTCCATTGCTCCCGAGTCATTGACCAAAGCCTTCTTCTGTAACTCAGGGACCGAAGCCAACGAGAACGCGATGCGCATGGCGCGCATGGCAACCGGACGCGAGAAAATCATTACGTTCTCTGGCGGGTTTCATGGGCGCACGGCGGATGCGATCAGCGCTACGTTCCTTGGCAAGTATCGCGAAATCGGCAAACCAAACGTGCCCGGCCATCTTGAGGCGGAGTTCGAGGACATCGAATCTGTGAGCGCGGTTGCCGATGACAGTGTTGCCGGAATCATGCTCGAACCAATCCAATCGATGGCGGGTGTTCGCACTGCCCCGCCCGAATTTTTCCGGGCACTGCGTGACCTCTGCGATGAACGCGGAATCGTTGTGATCTATGACGAAGTGCAGACGGGAGTTGGCCGCACAGGTGACTGGTTCTTCGCGGGCAGTGACGCGGGAGCGGGCGTCGTCCCCGACATCATCACCGTGGCGAAAGCGCTGGGCAGCGGAATTCCCGTGGGTGCTTGCCTCGTAAACGAACGCATCGCGTCGCACATCAAGGAGAATGATTTGGGGACGACGTTTGGCGGCGGCATGGTGGCGATGGCTGCCGTCACGGCCACTCTTGAAGCGATTGAAAACGACGCGATGATCGAAAACGTGAGGACGGTTGAAGCATATCTGCGTGAGTGTTTGTCTCAACTACCGGAAGTGGTTTCCGTGCGTGGTCGAGGGTTCCTGCTTGGTTTGGAATTTGAAGGTAAGTCGGCGCCGATTCATCAGGCGCTGCTCGAACGCAAGATCATTACCGGCACCTCGAGCAATCCTAACGTATTGAGACTGTTGCCACCGCTGTGTTTGCAGAAGTCTGAAGTCGATCTGTTCGTGGCTGTTCTGAAGGAAATCATTTGACGAGCGCGAGCTGCGCTGAAGAACTAAAAGCAGGGGGATGACGTGGAATACGGTTGGTACGATTTGGCCGGCAATATCGGCGTATTGATGATGGTGATCGCTTATCTGCTCCTGCAACTGGATAAGCTATCGAGTTCGGCTGTCAGCTATCTGTTGTTGAATGCGCTGGGCGCCGTATTGGTCATGCTGTCCCTGATGTTTCGCTTTAATCTGTCGGCTTTCCTGATGGAGGCATTCTGGCTGCTAATCAGTCTGTTTGGATTGGCAAAGTCACTTCTTTCCAGACCTGCAGTTTAGAGTCTGGACAACAGGCTCGAAGTTCAGAGTTCATCAAGCTTTAGCTTGCGTCTTACGGAACCAAAGACACAACCTGAAGGTTGAACTCTGAACCAGTAGCTCGATTCGAAAGAATGAAACACTTTTTATCCACCGCCGATTGGTCGCGTGATGAACTGGAAGGACTAATCGATTCGGGCCTTCAATTCAAAGCAGTCCGCGCACATCGTGATTCTGCGCAGCCACTCGGTGGGCGGTCTGTTGCGTTGGTGTTTTTCAATCCCAGCCTGCGCACGCGCGCATCGATGCAGGTCGGTATTTATGAACTCGGCGGCAATCCTGTCGTGCTTGAACCCGGCGGGACGAGTTGGACGCTGGAGCATCGCGATGGTGTGGTGATGGATGGGGACAAGACAGAGCACGTGGCTGAGTTTGTTCGCGTGCTGGCTCGTTATTGCGCCGCGATTGGCGTCAGAACATTTGCCGCGCTGAAAAACTGGGAAGAAGAACGAACTGATCCTGTGCTGAATGCTTTCGCAAAGTATTCCGATGTGCCCATCGTTAACCTGGAATCAGCTATGCATCATCCGTGTCAGTCCATGGCTGATATGTTGACCATTCGTGAAAAGCTTGGCGCCGGCCGCAAGCGAGTGGCGCTGTCCTGGGCCTGGCATCCGAAAGCGCTGCCAATGGCCGTGCCGAATAGTTTTCTGCTGGCCGCTGCGCAGTTGGGCCACGATGTCGTTGTCGCGCACCCAAAATCCTATGAACTAGACAATGAGCTCATGAAGAACGCCAAAGAGCAGGCTACGGAAGCAGGAGGCACAGTTGAGGTAACCAACGACATCGACCTTGCTTTTGAGGGCGCTCAAGTTGTTTATGCCAAGAGCTGGGGCAGCAAGAACTTTTACGGGGCCAGCGATGCCGATATAGCTGAACGTGCTCAGTATCGTGAGAAATGGATCGTGGATGAGGCAAAGATGGCGCAGACGAACAGCGGCATTTTCATGCACTGCCTACCCGTCCGGAGAAACGTTATTGTGACTGACGGCGTGATCGACTCGCCTGCGTCTGTCGTCGTTGACGAAGCTGAGAACCGGTTGCATGTGCAGAAGGCAATTCTGGGAAAGTTGTTGGGGAAGTAACGCCAGGTGTGGATGCGTAGATAGATGCGAATGAGTACAGAGTTTTCCTCCCGTTTAGAGTGGGCACTTGTGCCTTGGTCGGCGGACGAGTCCGCTCTCCTAAACGGAAATGACAGGGCGGGGGCAACGCGGATATGAAAGAAATGTCGAACACCAACGAAGTTGGCGATCAACTGAGGCTCGATTTACTTCGTGAAGCGCTGCCTTACATTCAGCGGTTCAAAGGGCAGACCTTTGTCGTCAAGCTTTCGGGTAAAGCCACCGAAGACCGCGAGAATCTAAGCTCGCTAGCCGAAGAGCTTGCCTTGTTGCATCAAGTGGGAATGCGTATCTGCGTGGTCCATGGCGGGGGAAAACAGCTGAACGACCTGGCCTTCCAGATGGGAATCGAGCAAACAATCATCGACGGCCGGCGCGTCACCGACGATGCGACGCTGGAGATGGCCAAGATGGTCTTTGCCGGAAAGATCAACACAGACATTCTGTCGGCCTTGCGCAATCGTGGTATAGAAGCAGTGGGCTTGTCCGGAGTAGACGGGAACATCGTGCACGCCGAACGACGGCCGCCGAAGGATGTGCTAAACCGCGAAACAGGTGAAACGTCACAAGTCGATTTCGGACATGTCGGCGACGTAGTAAAAATCAATTCGCGTCTACTGACTGTGTTGCTGGATCAGGGTTATCTGCCGGTTATCTCTTCGTTGGGAGCCGACGCTGAAGGCACCGTCTTCAATATCAATGCCGACACCATCGCCGCCGAAATCGCCGCGCAACTAAAGGCAGAAAAGTTGATCCTGCTTTCCGATGTTGATGGTCTCTATTTGCGACCGGGTGAACCTGATACCAAGCTTTCACAGCTCACCGCCGAGGAAGCTGAAGCGATGATTGCTAACGGCACCGCCAGCGGCGGAATGATTCCCAAGCTGCAAAGCATAGTTGCGCTGCTTCGGCGCGGCGTTCATAGCGCACACATTCTCAGTGGCACAAGCCGTAACGCGCTGCTTACTGAAATCTTCACCGACAGCGGCACCGGCACCATGATCGTCGCCTAGAGTAATTCGCCATAGAAACCAGGACGATCCACGAAATCGCACGAAGCAGCACTAAGAGAGCATATTTCGAGTAGTTTCGTGTATTTCGTGGATCGTCTTTGCAGTATACTGCGCGAGAATTAGGCGCCAAATATTTCGCAATCGGTCTCTAAACATAGTGGACAACGAAGCGATAGCCCGACGTTTCTACCGCCTTGCCGCGCTGATGGATATTCGCGGCGACGATCCCTTTCGCCTGCGTTCTTATCGAAACGCCGCCGAAGCCATAGAAACATGGCCCACTCCCCTGCAAAAGATCGCCGCGGATGAAGGCATCGCTGGTTTACAGTCGATCCCCGGCGTCGGCAAGGCCATCGCCCAGAAGATCATCGAGTTGTTGGACCGAGGCTCCTTTAACGCGTGGGAGAGACTAACTGCGGAAACGCCGGAGAGTGTGTTAGACCTATTGGAGATTCCCGGGATTGGGCCAAAGACCGCCGCGACACTTCATCAAAAGTTTAAAGTTTCCTCACGTGATGAACTGAAGAAGTTTGTTGATGGCGGAGGGCTGGAAATGGTAGACGGTATCGGGCCAAAGACTGCAGAGAGGATCAAAGAGAGCCTATGACAAAAATCAAACGTAGAAAGTTTATACGCGACAGCGCCATCGCCGGACTGACTCTAGCCTCAGCAAAACCGACAGTCGCACAGTTTCCAACCATTCTGATCCAGTCAGGCGTCAAGCCTGTGGTAATCGCGTCCGCCAATGGCAATCGTTTCAAGAATGGCGGCGACATGACGTCCGTGCAGAAGGCCTTCACGATGATGACGCAGGGAGCCGACGTCCTGGATGCGGTCATTGCCGGCGTGAACATCTGCGAACTGGATCCACTCGACGACAGCGTTGGCTATGGCGGGTTGCCGAATGCCGATGGCATCGTGCAGCTTGACGCCTCCTGCATGCACGGCCCGAAGAAGCGCGCCGGAGCTGTTGCCGCGCTGGAAGGCGTTCGCACTCCTTCGAACGTGGCGAAGGCAGTCCTGGACTACACCGACCATCACCTAATCGTCGGCAAAGGCGCGCAGATTTTTGCCCGCAACATGGGCTTCAAGATCGAAGACGACCTAAACACAGACAATTCACGGAAGCTCTGGTTGGAGTGGAAACGCCGCACGGATCCATCTCACTATCTCGATCCGAAGACGCGGGCTGAAGTTTGGCGCCGCGAGGGTTTGAAGATGGTTGAGGAAGGACTTATCGACCGCGAACACTACTACGGAACGATCAACTGCAACGGAATTAATTCCAAGGGCGAGATTTGCGGAGTTACCACGACCAGCGGACTTGCCTGGAAGGTCCCCGGGCGTGTGGGAGACTCACCGATCCTCGGCGCTGGGCTGTATGTCGACGGCGAAGTGGGTGCCGCTGGATCAACCGGCCGAGGTGAGGCGAATCTTTACAACCTCTGTTCATTTCTCATCGTCGAGGAAATGCGCCGCGGCAAGCATCCGAAGGACGCCGGCATGGAGGCGCTCCGGCGAATCAAAGCCAACACCGTCGAGAAGCGTTTGCGAAACAGCAAAGGCAATCCAAACTTTGGCATCAACTTCTACATCCTCAATGCCAAAGGCGAACACGCGGGCGTCACGATGTATCCCGGCGCGTCATACGCCGTGTGCAACGACAGTGGACCACAGACACTCAGGAGTGATGCGCTGCTCACGGGAAGAGCTAACGAATAATGATCCGGAACAGGCGTATAGAGTACAACCTTCAGGTTGCTCCTGCGCGACAAGGTCGGGTGAAGCTTCAGGTGACTCTTTGCCACGACGCAAGCTAAAGCTTGTACTCTATACGCCTGTTGCTCAGTCCGACATGCGCAGATGAAGCGATTCCATCTAATTTTTGGACTTTTCGTTGTCATCGTTTTTCTGCTCACCGGCCAATACATGGACCGCTACTTCAATCATCTCAAAGGCATGGCTGATGGTCCACGCCTGCTTTATCGCACGCGTCACATTTTTATCCTGTTGGCGGGGTTGCTGAACCTCGGACTGGGAACATACTTTCGATATCGCGAATTGCGAGAACGCAGAATCATGCAGATGCTGGGTTCGGCCCTGATCGTTGTCGCCACCGTTCTCTTGGTCGCGGCGTTTTTCTACGAGCCAAAACTCGCCGATCTCGAGACCCCATTGTCGCATTGGGGAATGTACATAATCGTAGGGGGGACGCTGCTGCATTTGTTGAGTGGACTTGGGCCAAGAGGTGTAGAGCGTCAGGAAACAGGGCCCTCAAACACGAAATAGAACTCCTAAACACCTCGAGGTTGGGAAGAGGGGCATGCCCCCGCCCAAGATCGTGGCATTCAACGAGCGGGGTAAACCCACCTTCCCGACCTCGAACTAGTTTGAATACCTTCCAGGAACTTTGGATTCTTGACTGTAAAGTGATAGTCAGTGCGCGCTGCTGACTGAGAGTCGCTTTGTCTCGGTCTGGCGCTTTACGATCACGAGCGTGATATCGTCGGCGGCCTGAGTACCTTGAGAGAATTTGGTCAACGCGGATTCGATGCGATCGCGAATGCCTGCCGCCGAAGCATCAACGTTTCGGGAAACAACCTCATATAGTCTCGTTGGCCCAAACTCTTCACCGTTGGGACTTGCCGCTTCTGTTACGCCGTCGGAATAGATCACCAACACGTCGCCCATTTGCAGAGTGGTGCGGCCTTCCCGGTAATCAGCGTCGGCCTTGATCCCCAAAGGCAGGCCTCCCGACGCAAGTTGCTCGACAGTGCCGGCTGCGTGAACGATCAGAGGCGGATTGTGTCCGGCATTAAGAAATGAGACCGCGCCCGATTCCGGATCAAGCTCTGCATAGAAAAGCGTGATAAAGCGGTTGGGCGGAATGTTGTCGGCGAGATAGCGATTAACTGCCGAGATGGTTTCCACAATCGTGTCGTGCGAGCCTGTCTGCGCATGGATCGCTGCATGCAGCGACGACATCAACAACGCCGCGGCGGTTCCCTTGCCTGAAACGTCTCCCAGCGCAATCACCAGACGGCCATCGTCGCGCTCGATGAAATCGTAATAGTCGCCGCCAATTTCGTAACATGGAAAACTAATCCCCTGCAGCTCGTAGCCCGGGACGACTGGGGGCGCGGCTGGTTGGAAACGTTGCTGAATTTCGCTCGCCAGTTGTAACTCTCGCTCAAGACGTTCCTGTTGAAATCGCGCCTCCATCAGTCGCGCGTTCTCAACCCGAATGGCGGCGACCGATGCTAAGGTGGTCAAAACTTTGAGGTGGTCTTCCGTAAACCTGCCTTCGGCGATCGGCGAGTCTGCATAGATGATGCCAAACACTTTTTCCGAAACTCCCAAAGGAACAGCCAGCACCGATCTCACGCCTTGAAGCACCATGGTACCGCTGGCAAAACGCGGATCATGTTGCGCATCGGAGGTCAACACGGAGTTTCCACGCATCACAACTTCGTCCATCACATTGCGGCTGACACGAATTTCACCAACTTCGCCGATGCGGTCGCGCAGCCGGGCAACCGCAACCCTCATCTCTTCATTCTCGCCGTCGCGCATCATCAAGAGACAACGGTCCGCGGGCACAGCCTCGAATACAAGCGACACGATTTGTTCGAGTGTCTCATCCAGAGTGGACGAGGCGAGGAGCGTGATTCCCACCTTGCTGATCAAAGCGAGCAGATCA
>Ga0190270_10000304_pt1 | contig 20875 bp, 12 predicted proteins | sample Popmic320T_FD_133748 | JGI IMG/M metagenome (GOLD analysis project Ga0190270, IMG submission 133748) | Populus adjacent soil microbial communities from riparian zone of Weber River, Utah, USA - 320 T | ecosystem: Environmental > Terrestrial > Soil > Riparian zone | place: USA: Utah | collected...
CCCGGAGATTGCTTCCGGTCTGTCAGCGCCCGTGAGCGCGCCACCCCATGCTTCCGCCGCCGCCATCTGCGCGAAGCTCTGACTTTTATCGCGAAAATCCAGAAAGTTCGCAGGCGAGACCGGAAATTGACCATTGTTCAAGAGCGTCACGATCTGTTCAGGCTCGTGATATGAGAGCGGTCGCAACAGGACGCCGTTGACGACGCTGAAGATGGCAGTGTTCGCGCCGACGCCCAGGCCGAGCGTCAGGACGGCGATCAACGTGAAGCCGGGGTTCTTAAATAACATTCGCGCGCCATAACGCAGGTCTTGCCAGAACGTTTGCATAATTCCTCCAAAGCAGATGTCGGATGCCAGATGCTAGATGTCAGTGTTAGATTCCAGTAGAGGAGCGATGCCAGAGCCTCTCCACCGACGCCTGACACCTGACATCTAGCATCTGGCATCTGGGACATTCATTCCACACGCAGCGCCACCATCGGGTCCACCTTCGCCGCCCGCCGCGCCGGAATCCAGCAGGCGAACAATGCGACAAGCGTCAACGACAAGGCGATAACGACATAAGTCATCGGGTCAGCCGCCGTCACGCCGAACAACAATCGCTTCATCAACTGTGTCAACGCCAGCGCCGCGCCCGATCCCAGCGCCACGCCCGCGAGCGCCAGTTTCATTCCCTGCCCGATGACCATCTTAAGCACATTTCCGGCGCGCGCGCCCAGCGCCATGCGAATGCCGATCTCGTGCGTTCGCTGCGCCGCGGCATAGCTCAGTACGCCGTAGATGCCGACGGCGGCCAACACCATCGCCACCGCCGCGAAGACGCCGAGCAGCAGCATGGAAAATCGCTGTTGCGCAATAGAGGTTGAGACCCGTTGCTCGAGCGTCCTGACCCCGGAGACAGGCTGTTCTTTATCAATGCTCAGGACCTGGTTGCGAATCGCCGAGGTTAGATTGGTCGGGTCGCCCGCCGTGCGCACGACCAGCGTCATGAAAGAGAAAGGCTGTTGCGTGTATGGCTCGTAAGTCTGCAGTGTCGTGTCCTGGTCCAAACCATAATGCTTCACATCGCCGACGATGCCGACGATCTCCCGAAAAACGGTCGGGCCGTTAGTCACGTGAATGCGCTTGCCGATGGGGTCTTCGTTCGGGAACACCCTCTTCGCCATTGACTCGCTGATGACGGCCACGCGCGTCGAATTTCTCGTGTCCTGCTCAGTGAACACGCGACCCCGGAGCAGCGGAATGCCCATCGCCTTGAAGTAATCGGCGCTCACCGAATAGTAATTTGTGCTTTGGCCCGCGCCTGGCGGCAGAGGAGGTCGGCCCTCAATTACGAAGCCCAGCACGTAATCGCCGCCCAGAGGCACGACATTGCTCGCGCCCGCCGCCTGCACGCCCGGCAGGGCCCGCACTTTTTCAAGCAATTGCTGAAAGAACGCGGACTGTTGATTTTCTTCGGGGTACTTCCTGGACGGCAGCGTCACCGACGCCGTCAGAGCGTTGTTCGGGTTAAAGCCGGGATCAATCCGCTGCAGGCGCCAGAAGCTTTTGATAAGTAATCCCGCGCCTACCAGAAGCAATAACGCCGACGCCATCTCCAACACGACCAGCGAGCCTCGAACGAATTGACGTCGCCCGCCTTCAGTCGAACCGCGCCCGCCGGCGTCCTTAATCGTCTCAGTCAAATTCGGCTTGGACGCCTGCAAGGCGGGAACCAGCCCGAAAATCAAGCCCGTTACCAACGTGACGGCGGCGGTGAAAGCCAGCGCGCGACCGTCGAGCGAAACATCACTCATGCGCGGCAAGTTTTGCGGCGCCAGCTTCAGCAATAAGGCCGTTCCCCATTTGGCCAGCAACAATCCCGCCACCCCGCCCGCCAGGGCGAGCAGCGCGCTTTCAGTAAGTAGTTGGCGGACGATCCGCGCCCGCCCCGCGCCGAGCGCAGTGCGAATCGCGATTTCTTTCTCCCGTCCGGCGGCGCGCGCCAGCAGCAAGTTCGCCACATTGGCGCATGCGATCAACAACACGAAAGCCACCGCGCCGAGCAGAACGAGCAAGGTGGTTTCGACGCTTCTGACGATGAATTCCTGCAACGGAAGGAGCTTCACATTCCAGCCGGCGTTCGCGTCAGGGTACTCCTGGGCCAACTGTCCCGCGATAGCGCTCATTTCCGACCGCGCCTGTTCGAGCGTGGCGCCAGGCTTGAGCTGCCCGATGGCCGACAGGAAATGTCCGCCGTGATTCTGGGCGTCATCTGAGGTAAACCCCATTGGCGTCCACAACGCTGTCTCGCTCCCCCCGAAACTAAAGGTCGCGGGCATCACCCCGATCACTGTATAAATCTGGCCACTGAGCGTGATCGTCTGGTCCATTATTTTTGGATCGCCGCCGAACCGCCGCTGCCACAATCCGTGACTGAGAATCACCACATTGTTACGGCCAGGTTGGTCTTCTTCAGGGAGAAATTCGCGTCCCAGTTCCGGTTTTGCGCCAAGAATCGCAAAAAAACCATCGGTGACGCGCATGCCGATTAACTGCTCCGGGTCGCCAGTTCCGATCAGATTAAAAGACGGAGTCCGAACGGCCACTAACCTCTCGAAGACCGTATTCCGCCTCTTCCAATCCAGGAAGTTGCCAGGCGAGACAGAGAACTCAGGGAATTGTGGGAGTTTCGTTTCGCGAATCATTATCAGCCGCTCCGGTTCCTTGAACGGCAGAGGTCGCAACAACACCGCGTTGACGACGCTGAAGATCGACGCATTCGCCCCGATCCCCAGCGCCAGTGTGATCACGGCGATCGACGTGAATCCAGGATTCTTCAACAACATTCGCGCGCCGTAGCGCAGGTCTTGCCAAAGGGTTTTCATCATTTCTCCATGAGAAGATGTCAGATGTCAGATGTCAGTGAGAGAACTTTGCCGCCACTCTTCTACTAACATCTGACATCTGACATCTGACATCTGACATCTATTCGGTTCTGAGCGCGACTATCGGATCAACCTTCGTCGCCCGCCGCGCCGGGATGTAACAGGCCAGCAGCGCCACTACGGCCAGCAGCCCGGCCACGCAAACGTACGTCAGGGGGTCGGACGGCGCGACCTCGAAGAGCAGACCTCGCAACAGGCGTGTCATCGCAAATGCTCCCAATAGCCCAACCGTTACGCCGACCAACGTCAAACGCATCCCCTGACCGAGTATCCAGCGCAGAATCGCGCCCGTATCGGCCCCCAGCGCCAGGCGAATCCCGATCTCGCGTGATCGCTGGCTGACTGACCAGGCCATCACACCGTAAATGCCGATGCCCGACAGAAAGAGCGCGAGCGCGCCGAACAGGCCGATCAACTGCGCGGCGAAGCGCCGTTGCGCCAGTGAAGCGGAGATCAGGTCTTCCATTACGCGCTCGCCGAAGACTGGCAGGTCCGGGTCCACCGCCTGGACCTCGCGCCGCAACGCCTGCGTCAATCCAGCGAGGCCGGCGAGGCCGGCGACATTGGCTTCCGCGCGGATATAGACCGCCATGGCGTAGCCTGGATTTTGGAGGATTGGCAGATAGAGATGGGGTTGATCGGGCTGATCAAGGCCATCGGTCTTAATATTGCCCACGACGCCGGCAACCGTCATCCAGGGCGCGTTCGACCCGCTTCGACCAAACTTGATGCGCCTTCCGACCGGATTTTCATTCGGCCAGTAACGACTCGCCATCGCTTCATCAATTAAAGCCACGCGAGGGGCCTGGCCCTCATCGCTCGCGGCAAAGAAGCGCCCGCGCACGAGCGGCGCGCCTAGAACGCGAAAGTAATCAGGGCTAACGGCCGACACCTGAGCGCGCGGCGGATTGGAGTCGTCGCCCGGTTGAGATTCGATAGTGAACTCGTTGGAATTATGTGGGCCGATCAACGGAACGCCATTGCCCGCGCCGACCGCAGCGAATCGCACACCAGGCAGCGCGCTTGTGCGGCGCAGGACTTCCCTTACAAAAGCGGCGCGTTTCTCCGGAGGCCGGTACGGATCGAGGTCCGGATTGTTAGGCACTGGCAGCCAAATGCGAGCCATCACGACGTTGCGCGGATCGAAGCCCGGATCAACTTGCAACAATCGCCAGAAGCTACGAGCTAACAGGCCCGCCCCGATCATCAGCGCCAGTGACAAGCCGAACTCGATAACGACTAGCGCCCCGCGAAAACGGTGGCTCCTGTCGCCGGCGCCCTGGCCGCCGTCCTTCAAATTGGGCGCCATGTCGGGACGTGACGCTTGCAACGCCGGGACGAGGCCGAAAATGACGCCGGTCAGGATGGAAACCACAAAAGCGAAGCCCAGGACACTGCTGTTGAATCCGACCTCGTGCAGACGTGGGATGTCGTCTGGGGCAAATCCGAGCAGCAACGTAGGCGCCCAGGCCACCATCATAAGCGCGACCGCTCCGCCGAGCAGCGCCAACAGCAGACTCTCGATGAGTAGTTGCAGGATCAACCGCCCGCGTCCGGCGCCGAGCGCCAGGCGAATCGCCATCTCGCGCCGCCGCGCCAGGGAGCGGGCCAGCAGTAGATTGGCGATGTTCACGCAGGCAATCAGCAGCGCCAAACCCACGGCGCCCATCAACGCCAGCAGTGTCGCCCGCACATTACCGACCAGGTTCTCGCGCGCAGGCAGCAGCCGCACCGTCCATCCCGCGTCCGCCGGATAATCGTTGGGAAATTGGCCGCGCAGGTTTGCGACGAATGAATCGAGCTTCAGTTGGGCCTGCTGAACGCTCAACCCTGGTTTCAGTCGCGCAATCGCCCCTGGCAGTATCCGCCGGGCCCGCGCCGGCGGGCCAAAAGGGTTGGCGGCAAATCCGGCCGTCGCCCACATCTCCACTTCGTTACGCAAGGTCTGAGCCGGATGTCGAAAGCCGGGCGGCATCACGCCGATGATCGTATAGATATCGCTGTCAGCGCGCACCTTCCGTCCGAGGACATTCGGATCGGCTCCGAACAACCGTCGCCACAATCCGTCGCTGATGACGACCCCCTCAGCGAAGCCGAGCGCCTGATCCTGCGGCCCGAAGACGCGCCCCAGTTGAGCGCTTACGCCGAGCAACGAAAAATAATTGGGACTTACGGCGAGCAGTTCGATGCGCTCGGGGCGGTCAGACCCCGTCAGGTTGGCGTCCACCGGCCAGACGGCCGAGATCTGCTCGAAGGCGTCGGATCGCTCCTGAAAATCTCTCAGTTCGTCAACCGACATTCCGACATCTTCAAGTTGACGTCCCGTTAGATCATCGCGCACCAGAACAATCTGTTCCGGACTCGGGAAAGGTAACGGGCGCAGCAACACCGCATCCACCACGCTGAAGATGGCTGTGTTGGCCCCAATGCCCAGCGCCAGCGTGAGAACGACGACAATGGTGAAGCCGGGTTTCTTCAATAACATTCGCGCGCCGTAGCGCAGGTCTTGCCAGAGTGTTTGCATCATTCCCCCAAGAGGAAGATGTCAGATGTTAGATGTCAGATGTCAGTGAAGAGGTCTCTCGCATCACTCAACTTTCAACTTTCAACTGACATCTAGCATCTGACATCTGACATCTATTCGGTTCTGAGAGCCACCATTGGGTCCACCTTCATCGCCCGCCGCGCCGGCAGGTAGCCTGCGAGCAGCGCTACACCCGTCAGCAGCAGTGTGAACCCGACGAACGTCATCGGGTCGAGCGCAACGACGCCGAAGAGCGCGCCAGCCATCACCTGTCCGAGAGCCAGCGCCACCGGTAACCCGATGGCCAGCCCAAGCGCCGCGAGTTTGAGCGCCTGTCCGATGACCAACCGGAGCACATCGCGCGGTTGCGCGCCCAACGCCATCCGCACCCCGATTTCACGTGTCCGCTGCGAGACGGCATAGGCCATTACGCCGTACACGCCGACGCCGGCGAGCGCGAGCGCCATCGCGCCGAACATCGCCATCAGCGCCGACGCCAACCGCAGCCCGGCCAGATCGTCAGCAATCGCTCGCTCGTGACTTTTGATCTCGAAAAGGGGCAACTTATCGTCCAGCGCGGCAATCTGCGCGCGGACGGCTGAGACGGCGCTCATTGGTTCGCCGGAAGTGCGCACGACGAAGTACGCTCCGCGATCCGGGATTTGCTGGTTTGGCAGGTAAAGTATGGGCTGCGTTTCGCGGTCGAACATGAACCGCGAGACGTCGCCCGCCACGCCGACAATCGTATGCCAGGGGGCCGACTCCGCCGCGTCGACCTTGACGCGCCGGCCCAGCGGGTCCTCGTTGGGGAAATAACGCCGCGCCAGCGCCTCGCTGATCACCGCCACGCGTGGCGCGTCCTCCCCATCAATGACCGAAAACGCGCGACCTTTGACGATAGGGATGCGCACGGTTCGGAAGTAGTCCGCGCCGACCTGCTGAGAAGTAAGGACGCGCCCCTGTCCCGGCGGCGCGGGCCGCCCTTCAATTTGAAACTCCGTCGAATTCCAGTTGTCGGTTCCTGGGAGAAATCGGGCGGAAGTGGCCGACTCGACACCCGGCAGCGCCGCGAGCCGCTCTTGCGCAAGGCGATGGAAAGCCGCGATCTGATGCCCTTCCGCATAGCGCGACGGTAGTATCGTACGCAAAGTCAGCACTTGGCGCGGATCAAAGCCCTGGTGTTGCTTCTCGGTCAGCCGCCCGAAACCTTTGACCATCAGTCCTGCCCCAACCAGCAGCACAAGCGCCAGCGCGACCTCGGCGACGATCAATGCCTTGCGCAGGCGCTGCCGTCCGACGCCCGCGCCATCGCTCCGACCACCTTCTTTGAGTGTCTCATTAAGGTCGGGCCGGGAGGATTGCAGCGCCGGGACTAGACCGAAGATGACGCTGCTCGCGAGCGCTATCAAGAAGGTGAAGATCATCACCCGCTCGTTGATACGGAAATGTTCCCAGCCAGCAATGTATCGAACCGCTTCGGGCGGGAGGCTGCCGCGAATGAAATCGAGAAACCAGAAGGAAACTAACAGGCCGCATATACCGCCGAGCAAACCCAGCAAAAGACTCTCAGTCAGCAGTTGCCGCACGAGAGCCAAACGCCCCGCGCCCAATGCCGCACGGACGGCCAACTCCCGCCCGCGCGCGCTGGCGCGAGCCAGTTGCATGTTTGCGATGTTGACACAGGCGATGAGCAGCACGAATCCGACTGCGGCCATGAGCAATCCCACGAACACATCGTTGTACTCGCCGTTGGCGCGCTGGCGCAGCAACTTGATCGTCAGGCCTCGCCCCGTGTTCGTCTGCGGATATTGCGTCGCGAGCCGTTGGGCCAACATCCCAACTTCCGTGATGGCCTGCCCCAACTCGACGCCCGTTTTGAGTCGCGCCACGACCGACAAGCTCCGATCCTGGCGCTCATTCCAGGCCTCATTGCTCAGCGCCAGCGGCGTCCATAACTCGACCGGTTTCGGGAAGTTGAAACTCGCGGGCATCACTCCGATCACCGTATAGACTTTTCCATCCAGCGAGACCGTCGCGCCGACAATTTTGGGATCTCCGCCGAAGCGTCGTTGCCACAGGTCATAACTTAGCGCTGCCACCTGATCTCGCCCCGGATGTTCCTCTTCCTGCAAAAACATACGCCCCAACACAGCCTCGCCGCCGAGCAGCCGGAAGAAGCCCGCTGCGACTTTGACGTTCTGCACGCGCTCAGGCTCGCCCACGCCAGTCAGAGTCGCATTCGATCGCTGGTAAGCGGCCAGATCAACAAAGGCCGTCTGTTGTCGGCGCAGGTCATCGTAATCGGCCGGTGTCATCCCGTAGAACTCGCTGCCCTGTTGCGGCATCGTCCCGGATACCACCACCAGCCGGTCGAGGTCGGGAAAATCAAAGGGCCGCAACACGAGCGCGTTAGTCAAGCTGAAAATCGCCGTGTTCGCGCCGATGCCCAACGCCAGCGTCAGCACGGCGATCAACGTGAACCCTGGGTTCTTCAATAACATTCGCGCGCCGTAGCGCAGGTCTTGCCAAAGGTTTGCGATCATATTTTCCTCCAGAAGATTCAGGCTCACATCCCGGGCCGCGCCGGTTTCAACACTGCGATGCCGATCCGTGAGCGGAACCACTCCGCCCGATGGCGCATGGCTTCATCGTTCAGTTCGTGCCCGCCGTCCCACCATTTGATCTCCTTCGGTTCGCCGCCGGCCTGGTAAAACTCCTGGGCGAGTTTCTCTGGCACATTCGCATCGCGCCGCCCGAACTGGAACAGCGTCGCTGACGGGGCGGCATGCCCGATGTAGTGGATCACGTCGAATGGGGCGGTCGTTTCAATGTATTTGTCCAATTGTTCTTTCGTGAGAGAGGCTCGCAGTCGCTCCAAAGCGGGTAGCTCGCCTGAGCGCCAGAAATCGCTCAGCCGGGCCGCCGTCCCCATCAGCGCGTAAGCCTTGATCCGCCGTTCGACGCCCGCCAGGATTCCGCCCAACGTCGCGCCGAAGCTGAAACCTACAAACCCTAACCGTTTCTCGTCTACGTCCGGCCGCGCCGCGAGCAAATCAACGCCACGCCGCAGGTCAATGATGGCCTGGATGTAGGTCGCGCGATCGTTCTCAGGCTCGGTAAAGACGAACATCCTACGCCGCCAGTCCGCAGGCCGCGTCGATGGGTCGTCAATCAGCAGCGACACAGCCCCTACTTTGGCCAGCGTAAGAGCCTCTGACAGGAAGGACTTTCTATCGCCTCCCGCCGGGTGCGCGAAGATGATCCCCGCGTGGCGGCCTTTAGCCGCGGGCGCGACCAGGTAAGCCGTCACGCGGCCACCCTGCGGGCTGGCGTAAGAGATGTCGTAGACCTTCGCGCCTTCCCGCTCTTCAACCGAATGCTCCTTTACGTCTAGTGGCGCGCGCCGGTCGTAATCGAACATTCGCGCCAGTTCTTGAAAAGGGGGAATCTGGGCCGAACCTGGCTGACACAGGATGATCAGAAATCCGAAGAGCCGGGAGAGCTTAAAAATGTTTTTCAATTTCAAGCACATAATTATCCTCTTCGCTCCAAGCACGATGGATTCTGCTGGCACTGTACCGCGCGCGTAAGCAAGCGGTTGTCTCACCTGTCAACCGCTTGCTTACGCGCGCGGTACTGTACTGGTGTTAGGCCGGAACTATTTTGAAGTTGGCGAAGTCCCCGCCCGAAGTATTCCCGACCCACAGGCCGACCAATCCCTTCTTGCGGTCGCTTAACTGGTCGACCACTAAGCTGGGTTCTTTCGCGTCATTGACGAAGACGCTCACTTTCGGACTCGCGACGACGACGCGCGCGTGAAACCAGCCGTTCGGGTCCGGTACGGGATTGACGGGCTGCTCATACTTCCCGGGGTGTTCCGTTCGCAACTTCTGCCAGGTGTATGTCGGATGAGAGATGTATTGGACGGCGCGGAGGCGTCTGGCCGGGTCTTCAGCCTTGAAGTTGAACGGACGAAAGTAGACCGCGTCATAAGTCTTTTCATCCACCCCGTGAAACACGACGCCGACGAAGCTTTGCTGCTGAACGTCCTTGCCCCTTATATCAAACTCGATGACGCCGTTGGTGAACTCAATCCCTTCCAGGTACGCGACGCCGTCGCCGGGGCTTTCGCTCAGACGAGCGCCTTTCCTGGCCCCGTCGTTGAGGACGCTCAGGCTGCGGTTGAAGACTTTCAAGCCTTTGCCTTCGGCGAGCGCGGCCAGATCTGGCTCGACGGCTTTCTTCTGAGCGAGAACGCGGGAAGCCGCGGAGAGCTCCACGACACAGGCGAACGTCGAAATTACAAAATCACGTCTATACATATCTTTCCTTTCGGTTGAAGAGTGGCGGCAAAGCCCTATCACTGACATCTGACATCTAGCATCTGACATCTGACATCTATTCGCAGCGAAGCGCGACTATCGGGTCCACTTTCGTCGCCCGCCGCGCCGGGAGGTAACAAGCAAGCAGCGCCACGCCGGCGAGCAGTAGCGGAGCGGCCACAAACGTCGCCGGGTCGGCGGCCCGCACTTTAAACAACAGTCCCTCAATTAACCACGTCAGAGCCGCGGCGCCTCCCAACCCGATCGCGACGCCCGCGACGGCTAGTTTCGCGCCCTGCCTCATCACCATCTTCAGCGCGTCACGCGGCTCGGCGCCGAGCGCCATGCGAATGCCGATCTCGCGCGTCCGCTGCGTGACCGCATAACTCATCACCCCGTAGACGCCGACCATGGCCAGAATCAAAGCGACGGCGGCGAAGACTCCGAGCAGGGACGCGCGAAAGCGCGGCGCGGCGACTGCTTCCGACATCACGCCCTCAAACGTTCTAAGGCCGTAGGCCAGTTGGTTTCTGTCCAGCGCTTGCACATTACGGCGCACTGCGGCGGCGACGCTCTCAGGCTTGCTCGTCGTTCGTATCATCAGCGCCATGGATCTCGCTGGCTGTTGAGCGAAGGGCATATACATTTCCGGGGCGGGTTTTCCATCGAGCGCGAGAGGCTTGGTGTCTTTAACTACACCGACAATCGTGGCCCAATCTTCTTCCTTCGGGTTCTCGTCCTCGAGCGTCATGCGCTTGCCGATGGGGTCCTCGCCGGGAAAGTAGCGTCGCGCGAGCGTCTCGTTGATGATGATCACCCTCTGCGCCTTCTGATCGTCATGCTCATTGAACGGACGGCCCTTCGAGACCGGGATTTCCATCGTGCGAAATAGATCGGGGCTGACCGTGTTGTAGAAGGCGGTAGGCCGGTTGGCGGGCTCGGACAATCGCCCTTCGATGGCAAAGGACAAATTCGCATAATTGTCGTCGGGCACGAGAGGGATATGGTACCGGGCGCCAACAGACTGGACGCCGGGCAACGCTTTGATGTTATCGAGAAGTTGATCGTAGAAGGCTATGCGCGACTCGTCGTTTTCATAATTCGGCCCCTCCAGGCTGACTCTCATCGTCAGCATGTTATTCGGGTTGAATCCGGGGGCGACCGCTTGCAATTTAAGGAAGCTTCTCATCAACAGCCCGGCGCCGACCAGCAGTACCAGCGAAAGCGCGATCTCAGAGACGACCAGTAAACTTCGCATGCGCCGATGACCCGCGCTGCCCGTCGCGCCGCGCATGCCCTCTTTCAGCGTCTCGTTGAGGTCTGGCCGCGAAGCTTGCAGCGCGGGCGCGAGGCCGAAGATGATCCCCGTCAGCAACGAAACCGCGAACGTGAAGCCGAGCGCGCGCATGTCCACAGCGACCTCTCCGGCGCGCGGCAACCCCGCCGGGCCGAACGCGACCAGCAGATAAACTCCCCAGACCGCGAGCAGCAAGCCGGCGGCCCCGCCTAAGGCCGCTAGCAACAAACTCTCGGCGAGCAACTGCCGGATGAGTCTGAATCGTCCGGCGCCGAGCGCGTTACGAATGGAGATCTCTTTCTGCCGGCCGGCCGCGCGGGCCAGCAGCATGTTTGCGACGTTGGTCGAAGCGATCAACAGAACGAACAGAACCGCGCCCAGCAGCGCCAGCAACGCCAGCTTGTAATCGCCCACGATCTGCTCCTGCAGGGGAACGAGCTTCACGCTATGACCTGTATTGGAATCCGGAAGCCGTATGGCCAGCGAGCCGGCGATGCGATCCATGTCCGCTTGCGCCTGCGCGCGCGTCACGCCCTGTTTCAAGCGCGCCATCACGAGGTAGCCGTGGCCGCGGCGATTATCGAAACCGTAGCTGTGTGAAATAGGAATCCATAAATCTGTGTCATTCGGCAATCCGGCCAGATCCGCGATGTTCGGGACGACCCCGACGACCGTAAAGCTCTCGGTGTCGAGGCTGATTGTCCTGCCGATGATCTGCGGGTCGGAGTTGAAGCGACGCCGCCACAAACGCTCGCTCATCACCACCGAAAAAACTTTGTTCGGATGATCTTCTTCCGGCAAAAACACGCGGCCCAGCGCCGGCTTGACGCCGAGCAGGGGGAAAAATGCGGGCGACACAATGGCGCCTTGTATCCGCTCAGGCTCGGCGGCGCCGGCCAGGTTGTATGTCCCACCCGAGTAAATAGCGATTTGTTCGAAGACCTGATTTTGGTCACGCCAATCAGCAAAATTCGGGTACGAGGCGTCCATCTCGTTGTAACCGCGCTTGACATCCGTCTCCCACACCTGAAAAAGGTTGTCAGGCTCCCTGAAAGGCAATGGCCGCAGCATCAGCGCGTCGATAACGCTGAAGATCGCCGTGTTCGCCCCGATGCCCAGGCTGAGAGTGATCACGGCGATCAACGTAAAGCCGGGATTCTTCCACAACATTCGCGCGCCATAGCGCAGATCCTGCAATAGAGTTCGCATAATTCCTCAATGAGAAGATGTCAGATGCTAGATGTCAGATGTCAGTGCGAGAGCTTTGCCGCCACTCTTCTACTAACATCTGACATCTATTCGCGGAGGAGATGTCAGATGCTAGATGTCAGATATCAGTGAGAGAGCTTTGCCGCCACTCTTCTACTAACATCTGACATCTGACATCTGACATCTATTCGGTTCTGAGCGCGACTATCGGATCCACCTTAGTCGCCCGCCGCGCCGGGACGTAGCACGCCAGCAAAGCGACGAGCGTCAACAACAAGGCGATTGCGCCGTAGGTCAGCGGGTCAGCCGCTCCCACGCCGAACAGCAATCGCTTCATCAACTGCGTCAACGCCAGGGCCGCGCCCAGTCCCAGCGCCACGCCCGCGAGCGCCAGTCTCATTCCCTGTCCGATGACCATCTTCAGCACGTCGCCGGCGCGCGCGCCCAACGCCACGCGGACGCCGATTTCGCGGGACCGTTGCTCCACCGCATAGGCCATGACGCTGTAGATTCCGATTGCCGCCAGAGCGAGCGCGAGCGCGCCGAAGACGCCGAGGAGCCAGGCGCTGAAACGCGATCGCGTCGTCTGATTGGTTACCTGTTCCGCCATCGTCGTGACCTCATAGGCGGGCAGGTTCGGATCTAGTTTTTGCAAGACGCCGCGCACGGCTGCGACCAGGCTGTTCGGATCGACGCCGGAGCGCGCCGCCAGGAACAAATTTCCGACGGGCGTTTGCGCCAAGGGGATGTAGACATCCGGGTCGGCGTTCGGATTTTGCGGCAGCCCGCGATATTTGACCTCTCCGACCACGCCGACGATTGACAGCCAGGGGTTAGGGGTGGGAGCCCCGCGGCTGTCCTCCCTCAGGCGTTTGCCGATGGGGTCCTCATCGGGCCAATAACGGCGGGCCATCGTTTCGCTGATGATGGCGACGCGAGGCGCTTGCGCATGATCATCGACGGTGAAATCGCGGCCTTTGACGAGCGGAATGCCCAGCGTCGAGAAGAACCCGGGAGTCACGCGATGGCGGTACATTCTGAATTCGCCTCCCGCCGGCGCTTCATGTCGCCCTTCCAACTCGATTGGCCCAGCGCTAGTGCTGCCGCTCAAAGGCAGGTCTGAAGCCAGGGCCACCGATTGCGCCCCGGGCAATGCTTGAAGTCGCTCGCGCAACTGTTGGCTGAAAGCGATTATTCGCTCACGCGGGTACCGCTGCAAAGGCAGACTGACTCGCATCGTCAACAGGCGCTCGACGTTGAAGCCGGGGTCAACGGCTTGCAATCGCTGCAGGCTGCGTATCATCAGCCCGGCGCCGATGAGCAGCGTCAACGCCAACGCGATTTCGGAGACGACAATCGAACTGAGCAACCGATTTCTTCCCAGGCCGCCCGATCCGCCACGTCCGCCGGCTTTGAGCATTTCGTTCAACGCAGGCCTCGCTGCTTGCAGCGCCGGCGCCAGACCCGACAGCGCGCCGGTCAAAACTGAGATCAATAGGCTGAAGCCGAGCACGCGCGCGTCAATCGTGAATTTGACGAAGTTGGGAAATGTCACGGGACTGAGCTTTACCAGGAAGTCCACACTCCACAGAGCGATCAATATTCCCAGTGAGCCTCCAACGGCCGCCAGCAGCAGGCTCTCGGTCAGCAACTGTCGAATCAGCCTTCGGGTAGTCGCGCCGAGCGCCAGCCGGACGGCCATCTCCGAGGCGCGACCTGCGGCTCGCTGCAATTGCAGATTGGCGACGTTGGCGCAGGCCACGAGCAGCACGCACCCCACAGCGCCAAGCAGAATCCAGAGCGTCAGTTGAAGACCGCCGAAGAATTGTTCGTTTAGCGGCGTCACGCGCGCGCCGCGATTCCTGTTCGAGTTTGGATAGGCTTGCTCCATGGGACGCATGATCGCGTCCATCTCCGCCTGGGCTTGCGCCAGGGTGGCGCCAGGCTTGAGGCGCGCGACAGTGGAAAGCCAGCGTTGATTGCGCTGCTGCAATTGGCTTGCGGGCCTGATCGAGGAGACCATCATCATTGGCAGCCAAATCTCGGCGTCATCGGAGACGCCGCGAAAACCCTCCGGCATGACCCCGACCACGGTGTAATTGCCATCGTTCAGTTGAATCGTCTGGCCAAGAAGGGCAGAGCTGCCTCCGAAGCGCCGCTGCCACAAACCATAACCCACCAGCGCCACACGATGCGTGTCGGGCATGCGGTCCTCTTCGGGAAGAAAAGTCCGGCCCATCGCCGCTCGCGCGCGGAGCAGCGGGAAATAATCCGCCGATACCAGCTCGCCATTCACGCGTTCCGGCTCGACGCCGCCGGTCAAAGTGAAGGATGTTGAAGTTTGCGCCGCAATCCCCTCGAAGACGGTGTTCTGATCCCGCCAATCAACGAAGTCCGGGTAAGACACGCTGCGAACCTCGACCGTGTCGCGGCGCATTGTCGTGGCGACGACCACCAGTCGCTCCGCGTCCTCATATGGCAATGGCCGCAACAACGCCGCATTGATCACCGTAAAGATCGCTGTGTTCGCCCCGACGCCCAGCGCGAGCGTGATGACTGCCACTAACGTGAAGCCAGGTTTCTTCGCGAGCATTCGCGCGCCGTAGCGCAGGTCTTGCCAGAGTGTTTGCATAAATTCCCTCCTCGGCGATCTGGGATACACGTCTGATTTTCCTTCTGATAACCAATCGCCGTGCCAACGCGTTTCGCAAAGGAATGGACTGAGAATAAACGAGTTGCGTGATGAGGCCGGAGGTTTGTTAACAAACGACCGTCCGCATTCGGGATTGGCGATTCCCGAATGCGGACACGGCGGGAGGGTGATACTCCCGCATCAGCCAATTCAGAGTTTTGAACGGTATGTCGGTCAAACAGCCTATACGTTGGGCACACCAAGATGTGGATTGAGGCGACGAGTCAGTACCGCGAGCGGTAGCGAGTGGAGACTTCGCTACCGGCCGCTCGCTACCGCTCGCGGTACTGATCCAGTCGGCGCCTTGCGAAATCCAGATCTTGGCGCCCCGGGCATATAGAACGTTCCAGCCGCCGCCGCCATGTGTTCGCACGTCATTAATCAGAGCGTTGGCTTGAGCAATCTCCGGAGAGGCGTTATCTAAATCAGCGAGCGGGCTGTCGTTTCCGAGGGTTCGCAACTTCTATTCGCCGCGCAACGCCACTATCGGATCAAGCCGCGCCGCGCGGCGTGCTGGCAGATAGACGGAGAGCGCCGCCACTATTGCGAGCAGGCATACGGAAGCGATGAAGACCAAAGGGTCATGCGTTTTGACCTCGAATAACAGTTTCTCAACCAGACGCGACAGCGCGAACGCCGCCGCCAGCCCTACCACAATGCCAACGAGCGCCGGCTTCATGCCGCCCGCTAGAACCAGCCGGACGATTTCTCGCCGTTGCGCGCCCAGGGCGAGGCGAATGCTGAACTCTCGTGCGCGCTGCCCGATTGCATACGACATCACGCCGTAAATGCCTATGCAGGCGAGGCTAATGGCGACCACGGCAAACAGGCCCAGCAGGGTTAGCGTGGTACGCTGCCTGGCCAACGACCTGTGGACCGCTTCTTCGAGTGTGCGAACATTGGCGATGGGTTGATCGGGATCGGCTTCGAGGATGGTTTTCCTGACCCTTTCGACGAGGGCAGTAGGCGGCAGCGAAGAACGTATCACCATGCCGGCCGTCGGGTAGGAAAAATGCGCGCGGGGGCCGTAAATTCTGGGATCCGGATTGAAATTCAGGCCGGCATGGCGGATGGGCGCGACTACACCCACAATCTCCCAGGTATAAACGTAATAATTGAGGGTTTTGCCGACTGGATCTTCGTCAGGATAGAGATCGCGCGCGATCTTCGCGTCAATCACCAGCACGCGCGGCGCCGTCGGCAGGTTGTCGGCTTCCGTGATCAGGCGTCCGCGTAGGAGATTGATGCCCAGCGCCGAAAAATAATCGCCACTCACAAAATCGTCATTGACGCCGTAAGAGTTAGGCGAAGGTTTGTCGGCCCGGCTGACGCTTCCACCCCGAGCGCGATTACTTAGCGGCAATGTGGTCGCCCCGCCCACCGCTTCAACGCCGGGCAAGGCGGCAATCCGCTCGTTCAGTTCTTTGAGGAATCGTTGTTGGTCTTCCGCTTTAGGATACTTCGTCTTGGAAAACGACAGGTCGAAGGCCAGCGCCCGTTGCGTATTGAAACCGGGGTCTGTCTTCAACAGCCGAACAAAACTGCGCAGGAACAATCCGGCGCCGATCAGCAAGACCAGTGTGAGCGCGAATTCCGAGACGATCAGTAAGGACTGTGAACGCCTCCTTGAACCAGACACCGCGCCTCGTTCCGTCTCCTTCAGGACGTGATTCAAGTCCGGCTTGCTCGCGCGGACGGCGGGGAGCAGGCCAAACAGCAGCCCGCAGCCGCACGCGACCAGGATCGAAAACGCAAGGACGTTGAGATCAAGTTCAGGATGCAGCGCCTGCGGAATCAAACCTGTGACCATGTTTGTCAGCAGTTTGACGCCGAAGGCCGCCAGCAGCAGCCCCGCCGCGCAGCCTATCAAGGCGAGCAACAAACTCTCGCTGAGCAGTTGGCGCATGATCCGCCTGGAATGAGCGCCCAGCGCCGCGCGGATGGCCATTTCCCTGGCGCGGGCGTTCCCACGCGCTAGCAGCAGATTGGAGACATTCGTGCAGGCGATTAACAACACCAGTCCCACCGTCGCCAGCAGCACTTTGAGCGTAGGACGGACGTCGCCCGTCAGATCCTCTTGCAGAGGGGTAACGGACACGCTCCAGTCTTTTTTGTTAGACGGATATTCCGCCGCGAGTCGTTGTTTGACGCTGCGCAAATCCGCTTGCGCTTCGGCCATAGTTGCGCCCGGCGCGACACGTCCGATTACTCCGCAGCAGTGGTAACCGCGAACCCACTTCACTGTGTCGGAATCAACATCAATGATGAACGGTATGAGAAACATGGCTTCGTCTTGCAGCAGCGCGCCGGGAGGCAGCACGCCGACGACCGTGTAAGGAATCTGGTTAAGCGAGACGGTCTGACCGATCATGCCCGCGTCTCCTCCGTAGCGCCGCTGCCAGAATTGATGCGCCAGGACGATGACTCGATTGTTACCGCCAATAGCGTCTTCACCGGCGACGAAGCCGCGTCCCAACATCGGAGTGACTCCCAGCGCAGAAAGAAATTCAGTGGAGACCTGCAAACCGGAGACGTGTTCCGGCGCGCCGGTTCCGGTGAGGTTCAGCCGCACATCCTTAATGAGAGCGAGGTGGGCAAATTTAGCGCTATGCGCGCGCCAGTCTTTGACAGCGCCGCCGGAGACGCCATTCCTCCCGCCATTCGGCCTCATTTCCCAAACGTTCACGAGCTGAGCCGCATCGGGATAGGGCAGGGACTTAATCAGCGCCGAGTTAATCACGCTGAAAATCGCCGTGTTCGCGCCGATGCCGAGCGCCAAGGTCAGGACGGCAACCAGCGTGAAGCCGGGACTTTTACACAACACTCGCATGCCAAAACGCAAGTCTTGAATCAATTCGCCCTCCAATATTCAGAGTCGTGACAACCGGACATATGAAGTTGTCCGTATAGAAATGCAATACGCGGTTCGGTTGGCGCGAGAATGCAAAAATTCAGGACAGGACAAGACAGGTGTCAGGTGTCAGTAAAAGAATGATGCCACAGATTCCTACCTGGCGACTCAAATCTGAAATCTGACACCTGACACCTGACACCTGACACCTAGTTCGCCGGCTTGCGCCTCCACAGATCGTTTCGTAAGCTATTGGCCGTTCACTCCCCGCAATCTAAATATCCACGTTAACGCCAGGAGGAATTATGCCAGCGCGCACGGCCAACGCCGTTTGGGAAGGAAGCTTGCAGCAGGGTAATGGAAAGATGAGGCTGGGGAGCGGAGCGTTTGAAGGCCAGTACTCGTTCTCATCGCGCTTTGAAGAGGGGGTGGGGACTAACCCTGAAGAGTTGATCGGGGCGGCCCACGCGGGCTGCTTTTCAATGGCGCTGGCCGCGGGCCTTGGCCGCGCCGGGTACACGCCGAACCGCATAGCCACTGAAGCCAGAGTCCACCTGACCAAAACCGATGCGGGCTTCAAGATCAGCAAGATCGAACTGCACACCGACGCCGAAGTCCCGAACATCGACGAGAAGACTTTTCAGGAGCAGGCCGAGACGGCGAAGAAGAATTGTCCCGTCTCACAGGCGTTGGCGGGCGTCGAAATTCAGTTGCAGGCCAGGCTGATCGGTTAGCCCTGGCGCCAGCGGGTTTCCAAAGCCTGTATCTTGGCGAGCCTGCGGCGGTGGCGTTCACCTCCCGAAAACGTCGCGCGTACAAACGCGATGACCAGTTCGCGCGCCAATTCCGGACCGATCACCCGCGCGCCGAGCGCCAGGACATTCATGTCATCGTGCTCCACTCCCTGGCGAGCCGAATATGTGTCATGACACAAACCCGCGCGGACGCCGGGCAATTTGTTGGCGGCCACCGACGCGCCGACGCCGCTTCCGCAAATAATGACGCCGCGCTCGGCTCGCCCCTCCAGAATGGCCAGTCCGACTGCCTCAGCGTAATCGGGGTAATCGACGGGATCGGTGTTGTAAGAGCCCACGTCCACCACTTCCAGTTCTCCAACTTTGAGCAGGCGTCTCACGACCGTCTTCTTCATTTCAAAACCTGCATGATCGGAACCGACAACTATTCGCATTGAATCAACCTCCCGGCCCCTGATCATAAATCCGAATCCCGACTTCATCCAGGCCGCGGCAGGGCGTTGGAAGGGATCAATAAATAAATAACTGGAGCCGGGGCGACCCCGGCTCCAGTTAGGCGTCATAAATTCATTTTGTGGAGGAAAAGAGGCTGACTAATCAGTCCTCACTAAGACACGCGGATCGATTTGGCCGTCCAGGAGCCGGCTGCCTCTTCGGCTTCGCAGGTCACCTTCTCGCTGGGTTTGACGTCGGCGAGTGAGATGGCTTTGCCCTGTTTGGTAACCTTTGTGGCTTTGCCTACCGTGAGGCGAACCTCGCCACCGGTCTCATCCTTGACGACCAATTCGTTCTTGGCCGGATCGACCGACATGACCTCGCCGCTGACTGTCTTCGCCGCCTTTTGCGCCGATGCGTCTGACTGGTAGCCAGTGGCGCCCGCCAGCCCAAGAGAGGTCAAGAAAAGAACCAGGGAAAAAGCAAATACGAACTTCTTCATACACGTATACTCCTTGTTTTGTCTGTATCTGAGTTTTAGGCAAAAAAACTCCTTTTCGTTTTTCTGCCCTCCTTCAGGGGGAAGACGTGACTTGCTCCGCAGTTTTTTCTATCCACAGTTGGGGGTGTGATCCGCGCTATGTTTCGCAATGCATAACTGATTAATCCAGCGCGGCGATTTGATTTACGACGCCGAGGTCATACAACCACCGTAATGACCTATCCGGAGCTATCATAGACACACTGTCGGCGTCTAATCGGTACGGTACCGAACATAGAGCGGCGTCAGGACCGAGGAAAATCATTTGAGGAAAATCACTAAAAACGCGCTTTTGGCGTTCGGCTCGATCTTCGGTATGGTTGCCGTTATGGTCTATGTCTTCGGCGATCTGCGGATCACTCGATTCATTCAACGATTCGACAACCCCTGTTTTCATTGGCTGATGGTCGCGGTCTCGTGGCCGGGATACTTCGGACGCCAATGGATCGTGGCTCTTTGCGTCGCCGCGCTATTACTCCGATTCCGGCTTAAGGTCGAAGCGGTTTGCATGCTGATAAGCCTGGGTGCGATCTGGCTTTTGACCAACGCGATCAAATTCGCCGTCGGCCGCGCCCGTCCGTCGCCTGACCTGGTCGAGGTCTACGCGCATTCCGCCACCCGAAGTTTTCCCTCGGGCCACGTCACAACTTACATGGCGCTCTATGGTTTTCTGTTCTACCTGGTCTATACGTTGATGTCCCGTTCTCCGCTCCGATCCGCTCTGCTCACGCTGCTCGGCGCGTTGACAGGTCTGGTCGGCCTATCGCGCGTCTACCTCGGCGCGCACTGGGCGAGCGACGTGTTTGGGGGCTATTGCTTAGGGTTCTTCTGGCTGGCGCTGACGATCTATTTTTATCGAAGGCGCAAGGGCGTCTCGAGACCTGCGTGAATTGTGATGGGGCGGCGCCCGCCGATGCGCTGTAAATCTCATTTTGCGCTTTAGGTGATCGGTTCAACGCGGCTCGCCTTGCAGCGTGAATCCGGCCCAGTAGTATGGCGCGCTCCAACGCTTCTCGCGCCAGAGCGACGCCTGCGCCTCACGCAGCGCCGCCGCAGGCGTCAACCGCCGATTGCCCAACATCCCGCGATAGAGCCGCCCCATCAGTTCCGACGTGGCGTGATCGTTCACTTCCCACAGGCTGACCAACACGCGCGCCGCCCCGGCGTACATAAATCCGCGCGTCAACCCGATCAGTCCTTCGCCGCGGACCTCCTTGCCCAGCGCCGTCTGGCAGCCGCTCAACACCACCATCTCCGCCGGTAGATTGAGGTTGAAGACCTCGCTCGCGCGCAGGAAGCCGTCCTGCTCGGACATCGAGTAC
>Ga0190270_10000305_pt1 | contig 20869 bp, 14 predicted proteins | sample Popmic320T_FD_133748 | JGI IMG/M metagenome (GOLD analysis project Ga0190270, IMG submission 133748) | Populus adjacent soil microbial communities from riparian zone of Weber River, Utah, USA - 320 T | ecosystem: Environmental > Terrestrial > Soil > Riparian zone | place: USA: Utah | collected...
AACGTCACCCGCGGGCATATACGCTTCTGGTTGATAATAGTCGTAGTAAGAAACGAAATACTCGACTGCGTTCTCCGGAAAAAGCGATTTAAACTCCTGGTAAAGCTGCGCGGCAAGAGTCTTGTTGTGGGCCAGCACCAGCGTCGGCCGTTGTGTTCGTTGGATCACACTGGCGATGGTGAAAGTCTTGCCGCTGCCGGTTATGCCGAGCAGGACCTGATCTTTGAACCCGTCACTTAGCCCTCTCACAAGGGTTTCAATAGCCTCGGGCTGATCGCCTTTCGGCTGATAACTTGAACGAAGTGTGAACGCCATAAGTGTGAGGTAATAGTAAATCGTAAAGCGTAAATTGGGAAAAGGAGCGCCTTGTTAACGAAGAGTCGTTAATCCTAAATCGAAATCGAGACGGGGAACTGGTCCTGAAAACGAAACAGGCCGCGATGAACTTGATGTTCTTCGCGGCCGTGGTTTCGAAGTATTTACTTTTACGATTTACTACTCATCGATTTCACGCGGCTGAAGGCGCGCTTTCGCGAGCCTGGCTGCTAATCTGATAGATCGCCTCCATCACAGATGAGCGAACCTCCGACGGCAGCGAACCGCGCACTGCCAGGCGACGAAATGCCGGAATGATTTCCGGCTGACCGCTGAGTGCAAGCAGCTTGACGACGGCAATACGAACCTCAACGTTTGGATAATCTTCGATCGCTTGCATCAGCGGATGAACTTCACCCGCCTTTGCCATTAAGAACAGCAGCGAGAACGCATCGTACGTCTTTTCGCGACTCTCGCCCGTTAGATTTGCAATCGACTCTACGGCTAAGCCAGAGCCTGCTAGTGCCTGACCGATCTTACGGCGTCGTTCGGGCGATCCTTCGCGAAGGGCTCGAGTAAACGTCGCGGCGCGATCGGACTGAAGGTTGAATAATGCGCGAGCGGCCGCGTTACGAACCTCAACAACTTGATCGTCGAAGGCTTTGCTAATGCAGCGGAAACCGTCGTCTCCCCCAAAAGCCACAACCTCGGCCAATGCCTCAACGCGTTCGCCTGGTTCCGCACTACTAAGTCGCTGAATAAGTTCAGAAGGAATGCCGCCGTCATCTTCGGCGGAGACGATCCCTTTCTCAGCATGGACCACGTCAATCGCTTTAGCCGGCTCTACGAAGTCAGACTGCACGGTTACAGAATCATCAACCATCGGCAGTGCTTCGAAAGCATGAACGTCTTCGACCAAACTCGGCTCAACCCATGAAACATCCTGTTCCGATTCAGACATTACCTCGAAGTGGAAGGCCTCTTCAGTAGACTCCAGTAACTCTTCCCCTGGGTAAGCATCGGAACTCTGAAGTGAGAGCGTTTGCGGCTCCTCTTCTAAACCCGCTTCTTCCAGGAGCCGTTGGGTTTCCTGTTGGTTGTGAACACGAGCTTCGTGCTGAGCTTGAAGTCGTTTCTCCTCTTCTTTCAATCGAGCTTCGACTTCCGCCATGCGACGGGATTCTTGTTCCGCCATGACGCGTGCTTCTTCGACCAAACGCTGGGCATCCGATTCCGCTTTCGCGCGGGCTTCGCGTTCCGCCTGAAATCGCGCTTCCTCTTCCTTCAGCCGTGCTTCAACTTCTGCACGACGACGCGCCTCTTCCTCAGCTTGGAGCCGTGCTTGTTCCGCAAGACGTTCGGCTTCGGCTTCAACTCTTAATCGCGCTTCCTGTTCGGCTTGAAGTCTTGCTGCCTCTTCCTTCAATCGCGCCTCAAGTTCGGCGCGGCGGCGGGCCTCTTGTTCAAATCCCGCACGAATCTCTTCCGTGCGACGCTCGGCTTCCGCTTCGGCCTTCGCCCTCGCTTCTTCTTCTGCCTGGAGACGGGCCTCTTCCTCTCTGAGTCGAGCTTCAACCTGAGCGCGGCTAGCCGCTGCCGCTTCAGCTTTTAGCCGAGACTCCTCCGCCAGCCGAAATGCTTCCGCTTCAGCCTGAATCCGAGCTTCCTGTTCAGCTACTAGGCGGGCTTCTTGCTCTTTTACTATCGCTTCAACTTCTGCGCGCCGAACGGCCTCTTCCTCAGCCTTGATTCGAGCGCGTTCGGCAAACTGGAGGGCCTCTTCTTCAGCCTTCGCTCTGGCTTCTTGTTCGGCTTGAAGCCGCGCTTCTTCCTCTTTGAGTCTGGCCTCAAATTGCGCCCGGTTGCGACTCTCTTCTTCGGCCTTGCTCCGCATTTCCTCTGCTAGCCGTCGAGCTTCTTCGTGAGCCAGGTGTTCCGCATGCAGCCGTGCTTCTTCTTCTCTCAGCCGCGCTTCAACTTCTGCCCGACGACGCGCTTCCTGTTCAACCTTCAGGCGAATCACTTCTGCCGAACGAGATGCTTCGTGTTCAGCCTGCGCGGCTTGCTCTTCTAAGCGCGCCTGCGCCTCAGAGCGCCTCTGCATCTCGGCTTCGATCCTCAGACGCTGCTCTTCCTCGGCCTGGCTAAGCGCAAAGATCTCGGCCTTGATTCGCTTTTCGGTTTCAGATCTTTGCCTGGCCTCTTCCTCAGCTACCACCCTCACGGAGTTGAGGGCAGCTAAATGTCGTTCTTCCTGTTCGGCCTTCAGACGCGCCTGCTCAACAGCAAGTAGACGCTCTTCCTGGGCGTGCCGCTCCGCCTCCTCGAGATACTCGGCTTCCGCTCGCCGGCGCGCCTCGATCTCCAGTCGTTGGCGCTCAAGTTCCATATGTCGACGCGATTCATCCTCAACTTTTGCCCGCTCCTGTGCTTCAACCAGTAATCGTGCTTCGACTTCAGCGCTCTGCCGGGCTTCTTCCAACTCGGAACGACGACGCGACAATTCGGCTGCTACCTGCATCAAGGTCTCTTGCTCGACGCGTAGACGCGTCTCCTCTTTGCGATGGCGCTCTTCCGCGGCACGACGTAACCGACCTTCCTCAGCCTGCCGGCGCGCCTCTTCCGCTGCGCGCAAGCGCGCTTCCTCTTCAACTCGCCTGGCCTCGTCCTCAGCGCGGCGCTTCTCTTCCCGCTCGGCTTGAATACGCGCCTCGACTTCGGCCCGCAGGCGAGCTTCCTCAGCAGCGCGCGCTCGTGACTCTTCTTCAGCACGAAGACGAGCTTCCTCTTCATCGCGACGACGAATCTCCTCAGCTACGCGGCGACGTACTTCCTCTTCAGCTTTGCGTCGGATCTCGTCCTCTGCGCGCCGCTTCGCTTCTTCGGCCGCACGACGTTTTGCCGCCTCTTCTTCCTCGGCACGTTTTCGCGCTGCCGCAGCTTCGGCTCTCTTCTGCGCGAGTTCCTCAGCCGCTTTTCTCAAAGTCTCAGCTTCCTGACGAAAACGTTCTTCTTCCTCAGCACGCTGACGGGCCTCCTCTTCGGCTCGAACTCGCGCAGCGTGTTCGGCCTGGACGCGCGCGTCCTCCTCAGCCTTTTGTCGCGCGGCTTGCGCTAGCATTCGTCTGTATTCTTCCTCTTCAGCACGCTTCCGTGCTTCGATTTCTATTTTGATCTGGGCTTCATGTTCAGCCTTGATGCGAGCCTCATCCTCCGCCATTCTTCGCGCTGCTTCAGCCTCGAGGCGTCGTTGCTCTAAGTCTTCTGCGGCTTTTCGCAGGGCTTCCTCTTCAAGCACCAAACGTTCAACACTGGCCTCCAGGTTATTTGCAATCGCGCTGCGTACAACCGGAGACTCGACGTGTGAAATCTCGCGTTGCTCGAAGGAATTCAAATAATCGGCGAAGATTTCGCGTTTTGGCCTCTCGGGCTCGATTTTCGAAACGAACTTTTCTTCGGCTTTCAACCCTGGTTTCTGAAACGCCGGCATTCTCTTCGCGTCAGTGACGGCGATGGAATTAAGGGCGTGTCGAACGACTGCTTCGGGCAATTGCGAATTCGTTTCCTGAATCAATAAGTCTTCAAGCGGTGCGATGGCGGCAGGATCTCCGATTTGACCAAGCGACTCTGTAGCTGCTCTGCGAACTTCGACGGCATTATCTTTGAGAGCCGCAATAAGATGCGCAGTCGCTTTTTGGTCACGTAGGATTCCTAACTTGCGAGCGGCGGCCGCACGATCCATCAGCGACTCGGCAGTCCTCAGTTGTCTGGTTGTGTCATCAAAATATCCGTGATTCACGAAGCCTCGACGAGCGCAATCGGCTTGTTCAGGGTTGCGGCCACTAAGTGCGGTTAACAATTGCGATGCGATGATCTGGCGAGTCGCCAGATCGTTAGCGTCGATGGTGTTGGCGTCGTACGCCATTCCGGACAGCAGCTTGTTGACTTCAGCATCCGTACGCTCAAATTGCGATCGCCGACTGGACAACGACTGGTCCTGATTCGATGTCTCTTGAAACTTCCCTGTGGCCGCACTTGGAATAGGACTATCTGCCATTGGATCTGGGACCTGAGAAGGAGAGGTGCGAGCTTTGACGCGGCTGGATGCTTGATCACGTGTCTTGAGAATCGCAATCAGAGCCGCTTTATGTTCCGTGAGCGCCTGGCGCAGTGGTTCCGTCAAGGCGCCCTTAGGCGCATCTACGACCAGGCGATCGTTGGTGTCGCCTTTAAGCGCCAGCTCAATTCCCAATTCCGCGCAAAGTCGCATTAATGATTGGACTGTCATAGCTCGAAAACCTCCCGCTCTGGCACTTCGTTTTTAATTGTATAGCTTGGTATTGGCGGAGTTGCTGGCATCCAGCGCTGATTAACCGCCGACGGTTCTATTGGCACCGGCTCCCACACTTCCTCAGCCCATTCACGGCCACCATTATTCGGCTGCGAAAAATCCAACTCAGCCGAGGGTAATGTTACCTCAGGGTCGCTCACGTCTGACAGGCACTCTTCGAAAAGCATGTCATCATCTTCAGCGCTCAAGTTTGCCATTAAATCTTCAGTATCCCTGTCGGGGGAATACTTTGGCTGTACCCCAGGCACTTTCAAGTGTTTGGTGTTCACATGCTTCCGCCGTTTTCGATAGATCATTGAGACGCTAAACACAACCAGGCTCAGGGCTACGAAGGTGCCGACTGATGAGACCACCCGATTTGCGGAAACCCACTGAATTGCCAATTCACTGCGCTTTCTCCATCCCGTCGAGCTGGTCGCCGACGGAGAATTTGCGATCGTCCGTGGCGGCCACGGGGTCGACTGAGCGACTACTGTCGCCGCGGGATTACCAGGCGTAGCCCAAGGCCTGAACGTCGATGGCGAATCAGATTTTGACGCTAGCTGCACCTCGTTCGCACTCGATGATGAGGCTACAGGCTTAGCTGGAGACGGCTCGCTAGCAGGCTTATTGTGAACTTTGTTAACCGACCCCCGGTGAGAGCGGGCTGGAACAGGGCTTGACACTGACGGTTGCACTGGCGACGGCGCCGGGACTGACCGCGTCGAACTGAATTCTTGCGATACAACCCTTGGCCGGTTGAAATGTGGGGAGTCTGGCGGCATTGGGCCAGCCGCGTCGGGATTTCGTTGATGCTGGTTACGCGAGTTCTGCAGTACCACAATTCCAGGTATCGCGTTAGTCGTTGTGCGGCTGAGCGGCGGATTTGCGGTATTACTTCGCACAACTTTATTAGTGGCAGAAAAAATCACATCCAAGCGATTGGAGCGCTGATCAACGCGAGCATTTGCTCCTAACTGCAACTTAAAAGAGATGAGAATGTTGTCGCCCGACCGTTGAACCTGAACGTCGTCAAAACCATTACCCCGGAAATTAGGGTGCGATGCAGTGAAATCGGCCACGGGAATCCTGACGTAGAAGCGATCACCGCGACGGAAGGCTTCGTAATCCGTCAGTGCTGAATCGGAAAAGACGCTGACTCGAGACCCCTCAGCAAGTTCACCATATTGCAGTGAAGTGATGCGTTTCTGCGAGTTCTTCTGGGCCCAAGAAGGGGTTATGCCGAGATTAACAAGTATCAGAAACACCAATACTATGACGCTCGGACGCCGACGAATTTCTTGAAATGACTTTTTAATGAAGTTGAGTTTCATGGGGCAATAGAGGTGAGGACTGCCCTTCGGATTATGCAATCCCGGGAGTAGCAGTCCAGCGTTTCATATTTCAAGTTCATCCGCCTCTCGAAAGACATCGGCTTCGAATGCAGAAACAACTTCCGCGTCAAATTCAGGTCCCAGGTATGCAACGACCTTATCTGATCCCTCCGTTTCCAACAGAAGGTCGGCTTCCAAGTGGGGATCGTCCATGATTTCATCCTGCGTAAGTCTGCTCTGATCGAGTTTATACATCGCTTCCAGCAGCGCCGTCTTCACAACTTCGCCTATTCCGTCTTTGACGGCCAACTCTCGTAACTGACCAAATGTTTCCGGATGGCCAGTGCAACCTAACAGGTGAACTGCCTTCAGCCGAACATCCATTCTGGGGTGATCTGCTACGGCTTCCAACACCGGCTCATTCATACCTGCTTTCGTCAACAGACAGATGAGCGAGAAGGTTTCATACGCCTGACGATGATCAGCGTAGGTTAGTCGGTCGAGGTTTTGAGAAACAATTCCCGCTTGAATGCAAGCCTTCGCGACGCACGCTAGGGTTTCGTCGTCGCCGGTCTCGATGACGCGGACATAAGCGTCTGCCCGATCGAAACTGAGGCGATTCACAGAGCGAGCAGCTGCCGCCCTAACCTCGCGCGATTCGTCAGCCATCCCGATCAGCACGGTGGCGAAAACTGATTCGTGATTGATTGAGCCCAGGCTTGAAATAGCTAGCGAACGGATCGTTGGCTCAGGGTCATGACGCGCAACTTTCGCAATTGCGTCAACAGCACTCTGAACTCGAAATTGCACCAGAGTCTTCAGTGCTTCAGACCGTTCAGTGATATCGCCGGTTTCAATCGATAGCAAAGCCTGCGCACATTTTTGGTCCTCGGATTCAGCGGGTAAGCTTTCCACCGGAGACGAGGGTTCGAGATGTGTGATCTCCCGAATCGTGTTTCCGACATCACCCGGCCCTAATAGTGAAGAATCAGAGGGCACGGCGTCGAAGAAGTCTAGCCCCTCAACCGAACAGGCGCTGAGTGTGCGGCTTAACAAGGAGCTCGGGACGTCCGGATGCGTTCTGGCAATGTCCAGGAGCGCTCCAATCGCCGAGGGGAGTTTCAACTCGCCAATGCTCATGACCGCTTGATTACGAACGATCGACTCCGAGTCGTAGAGACCTTCCAGCAAGAACGGTAAAGCCATTGGAGATTTGATCTCGCCGAGAGCACGAGCTGCGGAGCTCCTCTCATAAGCGTCAGGCGCGAGAAGCAACGCCGCACATTGGCGAGCCACAAATCCGTATTCCTCCAGCGCTCCGCGCGCTCGGCTCTGGGCCTTTTCATCAAGTTCAGTTGAGTTGACGCCCTTTATGAGCGAAGTTTCAATGGCGCGACGGTCATCGATGGCGCGCGACGCTAATACATCGATTCGATGAGGCTGGCCTAAAACAAGCTTGCCAACCTCTTGGTCTATGCGGTATGCGCCATAGAGTGAAGTCGGGGCCGCTACCGGCATCCGCGCGATCAGGTGGCTCGATGACTTAGCGGGCAGTGCCCTTTCAGCGACTCTAACTAAGCTCTTGCTGCCACTTTGAGTATCAGGCGTGTGGACCTGCGCAGGTTTGGCTTGGTCTACATCCTGCGCGCTGGCATCAGCCGGGGAATTCGTAGCGACAGGCTCCTGTCTGGACCGAATCTTTCGGGAAACCAGAAGTCCAAAAACTCCTAGACCAAACACGATTAGCACACTCGTGCCAGAAAATATCGAGGCCAGGACACTCTCCTCTTCAGATTGGACCTGAATCGGTGGCAGTGCGATGTTAGCTTCAGCCGGAACGATCTGACTGCTGCTTTCTTGCGATGAGTCAGAAACAGGAGGGGACGAGAAGGGTTGTGCTAATGGCTCGCTTTCGGTTTCAGTTGGGCGCGAATTGGCGCCCGCATCTTCAACAGGGGACGAAGGTCTTAATAGAGCAGGATCTGTTTGAACCTTCTTGCCGTTAGGGTCCTCAAAAAGGCTTCTCTCCTCCTGGGAACTCGGTGCCATTCGCATCGTTGGTTCAGGTGGTCGCCCTTCGAGTTTACCGTCGATCACGAGGCTCAATTGGTTGTGCGCCGAACTGACACTGACTCGCGTTCCGGGTCGAGTGTGAGCAACTATTTCAAGGGAGCTTCCAACACGCCGAACCCTCACACCGCGGCCCGGCTTCAGCGCCTCAGTTGAAATTGTATTTGGCAACACGACGTGAAAGCCCTCTTCATCCTGCCAGGTTTGGGCCCTCGCGAGTGAGTTGTCTGCGGCTATCGTTACCAGACTTCCGCTCGCGGAGGTTTGAGATGAAACATTTGAAACCTTGACCGGAACATACATACGTTGAGCATGCGAAACGACTTCGGGGACGCCGGCTATTGCCGCGCAAAATAAGATGGCCCCTATCGCAACGCTAACTCGCGTTAGAGCACGGTCGGTTTTTTCGGCAAGGCAATCTCGTTGAAAACTTTTGAGTCTGAAGTATTTCATGATGAAGGGGCCGGAATCTGAAGGCGGAAGGCCTGACCGGAGTGAGAAGGGAGTTCAAAGTGCGGCTTGAAAACCTATTACAACTGTTAGCTTTGAAGGCCGCTGGCTAAGCGTCGGGCGAGATGACGAAGCGAAAGCTATTGTTCGTCACTAAACTTGTAGCCGATTCCCCAAACAGTAAGAACCATTTGAGGGTTTTCAGGGTTCTCTTCGATTTTGGCTCGCAAGCGATTGATGTGTGAATCAATAGTTCGATCGTAGCCTTCATACGAATAGTCCCAGATTTTTTCGAGGAGGTATTTGCGGGGAAACACCCGACCCGGGTTCGCTGCGAAAAGCCGCAGGAGGTCAAACTCCTTTGGGGTTAGATCTACCTGTCGCTCTCCAATTGTGACTTCTCGTCGCGCCGGATCAATACGAAGTCGGCCTCGAGTGATGGGCGCCTCATCCTTTGCGCCGTCCGCATTTAGTGGAGTTCTACTTCGGCGGAGGACGGATTTGATCCTGGCTTCCAATTCACGCAGGCTGAACGGCTTGGTGATGTAATCATCCGCGCCCATTTCCAAACCAAGCACTTTATCGACGACATCATCTTTTGCGGTCAGCATGAGAATAGGCAAATAGCTGGCCTTCTCTCGAAGCTCTCTGCAAACGGCTAAGCCATCCATTTTGGGCAGCATTAAATCCAAAACCACAGCGTCTGGAGGATCATCCAGTGCCGTTTTCACACCCATCAGCCCATCTTCAACGGTTTTCACGCTATAACCTGCACGAGAGAAGTATTCGCTGATAGCGCTCGAAATGTTTTCATCGTCCTCGACGACAAGAAGGGAGATCTTGCGCTCGCTTGGTTCGGTTGACTGATTGTTGTCCTTGGATTTCTGTCTGTCAGTAGCTGTAATTGTCATCTGAATGACTCAAAGGGAACTGACATGCAGGGGATTGGAGGTCTGGCGCCGTTGGTTGCGAGACCAATCGGGCCAACGAATAGTACAGGACAAGCCTTTTAAACTCAAGCCTAATGTTTTGCTTGGGGTCACGAACGGGCCAAAAAGGGCCATTAATCGGAGCAAAAAGCTTTGCCGCAAATTTACAGCTCTGGAGCGGCCCGGGGGAAACTCTGCGCAATTCGAAATAGTCTGGCATCGTTTGGGTCGGGTCGCCCAGGTAGTTGTCGCGGAAATAGTAGGGACAACACCCGTCGAAGGCTGGGTCTAGTTGCCCGACGTTCTTGAATTTCGAGGAGCTTGAGTAAGAACAAGCGGGTCGATGTTCCCAAGCCGTCTGACAAATTAAAACTTGCGCTTTCTTGACAAAGCTTTTGCGCGCGAGCAGAATTCCCGCTCGCCGTCATTAAGAATTAGCACTCCGAAGTCCTGCGATAGATGCCATCAATATGAGCGCAGCCGCACTCCTACAAAGTTCCCTTCCCGATTTGAAACTGGTGAGACGTGGAAAAGTGCGTGATGTGTACGCTGTCGATTTCGATCATTTCTTGATTGTAGCAACGGACAGAATCTCCGCCTTCGACTGCATACTCCCAACGGCAATACCGCGCAAGGGTGAAGTATTAACGCGACTGTCGCAATTTTGGTTTGAAAAGTTAGGTCACGTTGTTCCAAACCATCTTGTGACTACCGAACTTGCAGAGATGCCGCAGACTGTTCAAAGGCAAGTAGGCATCGGTGGGCGTTCGATGCTGGTCCGCAAGGCGGATGTTTTTCCGTTGGAGTGTGTGGTTAGAGGCTATCTCGTCGGTTCCGGTTGGAAGGATTATCTAAGGACCGGCGAAGTTTGCGGCCATCAACTCCCAGAGAACCTTGAGGAATCTGCTGAACTTTCAAAACCCATCTTCACGCCATCAACAAAGGCCGAGAAAGGCCACGATGAAAATATTACGGAGGATCAAGCCCGCCAAATAGTAGGTGACGATGCCTTCAATAAGCTACGCGATATATCGCTGAGACTCTACAATGAGGCACGAGACTTCGCGCGTAGTACAGGAATAATCATCGCTGACACCAAGTTCGAGTTTGGACGCGACAAGGAAGGCGACATTATTCTCATTGATGAGGTGCTGACTCCAGACTCTTCTCGCTTCTGGCCTGCCGAGAGCTACAGTCCGGGTAAGTCGCAACCCTCCTTTGATAAGCAGTTTGTTCGTGATTATCTGGAAACTCTAGCATGGGACAAGCAGCCACCTGCGCCACCACTGCCTCCCGAGGTGGCGAACGCCACTACAGCCCGCTATCTGGAGGCGTACAGGCTCCTCACTGGTAAAGAACTGTAAGACTCTCGACTCTTGACTTCAGCCTCAACGCGAGGAAATTCGTGAGATGCGCGCTCGACTCGAAGCTCTTATCGAAGAAATGTTAGAGGGACAAATACTCCTGGGCGAGGCGTTAAGCGAATTTGAAAAACTTTACATTAAGAAGGCCCTTGCCAGAAACAAACAAAACCTCTCGAAGACAGCCGCAGCCCTTGGGGTCCACCGAAACACGGTCGCAAAACGCGTAGTCGCCTACCAGAGACACGAACGCCCTCTCGCAAAAGCGAAGGCTGGCTCGCGCTAAGTTACCGCTCCGCACTAACCTAAATCCGCTCCCCGGTTGGTTGACAATACTCTTCAGTCGAATTATTCTTAGCACTCATCTACGCAGAGTGCTAACTTCTCGGATGTCCGGGTTCATAAACCTACTATTTCGTTATGTTACAAGGAAAACTTGAAAGGAGAACGCAAGAAAATGGCGACTAACATTACACCTCTTCATGATCGCGTTATCGTGCGCCGCATCGATGAGGGAGAGCAGGTACGGGGAGGAATTATTATTCCTGATACCGCGAAAGAAAAACCCCAGGAAGGCGAGGTTGTGGCGGTTGGACTGGGCAAATATAAGGAAGATGGAACGAGACAGGCGCTCGATGTGAAGCAAGGCGATCGGGTCCTTTTTGGCAAATACAGCGGTTCGGAAATCAAGATTGATGGTGAAGAGCTGTTGATCATGCGTGAAGATGAAATCCTTGGAATCATCGAACGCGCGGGCGCGGCCACCGGCACCAAGAAGGGCGGCAAGTAGTCGACCAGATTTGGCCGCCTTCTTCATTTCTATTCACATTTTAACATTTCAGGAGAGAGAGAAATGGCAAAGCAAGTAGTTCATGGCGAAGAGTCACGCGCGGCGATTTTGCGCGGGATCAATCAACTCGCCGACGCAGTTAAAATCACCCTCGGCCCAAAGGGGCGCAACGTGGTAATTGACAAAAAGTTTGGCTCACCCACGATAACCAAAGACGGCGTTACAGTCGCGAAGGAAATCGAACTCAAGGACTCACTCGAAAACATGGGCGCGCAGATGGTCCGGGAAGTTGCTTCTAAGACCTCCGATGTCGCTGGTGACGGCACCACAACCGCGACGGTGCTGGCTCAGGCAATCTTCCGCGAAGGGGTCAAGACGGTTGCCGCAGGCGCAAACCCGATGGCGTTGAAAAGAGGAATCGACAAAGCAGTCGAGCGTGCGACTGAAGAGATCAGGCGCCTGGCAAAGCCGGTCAAGGGCGATGCAATCGCACAAGTTGGAACGGTTTCCGCAAACGGCGATACAACCATCGGCAACATCATTGCAGAAGCTATGAACAAGGTGGGGAAAGACGGCGTGATTACGGTCGAAGAGTCGAAGACGATGGACACGTCTCTTGAGGTCGTTGAAGGAATGCAGTTTGACCGCGGTTATCTCAGTCCTTACTTCGTCACCGATCCCGAGCGCATGGAAGCGGTGCTCGAGAATCCCCTGATCCTCATCCACGAGAAGAAGATCAGTTCCATGAAGGACTTGCTGCCATTGCTCGAACAGGTAGCTAAGATGGGCAAACCAATGCTCATCATCGCCGAAGACGTCGAAGGAGAGGCTCTTGCAACGCTGGTGGTTAACAAGCTACGCGGCACGCTCAACATTGCGGCGGTCAAGGCGCCCGGCTTCGGTGATCGTCGCAAGGCGATGCTCGAAGACATCGCGATCCTTACCGGTGGCAAGGTGATCAGCGAAGATCTCGGAATCAAACTCGAGAACGTAAAGCTGGAAGACCTGGGACGCGCGAAGAAGGTGACTATCGACAAAGACAACACGACCATCGTCGAAGGCGCCGGCAAGCAATACGACATCGAGGGCCGCGTCAAGACCCTTCGCGCACAGATTGAAGAGACGTCATCGGATTACGATCGTGAGAAGCTCCAGGAGCGTCTGGCGAAACTCGTAGGCGGTGTCGCTGTGATCAAGGTCGGTGCTGCCACCGAGACGGAAATGAAAGAGAAGAAAGCGCGCGTTGAAGATGCCATGCATGCGACTCGTGCAGCCGTCGAGGAAGGTATCGTTCCAGGGGGTGGCGTTGCGCTGGTCCGGGCTGCTAAGGCGCTTGAGAAGTTTGAAATCAACAAGGCAGGCGAAGGTGATTCTGACGAACAGATTGGCGTCAATATCGTACGCCGCGCTTTAGAAGAGCCACTTCGGCAGATCGTTCAAAACGCGGGCAAGGAAGGCGCAGTGGTTGTAGAGCGCGTTCGTTCGGAAAAGAACGACAGCTTTGGCTTCAACGCGCAAACCGAAACCTACGAGGACCTCGTCAAGGCAGGCGTTATCGATCCGGCAAAGGTCACTCGTACAGCGTTGCAGAACGCAGCTTCAATTGCAGGTCTCATGCTCACGACGGAAGCCATGGTTTCCGAGATTCCTGAAGACGACAAGGGAAGTCCGGCAATGCCGGGAGGCATGGGCGGCATGAGTGGAATGGGAATGTAGTCAGTTCCCTTCCTTTAGTTAAACCAGCGGCTTCGTCTCAGTGAGCGAAGCCGCTTTTTATTTCTTGAAACGAGCCTCGATCACACCTCCCTGATCTACACCATGCGCCCGAGTTAGCTGCGGGTAGGTAGAGTCTTCCGACTTCAGGCGCTTGATGGAGAGCTTGGCTTCAACTTCACGGATGTCTGATTCGTCGCCCTCAATTTCCATGAACAAACCAAACGGCAACTCATCAATCACGATTTCCGTTTTCCCCAGCGCCCACGTCTCACGACGCTTTTCATAAACCAAAGCCGGCATGAATCCCATAGCATCGAGGATCGACGCCATGGCCTCGGGATCCTCCACGCGGGTTTCGTCTTCCTGCTGGTGTTTTATGTCTGAGCGGCTGGGAAACCGCTCCTTGTACGTGAGTATTCCCTGTTTGCCAACTCTGCGCAGTCGCAACACAGAGCGCTCGAAATCCAGAGTTTCACCGGCGTAGAGTGTGTTCTCTTCAAACTCTTCGCGGATCCTCCTGGCCCCAATCGCGGGCAAACGGGACAACACTTCCTCCCGCTGTTTTTGTGTCAGCCGATATTTTTTTTCAATCTCTATGGACACGGCGATACCAATTCGAATGGCAAATTAAGACTGTCTTATCCACCTCATGACTTCAGGGATCGTGGCGCGCTTACCATACATCAACATTCCAATGCGATAAATTCTTGAAGCAAGCCAGAGCAAAAGCACAACTGTCGCTGCACCAATTCCCAGCGAGAGCAGAATCTGCCAGAGCGGCGGTGTCTGGGATACGATGCGCACAATCATGACAATTGGAGCAAAGAAGGGCATCATCGACACCCAAATGGCAAACGACGAATTCGGGGCACGAATCACCGGAAACGCCATATAAAGCCCCGCCATGAGCAAGAAGATCACGGGCATCGCCACTTGTCCACCCTCTTGTGCGGTGCTGACCATGGAACCGATCAGCACGTAGAGGCTGGCATAAATAAAATAACCGAGGACGAAAAACAGGAAGAAATAAACAAAGAACGAACCGGGCAACTGCGGAATGACCACGTCGCCCACGTTCACTCCCTGCGAAGCCAGCATGCCGACGCCATAAACCGACAACAAAGCAAATGCCAGGGTCCAGATTCCTAACTGCGTCAAAGCGACTAGCGAAACGCCAATCAACTTCCCAACCATCAAGGTCGACGAACGAACTGATGAAAATAGAATTTCCGCGATTCGCGTCTCTTTTTCTTCGATGATTGCGCCCAGCACAACTTGGCCATACATCAGGATCGAGATGTAAATAAGGAATGCGATCACAAAGACCATTACAAAACCTGCACCTGTGTCCTTTGCGCCCTCCTGTCCTTTTTCGTTGACGGAATAGGCCACCAGGTCCACCGGCTTCGATAGATTGTCAATGTCGCGTTCTTTCACACCCTGCGCTACCAGCCGTTCCCTTCTAACGGCTCGATTAAGGCGATTCTCGATCTGTCCGCGAGTAATTACGTCGCCAACATTCCGACCGTAGTATGAAGTCTTACTATCGCTGTTCTGCAAAACGTCAGGAGGCACCAGAAGATACCCTTCAAGCTCATCTCTACCGATTCGTGAATTGAGCTCGCGCCGAACTTCGTCGATTGATCTTCCACCCATATCAACCTGTTCGATTTGAAAGTTTCCGCTCATCGACCTTCCTGCCGTCTGAGCTCGCTCCTTTGTGTTGGCATTTAAAGAACCTGCCACACCGGTATTACTTTCATTCTCCGATGATCGATCGTCCCTGAGTAACGAACGACGGATCGATTCGTAAACTTTGGCTCCCTCGGTCTGGTCGACGATCGCGATTCGCGTGTCGCCTCCGGCTTTTATACTGAACAAGAGTCCCGGCACGATCGTGAACACCACGAGCATCAGTGGTCCAAGCACGGTCATAATTACAAAGAACTTCGTGCGCACTCGTTGAATATATTCCCGCTTGATGATGGCCAGGAGTTTCCTCATACAGTCTCCGTGACTTTCTCGATAAAGATATCGTGAAGGCTCGGCTCAATCATTTCGAATTTTTCGATCGACGCGCCGCCGGAAACGAGTCTCGCCAGTAGCTGCTGCGCGCTTGCGCCATCCGCAAGCAAAGCTTCAACGTGATCATTGTGTCGGGCGACGTTGCTAACCAACGATGAGTCGGACAACACTTCATCTCCACCCGTCAGCCGCAAGCCCACGGCGTTGCGGCCAAACCTACTTTTCACTTCGCGTATACTGCCTTCTAAAACTTTCCTCGAGCGATTGATAAGACAGATATCGTCACAAATCTTCTCTGCCACTTCCATCTGGTGAGTTGAAAAGATGATCGTCTTGCCGGCCGCTTTCAGATCGAGAACGATCTCTTTGAGGAGATCGACATTGACCGGATCCAAACCGGAGAAGGGCTCGTCGAGAATCAGCAAGTCCGGTTCGTGAATCACCGAAGTGATGAACTGGATCTTCTGCTGCATCCCTTTGGAAAGATCGCTCGCTTTCTTATTCTTCCACTCAGTCAGCTTCAACCGCTCCAGCCAGCGATCGGCACGTTTCTCAGCTTCCTTGGTTTCGATGCTCTTCAACTCGGCGAAAAACCTGAGCTGATCGCCAACCTTCATCTTCTTGTATAGGCCGCGTTCTTCGGGAAGGTATCCGATTCGGTCCTGCAATTCAGGAGTAACCTGTTGGCCGAACAGAAAAATCCGCCCCGTATCGGGGGCCGTGATATTCACAATCATTCGGATAGTGGTGGTCTTTCCGGCGCCATTGGGACCGATCAGTCCGAAGATTCTGCCGGCATGAACCTCCAGGCTGAGATCGTTAACGGCGGTGAACTCGCCGAAACTTTTCGTGATGTGGTCGATTACGACGGTAGCTGAGTCATTCCTCATCTGTTTGTGATGCAACGGTTCCGAGATTCCAACTCTGCTTAGTTTTGTTCAAGCTACTACGCAAAATGGCGCGTGAATGTTTTATCAGTTAGGGTTTGGTCAGGACAAATGCCATAGGTTGGCGCGGCTAATTCGTATATTATCTCTCCGACAAAAGAAGTTTCGTTTCCTGGCTGCGCAAGCGTCTCCCCAGAACTTGCTCTGAACTGTCTGCTCACAAACGCAGTCTCTTTTAATGATAAGTGGAACCAACATCAAGGCTCTGATCTGCCTGCTACTTTCGGCCGGAATGTCGTTGGCTCAAACCCCAGGACAAACCTCGCGACAGGACCAACCCGAAGTCTTAAGAGTTTTCACTGAATTGGTTCAGACGGACGTGATGGTCTTCGACAAGGGAGGGAAATTCGTAAAGGGCCTGACAAGAGAAAACTTCGAACTCAAAATTGACGGGAAACCTAAGCCCATAGAATTTTTTGAAACCGTTACTGCCGGAAGTATCAATGAAGAATCGCTACTACAGGCTGCGCGTGGCGCCTCGTCCGGATCGAACACTGCTGCAGGTTCGAAGCCGCTTGATCGCGGTCGGGCAGTGTTCTTTTATGTGGATGATGTGCATCTCGATCTCGGCGGTATCAAGGAAAGTAAAAAAGTAATCACTCACTTTATCGAAAGCGAGATTGGCCAAAACGACGAGGCAGCAATTGCGTCAACCAGCGGGCAGATAGGTTTCCTCCAACAGCTTACTGACAACAGAAGCGTACTTCGTGCCGCCCTCGAACGCCTGAAGTATCGTCCCTATATCGTTGCGGATACGTTCGACCCGCGGATGACGGAATACCACGCCCTAATGATTGACGGTGGCGAGCTCGAGATATTCGAGTACTTTGTCGTTGAGACTATGAGACGACATCCAGGACTCCAGCGCGGCCACGCCGAGATCCAGGTTCGTAGCCGCGCTCGCGCGATATTACAACAAGGCGCCGTGGCTACCATCAATACCCTCAACGGCCTTGAAGGACTTGTTCGTTCGGTTAACAAACAGCCGGGACGCAAACTAGTGTTCTTTATCTCCGGCGGGTTTTTTCTCGATACTCGCAATTCAGACTCAATGGACCGGCTGCGACGCATTACCAGCGCCGCGGCACGCAGCGGTGTGGTTATATATTCCATGGACGCAAGGGGGCTGGCCGTTACGTCAGCCGATGCCTCTCAGCCGGCGATGTTCGATCCCACCGGGCGCCTTCAGCGAGCGGCGGGAGGCGAACTGCATGCATCGCAGGACATAATGAACGCTCTTGCAAAAGACACCGGAGGTAAGACCGTCTTCAATACAAACGCGCTCACTCCCGGACTGGGGCGCGCTCTGAAGGACACCTCCACCTATTATTTGCTGGCCTGGAAACCCGAGCGCGAGGTTGAGGCCAGGAAGTTTCGCCGGATAGAAGTGCGGGTCACCGGACGGCCCGAACTCACGGTACAAGTGCGACGCGGCTACTTCGACATAGAACCGGAACAGCCTGTCGCAAAAGCCAAGAAGACGGAGGCTAAGCCTTCTGAAAAATCGCCCGTGCTTGAACTGCGCAAGATAATCGCTGAGCCATATCCCAACCGCGATCTCCCTGTCTCGCTCGGCCTGAACTACATCGACACACCTTCAAGGGGCGTAATGTTGTCGGCAGCAATGGAAATGCCGAGCGAACTTCTTTCATTTTCAACTATTGATGCAAAGCGGACCGCGGTCGTCAACCTGGCCGGCACTGTTTATAACGATCGCGGGCAGGTTGGGGCGTTCTTTAATAATCAGCTGAAAATTGAGGCGCCGTCGGATGCAACGACCAACAATCGAGACGGTGTGATTTACAACTATAACGTCTTACTCAAACCGGGACTCTATCAAGTGAGAGTCGGGGCACGGGATGAGAAAAGTGGTCGCGCAGGTAGCGCCCATGGTTGGATTGAAATTCCCGATTTGTCTGCGGGTCAATTCGCGTTAAGCAGTTTACTTGTCGGATCACGCGAGATTGAACCTGTTAGCAATGCTTCGTTGGCAATTAGGGCGATGGGTGCGGTTAACCTAAGCGTGGCCCGGCGTTTTACAAGTGAAGAGTATCTTCGCTTCGTGATTTTCATTTACAACAGTGCACTCTCGCCGAATGATTCAAAACCCGACCTTGCTGTTCAGGTGCAGGTAGTCCGGGACCAGCAGCCCGTGGTAACGGCGCCTCTGAAAAAAATCTCTACAGAAGGGATTGATGATCTAAAGCGTGTTCCTTATGCCGCCGAGATTTCGCTGAAAGGCCTGCCTTCCGGGCGTTACCAGTTGCAGGTATCGGTGGTAGATCGCATCTCCAAGCGCAGCGCCTCACAACTAACTCGCTTCGACATTAAGTAGCATCCTTGGTCAATCCCTGGAAACCAACTAAAGAACAACTCGTCGCCGCAGCGGAAAAAACTGTTCCGGACGTGATTGCGCCGCGATTGAAAGTACTCTTCTCGGGAATCAATCCGGGCCTTTACACAGCAGCGGTAGGACACCACTTTGCGCGACCCGGCAATCGCTTCTGGCCGGCACTTTATGCAGCCGGGTTCACAAAACAACTGCTGTCACCTTTCGATGAGCGTTCGCTGCTTAAAACCGGATACGGGATAACTAACGTGGTGCAGCGTGCCACCGCAACGGCTGACCAATTGACGCGAGCAGAACTTCGCGAGGGTTGCGACCAGCTGACCGCGAAGGTGCGCCGCTACAAGCCTGCATTTCTCGCGATCCTTGGACTAGGCGCTTACCGAGTTGCGTGGGAACGACCGAAAGCCGTGATCGGAAGGCAGGAAGAGATGATTGGTGAGACTGCTATATGGGTGTTACCAAATCCGAGCGGGTTAAACGCGCACTATCAGGCTGGCCAACTCGCACAGCTTTTTTCAGAACTGAAATCGGTAGTCGACTCGTCATCGTAACGCAAACTGTTAGTTTGCGGACCTTGGCGGACTAGCCAGCACAAATAATCGAGCTTCTTTTGCGGCGCTCCGCAAACTAACAGTTTGCGTTACGATTTCAGTTCAGGTTGTCCAACTGTAAGCCCACCGGTTCCGCGCCCGCGCCCTTCAATCCGTCGATCACTTTCGCGACCTCGCCATAAGGAATAGAACGCGGGGCTTTTATGAAAACGGTTTTCTCGATCCGATGCTCTTCGGGAATATCCACACGCGTCAACATCTCGGCGCGGTAGGCGTGATTGATTTTGCGTTCGGCGAAGAGCGAGACCAACACCGCGCTCAGCTTTGAACAATCGTCAACCGTACCCATATCGGGAAGACCATTGAGCTTTAACGTCCGATCTGCCTCGATGGTAACAACTAAAGTCTTTGGGTCCGGCGGGAGGACTCTGTCGTCGGGTGGAGAGGGTAGCTTTGCTGCAAATCGATAGGGGCGCAAAGGTGCTGCTACCATGAAAATAATGAGCACCACCAGGAGCACGTCGATCAAAGGTGTCACGTTGATAAAGGGTTTATTAGAGACACTACCAGCCATGATCGCATCCTCCGGTGAGTTCTAAGCAAATCGAGTAACTTCCTTGCTACTTCAGTTTCTTAGACACTCTCGCGAAAGATATGTTCCTCGATTGTCGTCGCTTTACGCCGTTTAGATGGGGCACTTGTGCCCCGAGTCGTCGCTCGCGGACAAGTCCGCTTTCTAAACCGAAGCGATACAGATTTATTCGCCGAAGCCGCTCAAAGGGATTAGCCACCGCATCATATTCAGCCGACAAAGCCTAAGCTGTCACTTCACGTTCTTGATTCCATCAATCACCGAACGCGCCACAGTAGGAATGATGTCGCGCTCATTCGCATGACCTTCCGTGAAGACAACCAGCACAAATTTCTCGCCCGTTGGTAATTCGATATAGGCGGCATCATGCCGGGTAGTGCTCGTCCAACCAGCCTTGGCCCAGTACTTCGTGACGGGCGGGAGTGCGGAGCCGGAAAAACCCGTATCCTGACTATCGGTATCCGAAGTTTTCCTGATCGGATTTCGTTTGAGAAGCTCCATCATCTGCGAACTACGGTCCGGCGTAACAGCCTTGAGGGTGGCGATCTCCATCATCAAACGCGCGGTCGCATCTGTAGTCAGCTTATTTCGATTGGCCCCGTTTGGTTCGCGTGAAACACGCTCGCGGCCATACGCATCTTCACAATGCGTTTTCTGGTTGACGTTGATGTTCGTGTAACCGAGCGAAGAAAAGTAGCGGTTAACCGCATCACGTTTGTGTTGCCACTCCTTCATTTCCTTCGCCGGCAATTCATAACCACCGGTCGTATGCGTCACCACGTCAACTATGTAGTGCGTTGCCTCGTTGGAGGAGTCGACAATCATGTCCTTCAAAGCGCGACGCAACTCGGCCGTGTCCTCTATCTTCTTGTCTTCCAGCCAGCGATGGGCTGCAACCAGAAAAAATAGCTTCACGACGCTGGCCGGGTAAATTCTCTCATTGCCCCGAAAACTAGCCATTGTCGGATGCGCGGCGTCGCGCAGGTCGATCAGTGTCATCGAAAGCTGTTTCTCGTCCAGCTTCTTTTCAGCAAACTTAACCAACGTCGTCCTGGCGGCCTCGTCCACCAACGCCTGAAGACTTTGGGACACCGGAATTTTACCGGGCG